>Ga0114995_10002130_pt1 | contig 13733 bp, 11 predicted proteins | sample ArcticOcean_MG_C_11_FD_87038 | JGI IMG/M metagenome (GOLD analysis project Ga0114995, IMG submission 87038) | Marine microbial communities from western Arctic Ocean - ArcticOcean_MG_CB2_154 | ecosystem: Environmental > Aquatic > Marine > Oceanic | place: Arctic Ocean: Canada Basin | collected... | reverse complement strand
TTTCGTATGGCTCGCCCCGCACCCAGACTCGCCCTGTTCGACCTCGACAACACGTTACTCGCCGGCGACAGCGATCACGCTTGGGGAGAGTTTTTAATTTCTCGCGGCATCGTCGACGAAGCCGAGCATCGTGCGAAGAATGATGCGTTCTATGAGCAATACGTCCGTGGTGAATTGGATATCCACGGCTATGTAGCCTTCACTCTAGAACCAATATTAAGCTTAGCTCCCGCTGCGTTGGCTACACTTAGGCAAGAGTTTGTCACGAGCGAGGTGGCCGCGATCATGCTTCCGCAGGCAATAGCGCTCGTGAACAGCCACCGCGACGCCGGCGATCTGTGCGTCATTATTACAGCAACAAACGAATTTATTACTCAGCCAATCGCGGCGGCATTTGGCGTCGAACACCTAATAGCGACCGGGCTCGAACAAACCGGCGAGGGAGAGGCGCAGCGCTACACAGGCGCGATAAAAGGCACACCGTGTTACCAACAGGGAAAGATCACGAAGCTAACTGCCTGGCTCGATGCCAGAGCAGCCGAGGTTGCCGAAGGAGACCCGCTCGCTTCGCTTGCAGACAGTATTCTCTATAGCGATTCGTTTAACGACCTGCCCTTGCTCAACGCGGTGACCACCGCAGTTGCCGTTGATCCCGACCCACGCCTTGAAGCCGAGGCCATGGCGCGTGGATGGGAAATTCGCAGCCTGCGGGGCGGCTAGCTGCGTATACGTCTAACGCTAGCTTACGTTCAGAATAAGCCGATCTGGCGTCCGAATAATTTCTCCATCGAGTCACCAACGAAACCTAAAATAGCGTCTGCAATAGGCTCGATCTGACGTTCAATATAAAATTCGTAATCGGGCTTTTGATCGGTAAACCGAATGGGCTCGGCGCCCGTGCGCGTTATAATGTACTCGATCCAACCGCCCTCACCTTCGATCACACTTAATCCCAGCTCCGACCTCGCCCTCTCGGCCTTGCGCGCGGCTTGTATATGCGGTGGTACATTTTTCACATAGTCGTCTAGTCTCCGTCTCAGGCGCTTTCGGAAGACGAGCTTGTCATTTAAGTGACCGGCGCGAAGGTCGTCGACAAGTTGAAATAAGTAGTCTGTGTAGTCTTCGCCCAAGAAAATACGACGATAAAGTTCGCGCTGAAACTCGCGCGCGAGGGGCGACCAGTCGGTGCGAACTGACTCGAGTCCTTTAAATACCAACCGGTAGTCCTCTGTCGACTTATTACCGCCGGTGGCCGCCGAGGCTTGATTGACTCGCACCATGCCCGCGTAGCGCTTCTTACTGCCTGCGTCGGTTCCGCGAATGGTCGGCATTAAGAATTTAGTGAAATGTGTCTCGAACTCCATCTCTAGGAAACTGTCGACGCCTTGCTCTTTCATTACGCGGTCGCGCCACCAGTCCGTCATGCGCGCTGCAAGCCGTTTACTTAACGCTACAACAGCCTCTGCGCGCTTGGCTGCACTGTCGCTTCCACTCGATTCGACATCGATCGCCTCTTTAGGGATTAGCACAAACACAGAGTCAGTATCGCCATAGATGACACGGAAACCCTCAGCTTCTATAAACCGCTTACTCTCGAGAATTATCTGATGACCGCGCTTGGTGATCGAGCTCACGAGGCGAGTATCCAAAAAGCGGCAACCGCTTGTCCCGAGCACGCCATAGAACGAGTTCATAATGATCTTAATCGCCTGCGACATGATGGCATCGCGTGCAAGCTTCGCCTGGTCGCGAGCTTCCCACAGGGTCGCGATAAGCTCAGGCAGTATTGCGTCGCCGCGCGCGAACTCGCCACCGTCGAATCCCTCGATAGGTTTAGGCTCATTCACCGCAAGAGCAAGCGCCAAGGGATCAACATGAAACGTGCGGATGATACTAGGATAGAGACTCTTAAAATCGAGTACGACCACATCATCGAAAATACCTGGATCGGAATCGAGTACATAACCGCCGGGACTCACGTTCGTCGTGTCACCACTTCCCTGCGCTGGTGCAACAAAGCCTTTGCGGTGCAATCGCGGCAAGTAGAGGAAATCGAGCGCTGCGACGGATCCTCCGTAGCGATCGAGCGCGAGACCCGTTAACGCGCTTTTCTCGATGGCAAACTCTAGCAGTCTTTCTTTTGCGAAAATGTCCCAAACTAATTTACAGTCTTCGAGGTTGTAACGGGCGAGGGCCGCTTTGTCCTGTGCGAAAAGCGTATCGATTTCGGCACCGCGCTGTTCGACGTTGTCGACAAGCTTGCCGCGTCCTAACACTTCGCATGCAACCGTTTCTAGAGAAAAATTCTCGAAGGCATAGGTCGCTGACCGCATAAGTTCAATCCCATCTAGCGCGCAGCGCCCAGGAATAGTTGCATAGAAGCGGCCGTTCTTTTGGGCACCTCCTCGCTCCCTCGCCTCGCGCCATGCGACCGTCTGCGGCTGGCCAGCAGTCGCTCGTCCAAGCGATAGCTTCATCTTCAATCTGTCGCATACGCGCTGCAGGCAACGCAGATCGAAATTGACCACATTCCAGCCGATCAACACGTCGGGATCTACGCGTGCGACATGATCTATAAACGCAGTAATCACAGCTCGCTCGCTAGACAGCACTTCGATGCGCAGCGCAGAATTCCCCTTGCTGCTTTCCCGCGGCGCACTACGACTATTTACCGCGCTACTCTGAATAACTTTCTCGCTGCCAACGAGTTTTTCTCGCCACGCAGCGTCACCCAGCATGAATACTACAGACTCCTGCACTGAATAAACGCCGATAGAGTAGAGCTGCTCCGCTTTCATGTCGGTTTCGATATCGAAGGAAAGCGCGCTGAGTGTGGGGCGAAACTCGGTAGACTTTATTCGTGGATTCAGCAGCTGTGTTGTGGCCTCGCTTGCATCAGTCTCGCCGACCTCAACGTCGATCGATCCCGTTATAAATCGCTCCATCAAGAACCTGTCTGTTGGCCTCACATCCGCTTCCGAAAGCTCTATGCCTGCGGCAATTAGTCTGCGCCGCAACTCGCCCATCGCTTTATTTGATCGAACATAGAGCGCCATCACCGGCTCATGTGAAAAGTTTTTAAGCTTAGTTTCTGCCACTCTCCATGACGCAGCGCTGCGCTGTGAGAGTAATCCGCCGGGCGTGCGGGCGGCAGTTGTGGCGTTGTCGCTCGTCGTGCAAAGGGTAGATTCGAGCAGAACGCGTTGCTTTGCAGGAAAGAAGCAGACCGCCTCTTGTTTGTCGAAGATGAGGCAGCGTGGACCGACGCTAGTCGCCAGCCAGAGAGTGAGGGTTATGCCGGTTTTGGTATCGATAAGCTGACGCGAAAGGATGAAGCCCGGCGCAAGGCTTTTTTGCGCCGAAGCTTTATCCGAGACCTGGCTACTAATCAGATCGTGACCGTGCGCGGGAACTGCGCGAAGTCTTCCCAGTAACTCGATGCAGGCTTCTCTGGCATCTCTGCTTCGGTAAGCTGCACGTTGCCATTGATATCAGTCACGCGTGAGACAATCGTATGGTCGCCCGGGGTCGCATCTTGCCAGTCGAAGCTGAAGAGTTTCCATGCGTATTTCGTCGAGCGCGGATTGATCTGAGCACGACGCCACGGCCTGTCGTCGACCTTCACCTCAATCGATTCTAGCGGCGTGCCGTCATTGAGGGCGAAGCCTTGTATCGTGTAATCGCCCCCGTTCTCGACAACCCTTACGATCGTCGACTTAAGGTTCATCTCGGCAACCGAGTGCTCTACCCAGCGCTCGATACCGCCGACGTTTTCTTTCTTCAGCGTCACGTAGTCGCGGCCCATAAATCTGCCCATGTAGCGGCGATCTTGTACGTGAATCTGCGTGAGCCACTTCACGTTGGCTACGCCGTAATGACCAGGGACAAGCAAACGGACCGGCTTGCCATGATAGTGCGGAAGTGGCTCTCCATTCATCTCGTAAGCTAGCATGATCTCAGGGCGCATCGCGTCTTCTACGGAAAGGCTGCGGGCGAAAGCTTTCTCGACCTCGACTCCGCGCGACGGCACCTCTTGTGTCTGGATATCCGCGCCAAAGAAGACAATTTCCTTCGCACCGTCCTGAATGCCGGCTTCTGCGAGTAGGTTGTGCAGCGTCACGCCGCGCCAGTAGGCGTTGCCGACCAGACCATTGAATAGACGCCGACCGTTGCCGCCGCATTCGAAGCCTATTTGCTGCTCGAACACATCGCGCTGCTTCAGATCATCGAGCGAGAGGTCTAACTCTTTATCGACTAACCCGGTGACCTTGAGGCGATAGCTGTCGTTGTCTACTTCCGGCTGCCCGTAGTGCTGAACCAGATAGAAGTCGTTGTTGTCGGTAAAGTAGGAGTCGATCTCGCGCGTGTCTAACCAGTGCGTCGAGTTAGGCCTTACAGGATTCACGAGGAAAGTATCGGGAACGTCGGTAAAGGGTACCAACCGCTCCCCTTGAGCGAGCGCAGGAAACAGAAAGCTCGGCATGGTGGCGACGCCGGCAGCTCCCATGGCGCCCTTGAGCAGCGCGCGCTTGTTGGGGGAATGCAGAGGCTCAGCTGCTTCCGTATTGGCTTCATTTTGGTGATCGTCGATGCTCATGTGCATTTGCTCCTTAATTGTTACCCTACCATTCTGAGTTGGTGACGGAACTGATCTCTTCGCTCAGCTGAAACTGGTTGTTTGTGACTATAGGCGCTCACACTTACATTCGTTCTTCAAGCGACGCGACCTTTGCGCGAAGCGCCTCGCTCTCGCCGAGTAAATCGACCTGCGGAAACCCACCCGCCGTCAACACACCGCGACGATGCTTAGCCAAGTACTAGAGCCATCGAACGCGAAAATGATTAAGAGAGTCGGCACCGTGCTTATTGATTCAGCCATCTTTTCCATCTGTTAATGCGTCTTAAAACCATTTAACACCCAATGTGTGGTGCTGCCAACCCTCAGTGTCGATGACCGCCGGGGCCGTGCACGTGGCCATGAACGATCTCTTCAGCAGTTCCGTCGCGGAGCGCAGCAACCTCGATCTCATAGTAGAGAGTGCGGCCAGCAAGCGGGTGGTTGAAGTCGACATCGGCGTTGAATTTCCCAACCTTGGTGACAACCACATTGCGCACGCCTTTATCCGTTTTGACCGCCGCGACCGTTCCCGGCTTTAGCGTGCGCACGCCCTGAGACGTTCGCAGATGCTTGATAGGCACCCGCTGAACGATATTCGGCTGCCGTGGACCGTAGGCTTCCTCAGGTGCTAGGGTAATTTCTATGCACTCTCCCACTGCCTTCCCCTCAAGTGCGCGCTCAAGGCCAACGACGACATTGCGAAATCCATGCAGGTAAAGCAACGGTTCGTTGTCGTAGGACGTCTCCAGCCAGTCACCGTGTGTGCCGTCTTGGGCCACCTCGGCAAGGCGGTAGTGGAAGCTCACGACCTTGTTCAGAGCTATTTTATCCAAGGGTTCAACGCCGTTGTCTGCGCCAAGCTTGTGAGATTCGTTACTCAATATCAGATGCCCCCTAGGGTCAAAACCAAGTGCAGCAGGCACAGGGGGTTGGCCAACTCTGGCGTTCGACACGTACCTCAGCGCGAACATTGGTCCCACCAGTTTCCCTGCAACTGCAAAAAAAGATAAATTCCACTGAAGTTTTCACGTTACGCGGTCTTGCTAGTTAAAGTGCACGCGTCACTTGTGGAACTCCCGAGATTTTACCCGCTGATTACTCAAATGGCGCCCTTTCCAGTGCTAGTTCGCTTGCAAATGACGCTGCTAAGCGCGACAACAATTATCGAGTGATACCATACTTTTAAGATCTCTAACACTAAATCGATTAGAAGATTCCGACATGACAGCACTAATAAGGACAAAAATTGGACGTAGGATCTGACACGGCTCGACCGAGTCAACTTTAATCACTACAAAAAATGGGAGAACTCGACATCCTCAGCAGAACGGGGACGCCACTAAGAGCAAATTGTGAGACGCCCACAATTTACAAAATTCTTACCGATTGCTGACTTAGTAAAGCGCACCATCTGTAAACGGCGCATTAGATGCTGAAAATTCGACGAACGTAGACGCCCACATACTTAGCGTCTCGCGTGAGGAATTCGAAGATACAGAGACGATTCGCAACTAAGGCTGCTATCTTGACCTCAAGCCACTCACCAAGATCGAGCTGATCTGCCGCGCAGCGAAGAACGACATCGTAAGCGACCTGGCCGAAGACCAATATTCGGGAAATTTCGAGAGGTCAAAAAAAATACTACCTCTGCCGAGTCATGGGCCGTTAGCTTCCAAAGATTTCTTCCCCGAGGCGCAATTCGAATAACTAAGGAAATCGTTTGAGTTGAAATTTCCCTATGACAAGTAGCACAAGTGTTTGCATAGCCAGAAGCATAGCAACAATTGCAACGGACTGACTTACGCTCGAGACCACGAAGCCTATTAAGCATAGCGCACCATTGGCGAGCGCATAGGGAAGTTGTGTTCGAAAGTGCTCGAATACGTCACAACCTGCGCCTGCAGAAGCAAGAATAGTCGTCTCAGAAATAGGTGAGCAGTGGTCACCGAACAGACCGCCTGACAGCACCGCGCCAATGCACACGGCGATTGATATATCGATCGCAGCGGCGGCAGGCAAGGTTAACGGCAGTATGATAGCGAATGTGCCCCAGGACGAGCCTGTAGCGAACGAAATCACGCAAGCAACGGCGAAAATCAATAGCGGTAAAGTCCAAGCAACAACATTCTCGCGCACCAGCGTCGCGACATAATTGTCTGCGCCGAGAGTGACCATCATGTCTCCCATCGCCCAAGCGAGCAGCAGCATAATGGCAATCTGCATCATTCTGCTCATCCCATCGAGATAAATCTGGAAGCTTTCTAAGGGCGACTGCGCACGATGCAGGGCCATCAATCCGACAAGCGTAAGCGCAGCGACTAGGTATGCGGCGGCAAGCCCAGCTCGGAAATCTGATCCACTTACTCGCCCGAAAGGAAAACCAAGAGGGCTAAGTACCCAGAACAGCGTCACGCCTAGCGTGAGCAGTGGCAACCAAACGAACGAGGGTCTCGCGTTAGGCCGCGAAAGCGAAACTTTTCCTGCAGGCGTGTCGGCGATCTGCTCTGAGCCCTCTGTTTTTAGTTGCGCCCTCACTTCTGCTTGGCGCATTGGGCCGAACTCTGCGCCGCTCACTGCTAGCACGGGTACTGCGAACAACGCGAGCCAGGCGTAAAATTGGAAAGGCAAGGCTGACAGTAAGAGGGAATAATCGCTCACATCGAGGCCCAATAGCTCTATCTGTTGATTAAGCAATCCCATGATGTATACCCCCCAACCAATGAAAGGTACGAGTATCGCGACCGGCGAAGCGGTCGAGTCAATGATATAGGCAAGCTTAGCGCGAGAGACGGTTAAGCGGTCGGCGAGTGGTCTGAAGGTAGGACCAATAATAAGTGGCGTGCCGAGGTCGGAGAAGAAAATAATAATGCCGCCGACCCAAGCCGAGACCTGAAGGCGTGCACTAGTTGTAATGAAGCGTGCAACTCGAGCAGCGAACGCAGCGCCACCGCCCGAGCGTTCCATCAACGAAACAAAGCCCCCAATAAATGCGAGCAGCACAAGAACGCCGGCATTATAGCTATCGGTGACTTGAGGCACGAGGTAGTCGCGCACCATAACCGTCACCGCCCGAATCGGCGACGGACCCTCGACCAAGAGCACACCAACGAAGACTCCGCTGAAGAGCCCTAAAATGACATTACGCGATGTGATCGACAGGGCGAGGGCAAGCCCCACCGGCAGGAGGCTCAGAATGGTGGGATCAGTGGCGGGATCGATTGGCACAGAGTCATCCTAAGTCGCGGCCATTGCAGGGAGTCATTTGTCGCGCCGCACCTCAGCATAGGCACACATCGTCGGACACCACGCGGCCCTTGGGCGGAGCTAGACTAGCCGAAAAAGCAGTATTAGTGTATCCTCTTTTCAATCTAATGCAAAAGGCTCGGCACCGAGCAGGCTACTATCAACGGGAGTTTTATGGCTAACAAATCAAAGAAAGAAGCGGCGACTAGCAACCGTAAAGACCTATCCGCGCACATCGCAACCTTTCTCGAGGGCGGTGGCAAAGTGCAGGAAATCCCGTCAGGCGTCAGTGGTCAAACTACCACTAGCGGCCCACGACAGATCGTTCTCAGTCATAAGACAAGCTAACTTTCTGTTCACTATTTCTACTTCTGAGCAATTCTTTCGGTATTCGCAAAATTAGCTATGAAAATCTCCCATGTCTAAGCTCTTACTCAAGTTGCGCAATGTCCCAGACGACGAAGCCAATGAGGTGCGCGCGTTACTAGAATCACACGACGTCGAGTATTTCGAGACAAGCGCCGGCAACTGGGGCATTTCGATGCCGGGTCTGTGGCTGCATAAACCGACTGATTTCAAACGAGCGCGGACGCTTATAAACATTTACCAAGCGGCACGCGCTTCTCGCGCACGTGAACATTATCTCGCCCTTCGTGAAGTCGGCAACGCACCAACGACATGGCAACTGCTGCGTAAAAGGCCTTTGGTATTTGGGCTTCAAGTCCTCGCTCTCCTCCTGTTCACCACCTTCGCAGTGCGCCTCTTTCCAGGTCTTTGAGGCAGCGATTCTCGCCATCATCCTACGGCAATTCAAGCTTGCGAGTAAATCTAGCCAACGCCTGCTTAAAGCATCTCGTTGAGTCTTGACCTGCAGCCAGCCTGGGGTCATCAGAAAGTTAGCGTTGTGCCCCCTATTTCGCAAAAGACGGTATGTTAATACCCATCCCCATCACCACGTTGAAAATACGTCGTAGCGCGATTAATCCGCGGTGTCGAAGAAAAACAAAACCAGCGCCGCGAGGTAAATGGTCGCGCTCAACGATACGCTGTTGGCATACCACTGAAAAATCGAGTTAAACGTCGACATGTAATGATTGACCTTGACCAGACTCACTATGTAAAACACCCTCATCCAGCACAAATATGAGCCGAAATTGTGCATTCCTAACAGATCCTCCGGCTCGTCGAATAAGTCGATGATGTTTGTACAATTCAGCATACAGAGAAGAAGTGCGTGATGGTTTGGTTCCCACGCAGCGCGTCATCGAACTCAACGCGCGAATCGGGCAGCGATTCCACATATAACCAAATGACGCTAATTAGGCTAAGCGCCGAAAGCAAGCAACCCATAAAATCTGCGCCGCAGTGTTCTGTGTCGATTTCGGATAAATTAAGTCTGCAAATCATGCCTCCCAGAGACTCTATGACAGAATCAATCGGGCTTAACTTCAGGCCTGTATCCTTGTATCCTCTCGCCATACCGATGATCTAATTCACTGACTTTTAATGAGTCTAATAATCAGCGAACTCCGAGTCTATACCCTGTTTCCAGGAGGTTATTCCAAGCACATCCTAACTACCGCAAAAAAAAGGGCGTACCTATGCTGCGTAGAACGTTAACTGATCTCTTCCTCATCGCACTATTCGGCCTAGTCATGGGCGGAGTAATGGGCATGGCCTCCAATTGGTTTGTCGATGGCGTGAGCTACAGCGCGTCGCTCCGCGCGAACGCTACCTGGGCCGACTTTTCGCTCCTTGGGACCACCTACTCCTATGCGAGCGTGGTTTTCCTGATGGCCGCTGCGTGCTTGCTATTTGCCCTAAAGAAGGCGCTGAACTTGTCTGGCTGGGCAGGAGCTGCGGATACGATCCATGCGGCTCATAGTAAGGAACAAATTATAGATGTAAAAAAGGGACTCGGTTCGACCCTCGCCTCGTTTATTTGTGCAGGTGGTGGCGCCTCTGTAGGCCAGTACGGTCCACTCGTTCATTTCGGCGCGACTATCGGCGTGCTATTCAAGCGGCTGTTTACCTCACGCTTCGAGGTCGACGTCCTGATAGGCTGCGGCGTCGCAGCGGCTATCTCGGCGGGATTCAACGCCCCTATTGCGGGCGTCATCTTTGCCCACGAAGTCATACTACGACACTTCTCGCTGCGCGCGCTCGCGCCGATCAGCATATCGGCAATCAGCGCTAACTCTTTTGAGCAACTCTACTTCCCGCGATCAGTTCATACTTTCGAGCTTACACATACGGTGCCGCCCTTGTCGGAGTTTGTCCCTCTGCTTCTGATTGCTGCACCTCTGCTCGCACTCACTGCAATAACTTTCATGGCGTCAATTCGAGTGAGCGTTAAGTTCGCTGCCGCTTATCCCTACTCGAAAACGGGCCTACCCTTCATCGCCGCGTTCATCTGCGGCAGCGTCGGCATATTCTATCCACAGATTCTCGGAATCGGCGTGTCGACGGTCAACGACTTCATCAACGGCGAATACTTGCTCGGCATGGCGATTATTTTACTTATTGCCAAACTAACTATGTCGGCCCTTTGTATCGGTTTCGGACTGTTCGGTGGTGTGTTCTCACCGGCGCTGTTTCTTGGCGTCGCCGTTGGCTCAGTGATCTCACTGGCTTTAAGCCAGTTTGGCTATCAAGATATCTCACAGGTAGTGATGGTTGCTTCGATGGCTGCAGTTGGCGCGGCGGTCATTGGCGCACCGCTTTCGCTCGTCATAATCGTACTTGAGTTTACCGGATCCTATGAGTATGCAGTCGCCTCAATGTCGGCGGTCGTTATTACCAATTTCATCACGCGCCGCTTCTTTGCCCTATCACTCTTTGATAAGCAGCTGTTAGACCGTGGCATAGACATGACGATGGGGCGCGAGCGTATAGCACGCACGCAAACTTCGGTTGCTGTCTGCGACCGAACAAGCTTCGTGCGTGTCAGCGAGGCTACCAGTGGACACGAAGCCCTCGCACGCATGCACGAAGCAAGGCTAAGCGAGTGCTATGCGGTAGATAGCGAAGGCTGCCTTGTCGGCAAGCTAGGTGTTTTTGACGCACAGGATTCGGGTGCGGAATCGATCGCAAGCAACCTTGACCGAAATCCACTTGGCTTCAGCACTACAGACTCACTTGATGCGGCCATGTCCGCAGCGAAAGGTTTTGTTGGTGAGGGTGTTCCGCTCCTAGACGCTAACACGAAGAAGATAATCGGCGTGATAAGCGAAGGGAGCTTGATGCACGCAGCCCTGACTGCTCAGGAATCAACACAGCGTATGGAACGTGACTAGACCATGACCGGCTCTGTTAACAAAACGGACTTTACAGCTGCCAAAAGTTGCGCTATAAATTATGAAGGTTCTTAGTCAGTGACTCTTTCGGGGGGAGTTTGCTGGCTTTCGTTTCTACCCTGGAACGAGAAAAAGGAGGTGATCCCATCAATAGTCAATCACAGAAGGGAGCCTTTAATCAGGCTTGCTAGCTTAGTTTTACTCACATCAATAAAGCAATTTGTGCTTAGCTGATGTGAGTTTGGCGAAGGCCAGACAGTCGGTTGAAGAGAGTCTTCCCTGAGAAAGAAGAGTTTTTGCTCCCGCCAAAAAAACGAATCTCGCTGTCGCCTCGTGCGGTAGCGAGATTTTTTATGCGCAAATCTTTCTATCTTTTCTAGTCCGACGAGCGGCTGCTGCCGTTGTAATGACGAGAGCATCTTGCCCTCGCAAACAGAGAAGATCAGACCATGGAAAACCAGTCACTCAACGCTCTCAGCCAAAACCGCGCCCAAGCCGGGCTGCGCAATCTCTTCGTCGGCGATGCGCTTGCGATGCCGGTGCACTGGTATTACAACCTGATGGATATCGAGCGGCAATTTCCTGGCGGCATAAGCCAATTCGAGGCGGCAACCGAGTTTCATCCATCGTCGATTATGTCACTGCATTCGACGAGCCAAGGCGGCCGCAGTTCTGCCGCTCGCGGCAACCACCACGGCAAACCACGTAAAATTGTAGGCGAGGTAATTCTCAGAGGACGCGAAAAGTTTTGGGGAGTAGCGAACACTCACTATCACCATGGAATGCAAGCGGGTTCAAATACACTTAACGCACACTGCACCCGTGCACTGCTGAGAACGCTAGCGGCAGGCCACGGCAACTACGACCGGGATGCTTTCCTCGATGCCTATATCGAGCTCATGACAGCCGACCCCGCCCTGCATCCCGACACCTATGCCGAGTCGTATCATCGCGGGTTTTTTGCCAACCTCGAGGCCGGCAATGCGCCGCATCGCTGCGCCGCGGTGACCCATGACACTCCCTCTATTGGCGGACTTGTTTCGATAGCCGCGATCTACCTCGCTGGGCGTCTTGCCGGACAGTCAGTCGACACCCTACAACAACAGTGTGTCGACCATCTTTACCTGACACATCCCGACGAAGTGTTGGCAGGCGTGTGTGTTCACTACACGGCGCTTCTCGAGGCATTGCTCATCCGAGACGACTCGACGACTGTTCGCGAACTCTTGGTCACCACGAGCAGGCTTAGTGCGAATTTCCGCGTCGCCGAGCTAGCCGCGAAGGCCAAAGACGACCGCGAGGTAATCGGCGGCCTCTTCTCATCGGCATGCTATATCGATGGCGCATGGCCTGGCCTGCTCTACCTCGCCTACAAATATGTGAATCAGCCTGAGATCGCATTACTCGCCAACGCCAACCTCGGCGGCGACAATTGCCATCGCGGTGCGGTTCTCGGCATATTGCTAGGTGTTGCTAACGCGGTGAGTGTCGATACCCTATATAATGATCTGCTCGATCGGGAACAGATCGATTTGGAGATCGACGCCGCGTTAGGAATAGAATGACTTAGCGCTTGAGCGTCTACCCTCGAGCGCTGGCTAAAACCTGTCACAATGCAGAGGGGATTCGCGGCCTCGATGCATAGCATGCATAGCTTAAAAGCCTGCTTAACTTAAAAGGAACCTAGGTAAGAATGAAGATCCCTGCCCGCCTGCTTCCCCTTCTCGAAGAAGGGCTCATCGATGAGGTGCTAAGCCGCCTGATGAGCGGCAAAGAGGCCGATGTTTTTGTTGTGCGTTGTGGTGACGACGTGCGCTGCGCAAAAGTCTATAAAGAGGCCGCCAAGCGGAGCTTCAAACAGGCAGTCCTCTATCAAGAGGGACGTAAATCTCGTAGCAGCCGTCGCTCGCGCGCGATGGAAAAAGGCTCTAAGTTCGGCCGCGCGCAGCAAGAAGAGACTTGGCATAATGCTGAAGTCGACGCACTCAGAAAGCTAGCCGCTGCCGGTGTTCGTGTCCCGACACCCTACGCCTGTGTCGACGGCGTTCTGCTTATGGAACTGGTTACCGATAGCGAAGGTGATGTGGCTCCTCGCCTCAGCGAGGTTGTACTCACCCGCGAACAGGCTATCGAAGACCACAACGCGTTAATCGGCTATGTAGTAAAAATGCTCTGTGCTGGCATAGTTCATGGCGACCTTTCAGAGTTCAATATTTTGGTCGACGACTACGGCCCCGTAATCATCGACCTGCCTCAGGCTGTCGATGCCGCGGCCAATAACAACGCCGAGTCTATGCTGCTCCGAGACGTGAATAAGCTTCGTGACTATTACTCCGAGTTCGCGCCCGAACTGGCGACCACAGAGTATGCGAAAGAGATGTGGGCGCTGTTCGAAACGGGTGAGCTTAAGCCCAACACAGTGTTAACCGGCGAGTTCGAAGACGATGGCGAGACTGCCGACGTTGACTCCGTGATGCGTGAAATAGCCGAGGCGATTAAAGAAGAGCAAGAGCGACTTGCACGTATCGCCGACGCCGAGTCAGACGTTACTTAAGCGTTGCTTTGCCTGCCCCAAG
>Ga0114995_10002127_pt1 | contig 13747 bp, 10 predicted proteins | sample ArcticOcean_MG_C_11_FD_87038 | JGI IMG/M metagenome (GOLD analysis project Ga0114995, IMG submission 87038) | Marine microbial communities from western Arctic Ocean - ArcticOcean_MG_CB2_154 | ecosystem: Environmental > Aquatic > Marine > Oceanic | place: Arctic Ocean: Canada Basin | collected... | reverse complement strand
ATTATATGCAAGAAGCAGATATGCGCTCATTGGCAGAAGCTGACACTTTTATTTTAATCTATCCTCAAGGTAGTTGTTTAGATGGTTTATCTCATTGGAACGCTTGTCCATTGGGAGGAGACAATAAAAGTGATGCTGATGATTTTGGTTTTGTTGAAACCATAATAAATGAGATTTCATCTCAGTATAATCTAGATATGGAGAGAATTTATGCTGCAGGATACTCTAACGGTGGTATGATGGCATATGGACTTGCGAATTATAAAAGTGATTTAGTTGCTGCGGTAGCATCCGTTTCCGGAGTAATGTTAGAATGTACAGGATCTACCAGTCATCCTATGCCGGTAGTAAATCTTCATGGAACCTCTGATGGTGTTCTTCCATATAATGGGAGTAGTGATTGGAGCTCTGTACAAAGTACGTTAGACTATTGGATTAATTTTAACAATACTATTATAACTCCAACTGTAAGTAATGACAATAGTGGAGGAATGTCAATTGAACATTATGTCTATGACCAAGGAGATAGCTCAGTTGCTGTTGAGCATTATAAATTTATAGGAGGAGATCATGTTTGGTTTAGCGCCACTTATCAAGGTAAGGACGTATCTGAATTGGTTTGGAATTTTGTATCCAGATATGATATTAATGGATTGAGATAAATAATAAAGGTCACACTAATGGATGTAAATCCTTGTCTTTTAATATGGTCATTTATTGAAATTATTTCTAAAAAATATCTTGGTGTAAAACTTATGTTCGATACTTTAATAGAGTTATCTACTGCCAACCCTTTCAGAAATGAGAGGTTTTTTTATACAGCATACTCAGATTAAACAGAATTGGAACTTAAATTAGTTGTGTTTTACAATTAGGAAAGATTTATTATATTTACTTAATCAAAAACCAAACAACTTATAAAATGAAAAAACTAATAACATTATTTTCAATTGCTATACTTTTTAGCAGCTGTAATACAAACCCTAATTACACAAAAAATTTAGCAACAGCACAAAAACTTTTTGAGCTACACGGAGAAGAAGATATAGAGGCGCAATTAGCTTTAGTGAACAAAGACGTTGAGTCTAACACTTCTATGTATGGTTCTGAACCTGCTGGTTATGACCAATATGTAGCCATGCTCAAGGGTTATCATGCTGCGTTTGATGATATTAAATATACTGCTGAAAATTGGCTTCCTGGAACTAGTGAAGATGGTTCGCTAGACGGGAGTGTTAGAACTTATGGAACTTGGACAGGAACAAATGTATCTACCGGAAAAGAACTAAATCTTAAAGGGTACTGGTATATGAATTTTGATGTCGAAGGAAAGATTATCGCCCAGGGAGATTTCTTTGATTTTGGAGGAATGGTTGACGCGGTATACTCTAAAAATTTAGTAATCATTGAGGTTGAAGTCAAAAAAGGAAAAAAACAAGAGATGTTAGATTTGTTGAATAGTGAACAAGGCCTTCCAACTACGGCAGCATATGATGGATGTTATGGCTATGAAATGGTCTTTAACGACGAAACTAACACATTTTATTTAATCGGAAACTGGGAGAGCTACGAAAAGTACGCAGTTTATCTTAATTGGAGGCAAACGGAAGATGATATGATTTCAAAGATGATTCCTTTAATGAGAGGTGGAGAAAAAGGACTTAAAGTCGCACAGCCTAATTCAAGCTTCTATTCTTTTTAGTCAGATAAAAACTAATAAAATAATTCCCATATCAAAAAAAGGAATAATAAAAATATTATTCCTTTTTTTTAAAACTTTTGTCAGATGATAAACTGGATAAAGCTATTAAGGGTTAATCATCTTCCATCAATTCAGATAGTTTAAGTTTAACTAAATTTGTTTAATATTTTTCAAAAAAACATTATAAATAGCAAATTCAAATAATACTTGTAATGTAATCCAACTATTATTTGATAATAAATCAAGAGTATGTTTTTAATTTAGTTAAAGTATTAACATCTAAAACTTTATGAAATGAATGAAAACAAACAAATGTCAGTTGGTGATTGGGTAATCACTATGATAATTGCCTCAATACCTTTAATTGGAATTATTATGTTATTTGTATGGGCGTTTGGCTCAGACACAAACTTAAGTAAAAAAAATTGGGCTAAGGCTATTCTGATTTTCTTTGGAATCATAATAGTCATATACATTCTAATTTTAGTACTCTTCCTAGGTTCACTATTTTAAAAGTGAAACAGGATTTATGCATTCAACAAAAAACCCTCATCTTCGAGGGTTTTTTTTATTTAACTCAATACGATAGTAATGTTAAGTATAAAATTCAACCAAAAGCAGCATATATTTTATATAAAACTGATAGTAAACTAATAACCTTTCTACTTAAATGAGTTAGACGCTAATCAAGAATTTAAGATGCTTAAGATATCTTAACAATAAAACATATCTAAGTTAAAAAAGTTAAACCGTTAATTAAACGGCTTACTTTTGTAGTGGTACCTGAAAATTTAATTTAACTTAATTAAATGTACACTAAATATTAATGTGTTATTGTTATTGAAAAAAAAAGACTATATTATTTAAAATTATTTTTGATGGAATCGGAATTCAAGGTTGGTTTCTAAATAAAAGATAAAGACAGAGCTAACTTAACATTAATTGCAGTTAATTTAAGTACTATTTTCTTTTAAACCAAGACACATTCTATTCCATGACTTCAGTTGTTTCTGAGTTTTTTATAATTCTTTGAAAGCAACCTATAATTTTAGTTAAACTATATTTTAAGAAAATAATAAATTTCATATGTTCAATATTTCAAAAAAAGCACTGCTATTAACTACTTTTTCCAGCATGCTTTTACTATTAAATTCGTGCTCTAAAGGCAGTACTGAAGAAAGCGCAGCTCCAAGAGTCACTTATACCTTAATCGTAACAGTATCTTCTGGTGGAATTGTTGACGAGGCTGGAGGGGTATATAATGAAGATACAGAAGAAGTTATCACTGCAACAGCAAATACAGATTTTGATTTTTCGGGATGGACTGGTGATGCTTCAGGCACTGATAATCCGTTGACCATCCTGATGAATAGCAACAAAACAATTGTTGCAAATTTTGTTGCTTCAGACGACGATATGGATGGTGTAATTAATGCTTTAGATCAATGTAGATTAACACCGGAAGGCGAGAGTGTTAATGAACAAGGGTGTGCTTCTTTTGAGATAGATACGGACGGCGATGGCGTAAATGATGTTTATGATCAAGACAATATGACTAGACAAGGTGCTCCTGTTGACCAAAATGGAGTAATGTTAAATCCAGTTAACCTAGATGCCAATGGAGTTACTATTGTGGCAAATACATGGGCTACTGCGGGCGATGTTGGTGAAATTAATGGGACTGTTATTACAGTTGTAAGTGAAGATCAGCTTCGTGTTAGAATAACAAACAATGAAGATGTATCCGGCGTATGCACTTCGGGCGTAACTAATATGAGCGCATTATTTGAAGGAGCAGGTACTTTTAATCAAGATATTTCTCATTGGGACACCTCAGCTGTCACCAATATGCAGTCCATGTTTTCAAACGCGACTGTATTCAATCAAGCAATTGGAAATTGGGACACTTCTAATGTTACCGACACACAAGCAATGTTTTCAAATGCTATAGCTTTTGATCAAGATATTACAGCATGGGATACCTCTAATATAATTAATATTAGCTCGATGTTTAACGGAGCAGTCCTTTTTAATCAAGAGATCGGAGGATGGGATATCACAAGTGTAACTAATTTGACACGAATATTTTATCGGGCAGAATCCTTTAACCAGGATATAGGAAGCTGGGATACTTTGGGCGTAACAAGCACTTCAGGTTTGTTCTGGTATGCCTTGGTATTTAATCAAGATATTAGCAGCTGGAATGTTTCTGATGTTACCGATATGTCTTTGATGTTTTATGGAGCTGAAGAGTTTAATCAAAACATTGGATCCTGGAACACTGCAAATGTAACCGATATGGGATGGATGTTTTTAAATGCAACTGCTTTCAATCAAAATTTGTCTGGATGGTGTGTTTCTAACGTAACTTCTGAAAATGAAACTTTTTCTGAAAATTCTGCACTTACAGAAGCCAACCTTCCAATATGGGGTACTTGTCCTAATAACTAAATCGTAATTCAATTAAACTATTTCATAAATTTAGAGTCCTAGCTGTAAACACTTTTACTTGGAGAAGCAAACTATTTTAGTACATGCCTTACAAAATCCTAAAACGCAAGAAGCAGGATTTAAGAACTTAATTAAGGAATATCCTAGAAAAAGCACTAATGTTTGGTATTTGCGTATATTCGTTAAACAAAACTATATTTATTAAAACTAAAGTAAACATGAAATCATATATCACTATACTTGTTTCACTTCTACTAATCTCTTTTAATAATCCAAATGAAACTGCTGATGCTCAAGAATTTCAAGGTAAGGCATATTATTTTTCTCAGTCAAAAATGGATTTGGGTAATTGGGGAGCACGAATGAGTGAAGCTCAAAAAAAGCAAATGAAGAGTCGTTTGAAAAACAGACTGGAAAAAACATTTGTTCTGAGTTTTACTAAAGAAGAATCTTACTTTAAAGAAGAAGAAACTGTAGATGCTTATTCTGGAGCAACAGATTCTTGGGGAAGTAATTTTTCGAGAGGTCCTCAATACAAAAACATTAAAGAAAATAGACTTGTACAGGAACAAGAATTTTACGGTAAAAAATTCTTGGTAAAAGACAAATTACAAGAAATTGATTGGAAAATGGGCTCAGAGTCTAAACTCATAGGCCAATATATTTGCTTTAAGGCTACTGCATCTATACCATCATCTGACCTCAGCTGGTACAGCTTTTCCTGGGCAGACATTTCATCACAAACCGATGACGGTTCTGTGGCGATGACTCAAATTGAAGCATGGTTTACACTACAAATTCCTCTGAGACATGGTCCAGCAGAATACTGGGGACTTCCGGGACTTATATTAGAAGTTAGTGCAGGAAACACAACCATGTTATGTTCTAAAATTGTCTTAAATCCATCAGAGAAAGTTGATATTAAAAAACCTGAAAAAGGAAAAGAAATTTCTAAAAACGGCTATCAAGAAACCATCAAAGGTAAGATGACAGAGATGAGAAATAACCGTGGTAGAAGAGGATCACAGCGTCTAAGAAACTAATTTTTTACTTTAATAATTTTTACCTTTTATACAAATGAAAAATTTAAGTCTCTTGATTTTCTTTTTACTCCCATTAATTGTCCTTGGCCAAATTAAATTAGAAGGTGTTGTTAGAGACACACTAAATAACCCGCTGGAACTAGCTAGTTTAGTTGCCATAAACAAGAAAACAAAGGGTTTTGAATCGTATGTAATTACTGATAATCAAGGGCAATATTCTTTAGAGCTAAAGAAAAATAGTAGCTACAACATTCAAATAAGCTACATCGGACTGAATACAATAAACGACAGCATCAGTACCCTAGAAAATTCAATTTCAAAAGATTATATCCTGAGGTCAGCATTTTCGCTTGACGAAGTAGAACTTATATACGAAATGCCCGTAGCGGTAAAAGGAGACACCTTAGTCTACAATGCCGATGCCTATACAAATGGTTCCGAAAGAAAACTAGAAGACATCATCGATAAGTTACCCGGAGTTGAGATTAATGAAAGTGGTCAAATTGAGGTAGAAGGGAAAGTTGTGAATAAATTAATGGTCAATGGAAAAGACTTTTTTGATGGAGACACCAAAATAGCAACACAAAATATTCCCTCATCATCGGTAGATAAAATTCAAGTACTTAGAAATTATGGAGAAGTTGGACAGCTGAGCTCTGTTCGTAACAACCAAGACAATGTTGCAATAAACATTAAGTTAAAAGAAGGAAAAGAGAGCTTTTGGTTTGGTAATGTCACTGCTGGATCTGGAAAAGCACCCGATGAATCGCTCTATCTAGCGCAACCTAAGTTATTTTATTACAGTCCAAAATACAGCATAAACTTTATAGGAGACATCAACAACATCGGAGAAGTAGCTCTTTCAAGAAGAGACATAAGGGGCTTCGGAGGTGGCTTTAACGCCCCCAGCAGATCTAGTGGAACCAGTATAAATCTTGGAGACAACAGCTTGAACTTTTTAACCAATCAAAACAATGCAATCAAGATTGAAAATAAACTGGCTTCAGCTAACTTCAGTTATTCACCCAATAAAGCGTTAGATTTAAGTGGGTTTTTAATTTTCAACAGCAGTAAGATTTTATCGAGAGAAGTAAACTTTGTTCAATATACAAATCCCCTTCTAGCTATTCCTGATGAAACTACTGAACAAGACAGTAACGAGAGGTCTAATCAAGGGGTATTGAAATTTAGTGCATCGTACAAGCCTAATTTTAGCAACCAAGTAGATTATGATATTCTAGCACGCATGTCGGACGACAAACAGCGCCAAAATATTATTTCTTCTGTAATTGGAAATACAAATCAAACAGACAAAGTAACACCTTACAACATCAATCAAAGTTTGAAATATTACTTTACCCTTGACGAGAATAATATATTTGCTTTCGAATCGCAGCATGTACTGAAAGACGAAGATCCGATTTATAACGCCATATTAGATAACAGTCAAAATGGTTCTTATGGAACTACAGCAAACGCATTGGGTCTAAACAGTTCTTTGTCTGAATATAACATTGGTCAAAACAGACGTATCAAATCCAATCAATTGGATGCTAAATTAGATTACTATCACATTATAAATTCGAAAAGTAACATCAACATTACCCTTGGAACAATTTTAAGTCATCAAGCGTTTAATTCTTCCATTTTTCAATTTTTAGATGATAATTCTAGATTCAACCTAACCCCTACTTTCAATCAAGGAAGAGCAGTAAACGATGTAGAATATAATTTTACAGATTTCTATTTAGGGTTTCATTATAGATTCAGGACGGGCAAATTTACGTTCACGCCAGGGTTCTCGATTCATGCCTACGGAAATAGAAACATTCAGTTTGATGAAACCATCAAAGATAATTTCTTCAAATTATTACCTGATTTCGAAACACGGATTCAACTTAAGAAAGGAGAAAGCTTGACCTTAAACTATAACATGCGTAATCAATTTACAGATGTTACACGTCTGGCTCAGGGATTGGTTTTAAATAATTATAACAGCTTGCAATATGGAGCAGCTGATTTGCAGAACGCCTTGTCTAATAACATCAGCCTTCGTTATAGCAGTTTTAATCTATTCAATTACACCAATGTTTTTGTTCGAGCTGCCTATTCAAATAATATAGATCAGATTCGTGGACTTACAAATTTTGAAAATGTAATTCGCACAAGCACATTCTTCAACTCCAGTTTTGCAGATGAAAATATAAGTTTATTTGGACGGGTTCAAAGAACTTTCGGGAAAATCAGAGCTACCATAAACACAAGTGTAAACTACAGTAAAATTAATCAGTTTGTTCAGGGTGTACAATCTTTAAATGAAGGGTTAACGCAAACTTATACGCCTGGAGTTCGTACAAACTTTAAGGTAGCTCCGAACATTAGTCTAAGGTATCGATATGCTGTTACAGACAACAACCAAGGAGATCGAAAAACAACCTTCGTTACAAAGTCGCCTTCAGTTGATTTTGATGCCTACATATTGCAGAAATTTACATTCAGAACAGATTACAGTTACACAACACAAGACCTTGGTAATGGTGAATCACAATCTTTTCAGAATTGGAATGCTTCCTTAGCCTACCGAAAAGACGCAGATGCGAAATGGGAATATGAAATTAGAGCATCCAACTTGCTTAATATTGACGCACAAGTTCGGAACAGTGCTAATAACATTTCCGTATTTACTTCGGAAACCTTTATTCAGCCCAGGTTCATAACGTTTAGATTTATTTACAGTTTATAAGAATTGTGTGGTCTTATATCTATAAATATTGATATAAAAAAGTGTTGATTGTAAATAAGAAAATACTGGTTTTACTTTTTTAAACTCATTTTAGATTTAAGTTCTTCAAGGAATTCTAGATATTCTTCATGTTTCGTTTTCTCAAAAAATGTACGATTTAACGTAATGCCCGCTTTAATATTTATTTGCGATTCACTAAGCTCCGATTCGTCGATCGAGTGTATCGAAAATAAGTATAATTCGATTATGACAGGTAATGTCGAAAGTCCTCTTTTGGTAACCAAATATTGTTTACTCTTCTTGGTTCCTTCTGGATCTAGTAGCTCTAAAAAACCCTCTTTTAGCAGAAAATTTAACCGATTTGTTAGAATGTTAGTTGCTATCTTTTCTTTTGATTCTCTAAATTGTTTAAATCTTGTTTTTTGTGTAAAATAGCATCTCTTAATATAAGTAACGACCATTTATCTCCAAGAAGATTTATAGAATATGCAATGGCGCAGGTAGGTTTTGTTTTCATTAAAAACGAAATTATAAAAAAAGTAATTAATAATATTACGCAAAATAGCTGAAAAACAGTAGTTTGTATTTAGATTAATTAAAAATAAGCTGAAAACACAAATCACTCTAAAATAAGACAAAAGCAATCTGACATCAATTCTCCAAAGTGGAGCGGTTTTTGTTATATTTAGTTATATGAAATTGTTTTTAATTTTACTCTTTGTCTTCAGTTCCTGCTTCTGCTTTTCACAAAAGGTATTCGCTGTGCAATACGTTAACCAGTCTGATGTGAAAGTTTATGTTGTTGCTTATGAAAATCAAGCCGACCTAAAGGTTTATAAAACAAAATATCAAAATCAAGCTCGAGGAAATAAAGGCCTTTGGCATTTTACTGATTACGCAAATCAAGCTGATATTAAAATATATTTTGTTGATTACGCCAATCAAAGCGACCTCAAAGTATACTTTGTAGACTACCAAAACCAGTCGGGCTGGAGAAAAAACTCCAAAAAAAACCTGTTTTACTAAGTTGGATTTCGTTAATAAATGAATGATCTAATTAAAGCTTAATAACAACAAAGTCAGTTCTTCTCTTTTGCTGTTGTGCCTCATCAGACAATTCAGAACAGGGGTTTACAAGCACCCGAGTATCTATTCCAATGGCTTTTAATTCTTTTTTTGCCTTCTCTATTGCTCTTCGAGTTTCTTGTTGTTTAATTAAAACTCGAATGTTTGAACCAAACGATTGAAGTATCGGGCTATATCCTTTACTTTCAAATTCTTTAATGGCTCTTTCTGCACTGCTTGAAGAACTATAACTCGCTACAAATAAAGCATATTCTTGATTAAATTCAGAAGCAACTACATCTTCTCCGTACCCTTTCCCATAGATGCGTTCTGGCTTTTGAATCCGTTTTTGAACGTAATCTATTATTTCTTGATTTCTTCGCTCTGAGAGCTTTAAATTATAGTCTAACGAGCCTCGACAATCTGTATACGATCTTAACTCGACTTCTAAATCTGGGTTTGCTTGCATTACTGCAACTACTTCATCCACTCTATCTCGATAGGAATTTAACAATGCACTGTCTGCAAAGTCATAAAAAATAGGCGAAAATGCTTCTATTAAATCTGGTGGCAGGTCTTCTTCTTTTACTGAGGCTCGATCGAGATAGACCCAAACCTCATCAGAAACCCCTTTGACAGTATTTATTTTATAAGCAAAAGAATCTTTCTTGACGTTTGAATCTGTATTTTTGTACAAGAAAGAACCGTTTTTATTTAAGTTAAGGGAACCAAACAAGGGCGATTGAGTTAGTTCAACTTCTTTTTTTATGAGCCTTTGTAACGGGTCCTTTTGTGTCAAGTGAAGCTCATCGTTAGTCAAAACATTATCTATAGCTACAACAAGTGTATCAGAAGGAATGTATTGATAATAATCCTCAATTCCCGATAGCTCTGGATCGAAATCAAAAGCGTATAAATCGTCACTTCCCTCTCCTCCTTCTCTATCAGATGAAAAATGTCCAAGGCTTAAATCTTGATTTAAACTGAACGCAAAATCATCTGCACTGGAATTTATTCCAGCACCCAAAAGATACTTTTGCCATCTTATCTCAAATTTGTTTTCTGCTAAATAAACATCCATTTCTCCTCGCCCATCTTTAGCGTTAGAAGAATAAAAAAGAAACTTATCGTTATATGAATATGGAAAAACCTCATCTGCTACTGTATTAATATCTGCACCTAAATTTTCAGGTTCTGAAAAAATACCGTTTTTAATAAAAACTTTATATAAGTCCATCCCTCCAAAACCTTCGGGTCGATTACTGGCAAAATATAAAACAGTCCCTGAGTTATTTATACTTGGATGTAATGTAGAATAACCATCCATATTAAAAGGTAGAAGAGTAGGTTTAGGATTAACACTTATGTCCTCATAAGCTAATTTAATTTGATACAAGTTTAATTGAAACTTTTTTTCTTCATCCAACTGAGATGAACTTCTTGTGAAGTAAAACCCTTGAGATTCTTTATGAAGACTTCCAGGGCCTTCTTGAAACAAAGAATTAACTTGCGAACTTACATCTTCAATTACTGATAGGGTAAACGTTGATTTATCAAAAGAAGCTTTGTAAAAGTTATATATAGGATAATCCGTTTTAATACGTCTCAACACCTTCTTGCTTTTTTTGGATTGGTTTTGCTCTGATAAATAAAAAACTTGATTAGGAGTAGTTTCTCTTATAAACACCATTCCAAATTCAGAACCCTTAGTGTTTCCGACAAGCGAATTAATAACATGAGCTTCACCCTCAAATCTTTTTTTAAACAACAGACTATCGTTTTCGAATAAATCTGGGGAGGGCCAGGAAAGTCGAACTGATTTCTCTCTATATTCCTTTGCTAATTTAGGCTGCTTTAACAACAGATTAGAGTACCTATAATAGTCTTCAACTGTGGCATAGTTAGAATTTGTGATTTCAGCATATCTTTCTAAGGCTTTTTCTTTATTATTTAATTCATTCAAAGCTATTGCCCAATTTCGAATATCATTTAAAGATCTCTTGTCTGTTGAAGTAGAATAATACGCGACAGCTTTATTGTAATTCTTATTTATAAAATAATAATCTGCCCAGTTCTCTTGAGGTTTATCTGCTTTAGATTCTTGAGCAAATAACGAAAAATTGCCTAGGAAAAGTATTATCAAAATAAAGTTAATTTTTTTCATAATTAAAAGAATCTAGGTGAAAGTAAATAGCCTTCTGATTTAGTGGTTAAATCAAAACGAAGCATCAGTTCATGAGTAGACATATTTATGCCCTTGTTGAGAAGTGAAGAAGGAAAACCATAAGAATAACCTAAAGAAAACCGCTTCCCTATATTAACCCCAAACATGGCACTTGTTCCGACATTATTTAACTGTTTTAATTCTTCCCCACTAAGGCCATTTCTAACCTGAACACCAAGCCAAAATCTCTCATTAAAAATCCCCAGAAGAGATGCATCCATGGCAACTACAGAACTTGATTGTTTAAGCATCAAACTAGGCTTCAACATAAAGGTTTCATTTAACGGAAGAAGACCTCCAGTAAATGCATAAGCGTGCTTCTCAAGACCAAAGTCGTCATTTTCAATAAGCCTTGGAATTGATAAACCAAAATAAAACTTTGGCGTATAAAAGTAAGCACCAAAACCGATTGTTGGAATAATTTTTCTATCTAGTGCCAAAGCAAATGTTGGGTCATTTGGGGTTGATGTATTTAGTAGTGCTGTATTTAAATTATAATTAATTGCTCCAGCCTTAACACCAATTGAGAGCCTATGACCCTTTTCATTCAATCTTAAGTGATATGATAAATCAACATCAATAGAAGTATTACTTGTCGGCCCAATTTTATCATTTAAAACACTCAATCCAAACCCTAAACTCTTAGAAGTTATTGGAGCATTAAAGGATAAAGTTTGTGTAATAGGAGCGCCTTCAATACCGCTCCATTGAGACCTAATGACAGAAGTGAAACTAGATAGATTTCTTGCTCCCGCATAACCCGGATTAATGGCTTGATGATTAAACATATAATGACTAAAACTAGACTCTTGCTGTGCAAAAGAAAAAGTCCCCCAGAGAAGTAAAATAAAAAGTATACGTCCAGTTTTCATCAATTATCTTTTCTTTTTATATAAACATATCCTGTTGTTTCGGGCCTTGAATCTTCCCATTCTATCCAGTAGAAATAAGTGCCGTCTGACAATTTAGTGTCTGCAGAAAATGAACTGGTATTGTCTGAATTTCCTGCCCAATCGTTTTCATATTGTGTAGTTCTATAAACTACATTTTGCCATCGATTGAAAACCGTTAATGTATAGCCTTCATTAGAATACAATCCTTGAATTTCCCAAGTATCGTTAATTCCATCACCATCGGGAGAAAAAGCATTTGGTATGATTAAATCTGCTTCTATAATTTGTGTTGAAGAAATAAGGGCTTCTTGACAACCAAAAAGTAAATTATTAACCAAAACTCGAAACTCTTTATTTTCTATAAACTTTGATGCTTGACTTATTAAAAGTTGATTCGTGAGGGTGCCCATATAGGAATTACTTTCTGAAATATTTTCCCAAACAGGGAATTCTTTAGTTCCATTATTAATTTGCCATTGGTAGGAAGCAATACTCTCTGCAGAGACTGATACCGAGAGAATGATTTGAATGGAAGAAAACAAGGTAGTCGGTTCTAGTGAGGATTCTAAAACAAACTGCTGACCTACTTCCTTATAATCTGATATGGTATTGTTATCGTTGTCTGGTGGGATTTGATATCCTCCATGATTAAGAACTCTTCCTAATTCATCTACCTCAATTAAACCTGACCCCAGGATTCCATCTTCATCTAAATCCATATAAGAAGCCTCAAGAACATCAAAACACCCATCAGAATCACTGTCAAGGTCTAACGTATTTGGTATCCCATCTAGATCTGCATCCTCAAAAAGTTCGTCAGTATCTAAAATTCCATCGTTATCGTCATCTAAATCAATCCTGTCAATAATACCATCTAAATCACAATCTCCAACTTCCAAAACATCTAAAGTTATACTTTGAAAAATAAATGAACAAGGTGCATACGGATCAGTATTATCTAAAAACTCATCTGAATTTAAAACTCCGTCACCATCAATATCAATATCACATAAATCTCCTATACCATCACCATCATGATCGTCTTGATATATGTTTGCTGTTGTTATACAATTATCGTCTGCATCGAAAACAGTATCATTGTCCTGATCACGATCATTGTCAAGATTAATAATCACAACATCATAATTGCTTAAACTGGAGTATAAAGGGTCACTATATAAAGGATTTATTCTAATTGAAATTGATGAGTATATATCTCCATCAATAATATTATCATCGGACCCTAAAACAACCACAGACTGAGGGATATTCCAATTGTCAGGAGTAAAGATTAACTCTGAAAAGAGAATAGATAGTTCTGAAGGATCATTTACAGTAAGCTGAAAGATTGTGTTAGTTGAAACAAAAGAGGATAAAGCGACTGTAAAGCTTGTATTACTTCCATTTTCAGATACTGCTTCTGGTTGTGTAATTATTAATGTAGCTGAATCGTTGTCCAAATTATATATTATTAAATCGGCTACATCTGATCCAATTAAACTATTATAACTTGCCTCAGCACTGTAAGGATCTCCTGTAACTAGATTTACAGATTGTGTTCCATCAACTATAAAATCATCTATACCGGTTAAGGTAATTTGATTAGCAGAAGGATTATTCCAATTT
>Ga0114995_10002126_pt1 | contig 13747 bp, 10 predicted proteins | sample ArcticOcean_MG_C_11_FD_87038 | JGI IMG/M metagenome (GOLD analysis project Ga0114995, IMG submission 87038) | Marine microbial communities from western Arctic Ocean - ArcticOcean_MG_CB2_154 | ecosystem: Environmental > Aquatic > Marine > Oceanic | place: Arctic Ocean: Canada Basin | collected... | reverse complement strand
GCGATGACCGCACTGCCCTGTTCCGTATCGACGTTATCGAGATACCGATTACCGACCCATCTAAATCACGCATCGTCAGTAGCCCTGCGGTCTTTGCCGACCCTAAAACAGGTGCCCTCGCAGGACTCTGGCGTGGCGGAGATCATGGCGATGACACTCAGGACACCTGGCGCACCGATCAGTGCCATGACATCACCGTTTTTCCATCGGCCAATCTGGCTGCCGGTGCCTGTTCGGGTAATGGTATTTTATTTGACATTTCAGACCCGCTCGATCCCGTGCGCATAGACACCGTTACTGACACCGGCTTTGCCTATTGGCACTCTGCCACCTTCAATAATGCCGGCGACAAGATACTGTTCACTGATGAATGGGGTGGCGGTAGTCGTGCACGCTGCCGCGCCTGGGACCCATTAGACTGGGGCGCCAATGCAATTTATGATATTGATAATGGCAAACTTGAGTTTCAAAGCCATTACAAAATGCCCGCACCACAGCTCGAAACAGAGAATTGCGTCGCGCATAACGGCTCCATAATACCCGTGCCAGGCCGCGATATATTCGTGCAGGCGTGGTATCAAGGAGGGATTTCGGTTATCGACTTTACCGACTCCAACAAACCGTTCGAGATAGCCTATTTTGATCGTGGCCCTGTTTTAGAGGACGAACTCATTGTCGGTGGCTATTGGTCAGCGTATTACTATCAGGGCCGCATATATGGCACAGAGATCACCAGGGGTCTCGACGTACTGACCCTATTACCCAGCGAGTATCTCAGCGCCAATGAGATTGCTGCTGCTGCACTGGCCTATCCTTCCATCGGACCGCGAAAAACCTTTAATCCACAGCAGCAGATACCCATGTCATGGCCGGCATCACCCATCGTCGCGCGCGTCTATATCGATCAGCTATTTAAAGACGGTGCCATCAATGCTAAGACTGCCAAACGCGTTATTGATATAGTTGATGTCGCAGAGCTAGCAATGGCTAGCGGCGGTGACAAAAACCTCAGCCGCAGGATGATGGCCATGAAGATACTTGCCACGGGTAAGAACAGCAATAATACCGATCGGGAAAGGCTAAAGGCTTTGCGTAGTATGATACAGGGTCTCGCGAAAGAACTGCGCTAGCAATCAGATAGGTGGCTATGTCGACAGCTACTCGTCCTGTCGGCATAGTGCTTTGCTTAAAGCAGATAGGCTGCCTTATATTTTTAAAGACGACTGAACAAGACCAGCCCCTAACTTAAAATGACATAACTAAAACTAGGCCAACGCCCCTGTTTATTTTACTTCTGAGCCTTCCACAACTGTGTTAATTTCGCGCCTAGACGTTAATTAATCAGTATAAACGATGGATAAGGGGGCCGTATGGTAGCTTCTTTGGGTAGTGCTGAGTTAGTGGATGGGTCTGTTTTAGTGCAGCTGTTAGACGGCACTCAATATGATCTGCCAAATCTATGGCTGAGAGACAACTGTCTCTGTGACGATTGTCGGGTAACACAAACTCAAGAAAAGCGCTTTATGCTAAGTGCGGTGCCCGTAGATATTACCCCGCAGAAAGTAACACTTGAACAGGGCACCTTGCGCGTTGTCTGGCCCGACAACCATCAAACCTTATTTGCAGTAGACAGTATCCATAATAGCTGCGGAACATCGCCTGCCTATCAGTATGTGCCCTGGCCGAAAGCATTTAGCCCTCAGACCTACAACTGGAGCGCGTTTTTATCCAGCAAAACAGTTGCCATTGAGGCTCTGGAAAGCTTCATGCAGTCGGGCGTTATTGTCATTCAGCAAGCGCCTCAAGAACCGGCCACATTAGAGCAATTGGCACCCGTCATCGGTCCCATTCGAGAGCTACTATTTGACCGTATCCACAATGTTTCAGTTGAGGGCCATGTGTATAATATAGCCCATACCGCGCTTGGCCTTCCGCCGCATAACGATTTTGCTAGCTACAGTTTCCCACCCTCGGTACAGGCATTACATATGCTGCACAATGAGGCACCAGGTGGCGAGTCAATTGTAGTTGACGGTTGGGCCGTGCTAGAGCGGTTGCGCGGCGACCATCCAAGCTACTTTAAAACACTGTGTGAGTTTCCAGTAGCCTTTAGACAATTTGATGATAACAATGAGACCTATGCAGCGGCGCCATTGGTGCGCTGTGACAATACCGGGAACATTATTAGCTTGAGATTCTCCAACCAGCTTATGCAGATGATGAGTCCCCTACAAACAGGGATAAAAGCATTCTACCTGGCCTACCATGAACTCTGCTTGCGGATCGCTGACGCAGAGCAGGACTATAGGTCGACGTTTAGGCTAGAGGGCGGTGAGATCATGCTGGTTGCCGCTCACCGAGTACTCCATGCGCGCGAGGCATTTCAGCCTACTGGCAGACGCCACTTGCAAGATGCCTATTTTGAACTCGACAATATTGCTAACAAGCTAGTCTTATTGAAGCGCCAACGGGATTATAAGCATGACTAAACAGGTCCAGTTTACCGCCATGGAGCATGCTAGCCGTGCGGATTATGATCTGGTATTTGCCCATGATGCCGACAATATAGCGGCCCAAGCCGAGCGCGTGATTGCATGGTTGCGGCTGATGGATGGCGACTCACCCTACCAGATAAGCCGCTTAGAGCATTGTCTGCAAACCGCAACTCGAGCCGAGAATGACGGTGCCGATGACGAAACTATCGCCTGCGCATTGCTCCATGATATCGGCGATGTAATTGCGCCTGCCAATCATTCCCAGACGGCTGCAGCCATGCTGAGGCCCTACGTGAGCGACAAGAACTATTGGATAGTCTTACATCATGGGTTATTTCAGGGCTATTACTGGATGCATTACTATAATCAGGACCGCAATAGCCGCGACAAACTCATAGATCACCCGCACTATCAGGCCTGTGTGGATTTCTGTGCGAACTGGGACCAGCCATCATTTGATCCCGACTATCAGTCTCAACCGCTTGAGCATTTTATCCCGCTGATTCATCGGATTTTTTCCCGCATACCTCAACCACTAGTCTAAGCCAAATACCCCTCTCCCAAGTCTGTATCAACTCGGCTTCCAACAGCGTAAAAAACTCCCTTTTAGATAAGCGGCTAGCAGACTTATGTAGCTTATTTTAAAACGCAACTAGACGCCAAAACTCGTCTCGTTAGTCTATTTGCTTCTTAATAGGAAGCGTGTTTTACTCACTCTTCCATAAAATAATAAGAGAAATACTATGACAGAATTAGACATACTTATGCTTCAAGCCCAGAACAATCAGGGAACCGGAATGTACTCAGTTGCAATGGCTTTTAGTATCTGGGTAGCCTTTCGCGTTTCTGGTATCACGCGCGACAAATACAGTGACAACCTTATTGTAAAAATTGCCGCAACTGGTTTTGGTCTTACCACCCTGTTCTTTTTCAATATGACGTATGCTTTTTGGAGCTGGAATATGGCGGCAACGGCTCATCGGTTGGCAGAGTTACAGGTTTCAGGCACTGAACTTTCGGCCGTAGCTCAGGGTTTTGTCGAAAACATGGGTGCCACGGCTACAGTACCTAGTTTTTCAATGATCCCTAGCGACCCAGTTGCAGTGATACTTCAGGCCTCTATTTTGGTATTGATACTACTTCCTATCTGGGCACCTAAAAAATAACATGTCAGTATTCCGTTAGCTATCCTTGGGGGGCTGCAGCAACTGCGGCTCCCCTATTTTTTATTAATTACTAGCCATATCAGGACCTCCTCAGGCGAGTCATGCAATGTTTAGCGCTTTTCTGCACTCATCGACCAAGATATAAACCACTTTTCACCAGTCACTTATCAACCCTACTTTATGTAACGCTTAAAAATCACCTATATCCTATCAAAAGACAGAATTCTAGCAGCGCCATCACCACCCTTTTGTACAACTCAAGTCCTCAACCGCTGGGCACAGATGGAAGAGATATAAACAGCTAAGGGGCGTTTATTCTGATAAAATAGTGAGTCATGCCCTAGCTCATAGCTTTGCTTGATCGGTACGCACCACCCGATGCCGCTGGGTGGCTTTATACTATCGTGGCCGGTTAAGACTTTTGTGCTCTAGGTCAAAGCTTAGCGCTGAGTCTTAGCTCCATACTTCCCAAAAAACAATATGAGAATAGCCTTGTCACAATCTGATTTTGCCATATTAGGCCTAAACACCGCGTTAGTTAATAACCTTGTAAGTCTGGGTTACACAGAAATGACGCCGATACAGGCGCAAGCTTTACCCCCTATTTTAGCCAATAAAGACGTTATTGCTAAGGCAAAAACGGGCTCGGGCAAAACCGCTACCTTCGCCTTGGGCTTGCTAAATAAGCTGGAAGTAAAACGTTTTCGTGTGCAAACTTTAGTGTTGTGCCCGACGCGTGAGCTGGCAGATCAGGTAGCAGTAGAAATACGAAAACTGGCCCGTGGTATCCACAATATAAAAGTGCTTAGCTTATGTGGCGGCATGGCATTTGGACCGCAGGTGGGCTCATTGGAGCATGGAGCACATATCGTTGTGGGTACTCCAGGTCGAATTGAAGAACATCTTCGCAAGGCCAATTTAAATCTAGATAACCTCACGACCCTGGTGTTAGATGAGGCGGATAGAATGTTGGATATGGGTTTTCAACAAGCCTTAGATGACATTATTAGTTACATGCCTATACAACGTCAAACCCTGTTGTTTAGTGCCACTTATCCGGCCAAGATTGAACAAACTGCACAGCGAATTATGCAATCACCAGTCACTATCGAAGTGCAGGATAGCCACGGTAGACAAAGCATAGTACAGACCCTATATCAGGTAGAAAATAATCAGGCTCGCATCGAGGCAATAAGGCTTTTGTTACAAGCACATCAACCTGAGACTACGCTGATCTTTTGTAATACGAAGATCGAAACTGACCAGGTGGCCAAGGAGTTACGTGCAGTCGGTTATGAGGCATTGGCTTTACATGGTGATTTGGAGCAAAAGCAGAGAGATCAAACGTTAGTGCGTTTTGCCAACCGGAGCGCTTCGGTACTAGTTGCTACCGATGTAGCCGCTCGCGGATTGGATATCGAAGCGCTCGATTTAGTGATCAATCATCAGATTGCACATGAGTTAGAAGTCCATACACATCGCATCGGCCGCACTGGCCGCGCAGGCGCGCAAGGTACCGCATGCAGTTTATACACGCACAAAGAAAATTATAAAATTGGTTTATTAGAGGATTATTTGGGCGAAAAAATGGAACGTGGCGACTTGCCTTCCAGCAGTCTACTTCATGAGCCGGTTTTTTCCCCACCTATGGTGACCATTCAAATCGGTGGTGGAAAAAAGCAAAAGCTTAGAGCAGGGGATATTGTAGGTGCCTTAACTGGTGTTGATGGTATTCCGGGCACAGAAATAGGCAGAATACAGGTGGGCGATCAGAGGGCCTACGTTGCTATAGCCCGCGCGCATGGTAGAACGGCGTTCAATAAACTCAGTGAGGGTAAACTTAAGGGACGTAGTTTTAAAGTCAGACGTTTATGAAGTTAGATATGTTGTTACGCGTTAATAGTACAGTTTGCTCGACCCCAGGTTTAGCTATGCTGGCTAAAAAAGATACAGTTAATCGGCTTGTTTATAGACCCTATCATTTGTCTTATCTTGCGTCTTAAGACTCATGTTAAGCTAACTGTTCAATCTCAAGGTTTGACTCTCTGAAGGATGACATTGTTTAGTTACGGCTAGAGTGGTCTTAAATGATAGTTGGGGTTTAGGATGCCTCCCAGCGAACATTGTCTATTTGGAAAACAGTGCTCGTTAATGCAGTTGCCCAAATAACAATGCCCGTATCGACTGCGCTTAATGATAAGCCTTGCGATACCAGGCTATCAATGCTGATTATTACAGTTTCCCAGACCGAATCGCCTTTGCTACCCAAATATTGATCGCCAGATGTACAGGGGTAGATGCAATCGATTTTCATAGAAATATTACTATCACCACTGACGACTTTTATATCGAAAATAATATTGCCGCCGCCATAGATTCTTGCGTCAATAGGCTCGGAGCTTTTGGTATAAAAACCAGTAATAGCACCCTCGGCGCTATGGGTGATCTGCATTACATTTCCGCGATCGGGATCAGAGAAAAGTTCCCATGAAATATTAGGGCAGCGAGCGCCGCCATCATTTACACAAGATTCGTAATTGATCGCGGCGTCATAACCTTGCAATCCAAGATCCCAAATACTATCGGCAGCGCCATTTTGTAATACATTGAGATCGGCAACTTCATCGGCGTCGCCAGTAACAGTTACCGTTCTCGCCGCGGTGGCCGAGTTGCCTGCAGAATCAGAGGCGGTATAAGTAAGAGTGTAGGTGCCTGCAGACGTGCCGACAGAGCCGGAAGTAGAAACTGATACCGAACCATCGATGTCGTCTGTCGCCGTCGCTCCAGCATCAGAATAGGTTGTTCCCATTGCGTGAGTAACAGTCGCGTTGCCGTTGATAGTTATTACAGGATTAGTGTTGTCACTTACACCGCTATTGCTAAACTCGTCAGCCCAAACAGGCGTGTCAGATGTATCTGCATTGTCGGCATAGATTCTGACGTAATCAATCTCCATTTCAGCCTCAGTAAAACTTCCCTCAATCTGATCTTCAATCGCGAAGTTTAACAGCAGATACTGTTCAGAGTCGAAAGGCCAAGTCGACGCAGTTTTTACTTCGGGAGCGTAGGTGTAATGAACATTATCGTCCACACTAAAAACCATTTTTTGCGCTGTCCATTCGAGCTTATAGATATGAAATTCGGACGTTGCAGTTGAAATATATTGGCCACCAATACTCTCTGTGTTGCCGTAACTGGAAGGTGTATGCATGGCACTTTGGATATAATTCTCATTGCGGCCCCAATGTTCCATAATATCCACTTCACCTGAGGCCGGCCAACTCGTTGTACCAAAGCCCTTAGTCTGCCAGTACGCGCCCAGCTCGTTAATATTTTTACCGAGCATCCAGATAGCGGGCCAGGTCCCCAGACCTGATGGCAATTTTGCGCGAACTTCGACGCGACCATACTGAAAAGCAAACTTGGAGTTGAGTCGTGCAGAGGTGTAATTTTTGGTTACCCCCTGATCTTGATAGTTTTCTTTTTTAGCGACAATTTTTAAACTCCCATTACTGACATAAGAGTTGTCTGTCCGGCCGGTATAATGTTGCTGCTCGTTATTATACCATCCTGAGCCATTGGGTAATCTGGTTTGATGGTACCATTTGGCTGCATTGACCGAGGTGACAACAGGACTACTTGCCGTGACATTAACAGTTCTAATCACTGAAGAAGAATTTCCGGCTGCGTCTGTGGCCGTATAGGTGATGGTGTATGTGTCCACGGCAGTTCCCACCGTGCCAGAAACGGTGACATTGATTGAACCATCGATGTTATCTGTCGCGGTAGCACCGGCATCTGTAAAGGTAGCACCTTGTTCAAGATTTACTATCGCTTGACCGTTGAGACTGATTTCCGGATTGGTAGTATCGGTTATACCAATGGCTTGAGGGGTTTGAGTTGAATCATTCCCACTCCCGCCACCGCCGCAGCCAGCCAGAACTAATGAGATGAGCGGCAAAATAATAGAGTATCTGGTAACACGTGATAGAAATATTGGAGCCATGATTATCTCGAACTTCTTTGATTTTAGTTAGAATTATGTATAGGTAAATGCTGACCCAGCGTAAGTGTCGGGCTTGACCGATAGACTAGCCATATAAATACGGTAAAAGGGTTTGTGCGTGCGTTAAAGGGGCCGAACATTTAACCCTCTAATCTCAGGCTCATGGGCTTATGGGCTTATGGGCTTATGGGCTATGGGCTTATGGGCTTATGGGCTATCGGCTATGGGCTATGGGCTATGGGCTATTATTGGTCGATAATCAAACCATGTGGCCACGGCAATGATGATATATACGCTGGCAGCTTCTAGATACTGCAGATGCTAATTCGTCGGAAAATCTTATAGATACTGCAGATGCTAATTCATCGGAAAATCTTAACGGCTGGCAGCATCTTGGATGCGAGTGCTGCTTAATACTGAATTGGTTTTGAGGCTCTGGATAATGCCAGAATTTCTTTGGTAATGTCTGAGGTTATCGGGTATTGCTCTAGCGGAACTAGCACGGATGATGTTTGACGCAAGTTTTCTGAGGTTTATTTTTTGCAAACCTCATTGTCTGCCCCACCCGTGCAGTTGAATTAATACACAAGTAAACCATTGGGTTACTAAAATAGATGGTGCCCGGGGTCGGACTTGAACCGACACGGTGTTTCCACCGAGGGATTTTAAGTCCCTTGCGTCTACCAATTTCGCCACCCGGGCATACTGAAGTGGGCTTTTCATACTTTACAGATCGATGACTCGAAAAGGCTGCTGTGCAACCTCAAATCGGCGAGAAGTATACATTACAGTTAACTTAAAGTGGAATGAATCTAGCGTTTAAACTGCGGCTTTATGCTATTTCAGTGCATTTTTTTGTCTCCCTCTTGTTTTATCTAGCGAGCTAACAAACTAGGACAGGAGAAAAGACTAGTTAGTGCGCTTAATTCGTTAGCGATGCTTGAGGATAGTGGTCTTCCACTGCATGGGTGTTACGTTAAACCAACGCTTAAAGGCCCGTGCGAACGCCGTATTGTCAGCGTACCCCAAATAGTCTGCAAGATCGATAATAGACATATCCGAATTCACGAGCAGCTCTGTAGCCATGTTTTTTCGGACGGTCTCCATTAGCAGGGAAAAAGAAGTCCCCTGCTCTTTTAGTATGCGCTGTAATTTTCGAGTATGCATGGTTAGTTGGCCCGCTATATCCTCTATACCAATTACTCCCCTGGGTAGCCCGCGGCGAATAAGCAACTCAACGTCAGAGCAAAAATTATGCTGAACTGCAGTAGAGAGAGCTCGAATATGGCTCGTTAAAATTTTATGGAGCAGCGGATCTGCGCTAGAAATAGAAAACTCTAGCCAGCTTGCATCAAAGACAATCTCGTTTTTAGGCTGACTGAAATAGACTGGAGCTCCGAATAGCTGGCGATAAGGAGCGATAATCTCTGGAGGCCTATGTTGGAAGTTTATTCTGTTCGGTTTCCAGTCACTGCCACACAGCGCCCTAAGAATTGTACGGCCATGAGAAATCGCTAGTTCATCGGTATATCGTGACAATTGCTTTGAATCAGTGTTGGTATAGCTTAAAAACGCCAAATTGCTCTCTACTTCGAGGTCAGCGACAGCATTATCGTTGACATGCAACCACAACGTTTCACGGAGTTGCTCCAACGCGGTGCCAACATCCGGAGAGTGCTTCATAAGCAGTCCAACCAAGCCTAATAACCGATAATCCTGTTTAGTACCCAGCAATGCCGCAAAATGAGGTGTGGTTGTCACTAAAGCCGCTGCGGCTAAAAGACTTTCTGCGGACGAGTAGCTCATCATATCGTCGACTCCATGCGCTACCAAGTAGTCCGGCGCGAAGCCAAAATTTGCCAGCAGTGCAGATGGGTTAGCACCTAATGATCGAACAAGATCATCAAATCCCGCAAGAACAGAAACACGCACCTGCCCCATATCAGTACCAATGTTGTGTGATTAGTATGAAAGTATTAGTACTTTGTCGCAATATGTCAATGCTTTGTCGCAAGATGACTCGATTGGCGTCGAAAAAACGGTAATATTACAGGCCGTGCGAAGTTGCTTGACGCTTACTAAGTTAAGGTTTCACTAACTCGGTTATATTAATAATAAAAAAAGATGATATTCAATGAAAGAGAAAATTTTAGACCTTGGTTACTTCATCGGCATTTGTTCGATGATAACAGTGGTTGCTTTCGTGCTTATCCTATTTACAGTCAATGGACTGCATATCGATCTCAATGAGATTGAGATAGCTGCAAATGCTGAAGCGCTGTTCGCCAGGCGCTAATCATGCGCTCTTGCGCGAGCAAATTATTTAGCCGCATAGACCAAAGACTTAAGAGGTCACGCTTAGCATAAAAGCCCTAATAGGGTCCTATTATCAAAGTCGATCACCAGCCCCCTCTGCGGTCAATCGCTACACACCATCAGAAATAGTAGGGAGCCTATGGAAATGAAAGGCTCTTCAGTGGTTTTATTGCCTGTAGTTACATTGAAAACTGACTTAAGCTGCGGCTCAACTGGCACTTGCAGTGATTGGATCACCCTGAATTTAATCTATCAGTAACATCCATTAATGATGCAAGCATGCCAATTACTAAATAAAATCCACGCGGAAGGATGATCTCTAACATGGGGACTGTTGCAACATGGCCTGCGCATTAAACCTTTAGGAGTTTGGCCACGACGGCCATTATAGAGGGATCTGTGCTAATGGGTTACCCGATGCAAACTGACATGCATGATCTGCAGTTGGGTGAATGGAGGCGCGGGTCGGAATCGAACCGACGATCGCGGAGTTGCAGTCCACTGCATTACCACTTTGCTACCGCGCCGTTATTTCACTTTATTCATTTTCAAGCACAGACGTGCAAGAGGCCGCTATTCTAGGGGATGTTGGCAATAAATCAACTACTTATCAGCTTCAGCACTCAATTGCGGCCAGGCCTGTTTAAGATACAGTAGCATTGACCAAAGCGTCAGTAGCGCAGCCACATAAATAGCGCAAAATCCCACCATGATAAGCCATTCACGCTCTGGCGTTGCCAGCAGTAATAACGCCACAGCTATCATTTGTGCCCAGGTCTTTACTTTGCCTATTACAGAGACCGCTACGCTGTCGCGATAGCCCAGGCCCGCCATCCATTCTCGTAGCGCCGAAATCACCAGCTCACGCCCGATAATCACGATTACTGGCAGTGCGAACCAGGGCGTAGAATAGACTTCGAGGAGCAATAACAGCGCCGCAGCAACAATTAGCTTGTCTGCCACAGGGTCAAGAAACGCGCCAAATGCGGTGACCTGATTAAACCGGCGAGCCAGATATCCATCAACCCAGTCAGTGAGTGCCGCTGCACCAAAGATAGCCGCTGAGGCAATATGGTGCCATTCCCACGGCAGGTAATAGACCACTATAAAAACTGGAATTAATAGGATACGCAGCAGCGTTAAGATATTCGGGAGGTTCCACATAGGCGACTTAAAACTTTCTGTAATTAGGACTGGTTAAAACGAGACTAACTTACTCATTGTACAGGGCGCTGTAAATAGCGTCTGCAACCTTTTTGTTTATATTTTCCACCTTCATTAAATCAGCCACACTGGCCTTCTTGACCTCTACAATACCACCAAAGTGTTTTAACAGGTCGCGGCGACGCGTGGGGCCTACGCCTGGAATGCCCTCTAGAGCAGACGTACGACGTTTTTTATCTCGCCGCTGTTTATGGCCGGTAATAGCGAAACGGTGAGCTTCATCACGAATTTGCTGAATAAGATGAAGCGCGGCCTCCTGAGGCCGTCCGATAACACGATTTTCCTGCTCCGCCAAGATCAAAGTTTCCATACCCGGTTTACGTGTGGTCCCCTTGGCCACCCCCAGTATCATCACTCCGACCACGCCCAAATCACTCAACACATCTTTGGCAATACCAATCTGCCCTTTGCCTCCATCAATCAGCAGAATATCAGGAAGTTTGCCCTCACCCTTTATCAGTCGCGTATAGCGACGACGAATAGCTTGCTCCATGGCCGCATAGTCATCTCCAGCCGTGATACCTTCGATGTTAAAGCGCCGATAATCACTTTTAACCGCGCCGTTGGCATCGAATACGACACAGGATGCCACTACGGCCTCACCGCTACTGTGACTAATATCAAAGCACTCTAGGCGTTCTGGGGTCACGTCTAAGCCAACAGTTTCGCGCAGCGATTCGAATCGCTGTAGTAATGTCTTTTTGGAGGCTAGCTTGCCAGCCAAGTTTTGTTCTGCGGTGCGCTGGGCAAGCTCAATCCATTTAGCGCGAAAGCCACGGACGGAGTCTCGAATCTCAATATTGCGCCCTACTCTCAATTTTAAAGCATCTATGAGGGGCTGACCGTTTTCAAGTGGCGCATTAACAACGATCTCTTTCGGTAAATCCGGCCGTCCACCACCATTTAAATATAACTGCGGCAAGAAATCCTCCAGAAGCTCTGAGACCTTTTCTGCCAGCGGTGCTTTGGGGTAATAGCTGCGGCTACCCAGTATTCTACCCTGCCGTATGTAAAGCATATGAACACAGGCTTGCCCATTAGTAACCGCTCCAGCCACCACATCCACCGTCCCTTTGCCCTTCTCAATCATTTGCTGAGCCTGAATTTGGCGCAGCGCAGCGATCTGATCACGGCTTTCAGCGGCCTTTTCAAAGGCCAGATCAGCCGCCGCCTTCTCCATGTCGCGCTCTAACTGTTTGAGTATCTTATCCCCTTTCCCATCCAGATAGAGGCGGGTCAAATCTACATCTGCGCTATAATCATTGGGTGCAATGAACTCTACGCAGGGAGCAGTACAGCGCTTAATCTGATACTGCAAACAGGGTCTGGATCGATTTTTAAAAAAGACATCTTCACATTGGCGAACTTTAAACGTCTTCTGCAAAAATGACATGCTCTCTCGCACAGCATTAACACTGGGAAACGGTCCAAAATAGGACCCTTTAGCTTTTTTGGGACCGCGGTGAAAGGCCAGTCGTGGCCATTTGTCCTTGTCCGACAGGAAAATATAGGGGTAGCTTTTATCATCCCGCAGCAAAATATTGTACGGCGGTTGATACTGCTTGATCAGATTATGCTCGAGAATCAGTGCCTCAGTTTCTGTTTCCGTGACTGTGACATCAATTTGCGCAATACGCTTAACCAGAGCAGAAATTCTTGGAGAAAGCCCCGATTTACGAAAATAACTGCTTACTCGATTCTTAAGATTCTTGGCCTTACCCACATACAGTATATCGCCCTGAGCATCAAACATCTGATAGATGCCGGGACGCTGGGTCAAGGATTGAAGGAAGGTAGGGGGATCAAAAGCCATTACATATTGTAGCGGGTTTTACTCCACAATAGATATTACGAAAAGCGCTTATTGCCGACCTTGCAGTGCTGTTTCTCAGCAGTCTTTGTGGTGAACTGCCGATCCAATATAGTATCAACGAAGTGCCACTGATTGGTCATCGCCTGCGAAGTCAATACCAACTCAGACCAACCACGATGGGCGGTATCTACGGCGAAGAGTTCTGCACTGGCTTCGACCATTGCGTTGCCCAGCACAATGGGGTCAGTGGGCAGATAGGTCTCTAGCCCCGGGCTACTAACACTCGGCGTGCCGATTTCAACGCCTACAGCCTCGCCCATATTATTGGCCAAATTAAATGCCCAGGCATTGTGCGTATCACCCGCCAGTACCACGGGGTTGACGCCATGCTCAGCTAAACTGGCATAGACTCGATCACGACAGACGGCATACCCATCCCAGGCATCAAGGTTAAACGGCAATTGTTCTGGGGCGAGAAGTTGCATCATTTTCAGTATTTCACGATAGGCTGGCATGGCATCGTCAAGCTTAAGCTGTTGATCCGTTAATACCGGCAACTTTAACTTGCCCATCAACACCTGCTGACCCAATAACTGCCAGGTCGCACCGCGCTGTTTACTCGCCTGCAACTCAGTGTCTAGCCACTGTTCCTGATCTGCCCCTAACAATGCCCTTGCCGGATCTATCAACATCTGTTCTTTAAAGCTCTCAGTGTCCGGCAAATAAT
>Ga0114995_10002122_pt1 | contig 13765 bp, 8 predicted proteins | sample ArcticOcean_MG_C_11_FD_87038 | JGI IMG/M metagenome (GOLD analysis project Ga0114995, IMG submission 87038) | Marine microbial communities from western Arctic Ocean - ArcticOcean_MG_CB2_154 | ecosystem: Environmental > Aquatic > Marine > Oceanic | place: Arctic Ocean: Canada Basin | collected... | reverse complement strand
GGCTCGTTCGGCGACGCCCGCGCCTCCACAGGCGGTCCCGGAGTTAAGGAGTCGTCCGCCACGAGCACTTTACACCGCACGTGAGGCTGGCCTTGGATCCAAGTAACCCTTTGCCACGCCCCGTCCACGCGGTCGGTCATAATTTCCTTTTCGTATTTCGCCGGGTCGTACACGTTGACCTCGAACGTCGCGGGTCGCGGCGACCCCGGTTTCCGCCGAGGCGCTTTGATCTCAACCACGCAGTGCTGCATGACGTCCGTGCCCAGGGTACCCACTAGCTGTCCTCCTCCTGTTACCGGGTCAGAGGCGGGGCTTTCCGCGGAGTCATTGCCGGGGCTTTGACTACCTCCACCCGCAGTCACAGAGTTCGCCAAAACAGGACACCGCATGGCGCCGGAAAGCGCCTGTTCCATGAACAGCGGGTGTTGCACGGTAACCGCGCCTATTGATAAAGAAGTTGCTCGGCGAAAACACCCCGACAGCGCCGCCGCCGCGGCGCCCACGACGGTGAGTTTTCCGAACTCAGGCAAACCCAAAGAATCGGCGTACGCGCCGCAAATCGCGTTTCCCCCCGACCCGGTGTCCAGCGCGAACCACCCGGGCGAATCAGTCCCGTCCAGGGCGACGCGAACCAGCGCGTGCCCGCCGTCGCCGCGCCCGGCGGTTGTCGTCGCGGAGGGTGTCGAGCTCGAGGTTTCGAACCTCGGCGGTTCCCATCGCGGGTCATCGACGTACCCTTCTGTGGGCAGGGCGAATGGGGAGAAATCCGCGATATCCGTGACACCCCCCACCGATCCATCTCGCGAAGTGTTTCCGTTATCTTTCGAAAGCATTAATACTTTGGTTTGGTTGGTTTGTGAAAACAAACACGCGTCGCCGCCCGGCATGGTTTGGTGCGCCACGCGCGCCGTCGCCAAATTCGACTTGGGATCCACTCCGTAGTGATCAAACACCCACGTCTCGACGCCTTCCGGCAATGCGATCTCGAGGCGGTGCACGACCCACCACTTGCTTCCCAGGTTCGCTTCGAAGGAATCGCGCTTCGCGGTATCAAGGTCCCGCCGGTCATCCCCGGTATCGACGGTATCAAGAAACGCTTTTTTGAAACTGCCAACGTCGTCGCTCGCCCCTAATCGCCGCAGCCAAACCCGCGCGCCGATGCGCCCGCCCCGCGCCGCGACGGCGAGAAGCGCGCCGTTGGATTTCGGCACGGGGGGGGGCGGGGGGGTTCGGCATATTTTGGGTACCGCGGTTGCATTGCTTTGACTTGAAGTATCAGAGGTGAACACCCCAGAAAATAACCCCCCCAGGCTTGTTTTGTCGGTCTGTTTCGCTTCGTCTCTATCACGCCCTTTCTCGCGCTTGTTTTTTCGTCGCCTACCGGGTTTCCTCGTCGCGTCGTCGCCGGCGTCGTCGTCTTCATAATTCGTACCCTCACCAACCACCACCCGCGTCGTCTCCACGGTCTGACTTGTTTCCATTGTAGGAACCATGGAGTGCTCCTGCACCAGCACGTCGAGGGGCAGGTTCCCTCGAAGCAGCTTTACGTTCAACTTCCCGCGCGCGCGCTCGTCGAGCCACTGTCCGGTTCGTATCCAGGACACCAACGTCCCGCGGTGTTCTCCGTCGGCGCCGCAAAACTCGTGTCGCACGATGCCCCCCCCGAGCGCCTCGGCCCAAGCCGTGCCTCCTTGGCAGTTAGGCCCCCCGTTGGGGTCAAATCCGGAGTGCGACTCAAGGGGGGCGTCTCCCGCGCCGGGTACGGAATCAGACACCAACACCACCTCGTCCTCGAAAGCCAAAGAGTTATTAGTGCTGAACGCCAAGCGCCACGTGGACTTCATGCCGAGGTGCGTGCCGGTTCCCTCCAGACGCACCACGGATGATTCATTCGTATCAGTGGTCGACGCGACGCCTCCGGGACAGCGCGCGCCCGCGCAGCCGGCGAGCACGTCGAGAACGCCGGAGGACTCTGTGTCTGCTTTGTCGTCACCAGACGCGCGTCTGGTGGCGACGGGGCGGTGTTGGTGCGGATGCTTTTTCCATCGCGACCGCGCGTGTCCTCCCAATCGTTGCCCCAGGGCGAGGCGGGCCCCGGAAGGGACGTGCGTCAGGGAACCGCTCAGGCACGTCGCCATGCAGCCTGCTGGACTTTTAGGGGCCCCGCCTCCGCGCCCCCGGGCAACAGAGGTGTGACGCACTCGGGGTCTAGGGTCTCGTTTTTTACGCATCCTGGAAAGCAGCAGTTTACTTTTTGGTAATGTTGGTGTTGCTGCTCTAGCGTGCCGAATTGGGCCCAATTAGATGTACTTCGAGGCGCGCGCGCGGCCGGGACGTGCGAGCCTGCCGTCTTCGCCTGGCCGCCATGCCGGCGTCGACGATCGTGGTGAGACCGGCGCGGTTTTCGGACGTGGCGGCCATTGAATCCTTCGTGGAGAGGTACGTTCCCTGCCCGCGCCTGGGTTTCGACACCCGATCCGCATTTCATCGGTCGTGCCGTCCGCCACCCTCGGGTTTCGCTCACCGTACCATCCCCCCCTTCCGTCCGTTTCCCCGACCTGATTCCACCAGGTCCACCGCGACATCTCTGTACGGCACATTCGACGTCCCACGGCTCGTGGAGCGCGCCGTGGTGGCTGTCGTCGCGGTGCACGGGGGCACCACGGTCGGGTTCCTCGCCGTGGGTTCCCGAGCGCCGATGCCTGACACCTCCGGGGTGAGGGGCCACCACGACGCTAGCGATAAATTGCAATGGGCGAAGCAAGCAGCTTTGGACGTGGGCCACGTCCCCGTCTCAGAGGGAGGCCCGGCGGGTGCCACGCTGTGGCTCCACGGGTGCGCCACATCGCCATCCCTGCAAGATCCAAAGAGCGTGGTGTTGCAAATGATGAATCTGTGTTTCGAACGCGCGCCGTGGAACCCGACAAGCGTACTGGCGGCGACGGATTCTTTAGTTGAGAAAACCGCGGGGGGCGCCTTGATGGAAAAAAAAAAAATCATGCCCAACGGGAACGGCGACGATGCGAGCAGCGCCAAACGATTCGCGTTGTACGAGGTGACAAGAAGCCAAACCGCGCCGGCCGCGGTATCGCGAAGAGCGACGCTGGAAGATTACGATGACTTTTTGGTTCTCGCCGCGCACGTCGCGTCGGTCGCTGCTGCAGACACACCGGGAGGCACCAAAATTGGGGGCTTTGAGGGAGTTGAAGGCGTTAACCTCTCATCATCAACACACGAAACGACACGGTCACCTTGTGTTGTCCAGAACGCCATGGCGAACATGGTCCAGGAAAGTTTAAAGGCGCCGGAGGGAAGCGCCGCCGTGTTGGTCGCCGTTTTTCGCGACACAATCGTCGCGCTCGTGGCGGTGACCAACGCCTCCATGGAAAGTTTCGTGGACGACTTCGCGGGGACGCACGACTTGAGTGTTTATGACGAGTTTAAAAAGCCAGTCGAAGTGGTTGTCGAGGAGGTTGACATCGAGAAAGGTAACGACGAACACGAGGCTGACGATGACGAGAGCGACGCCGCCGCGCCAATCGCGACTCAGCTCGCCGAACTCGCAGTCGGGGCGGAGGACGACGAAGATGCCGAGCATGTCTCCGAAAAAAAAAACTCCGCCTCCGTCGTCACGGAAACACCCGGTGGCTCCGACGCCTTCCGTGTCACCGCGTTCGCGGTGCTTCCCGGCTGGGAAACCCGAATCGACTCGCTCTACGACGCCGCGTTTGCCGCGTTTCCGAAAAACGACTTTTGCGTCTTGTCCACGCCGTGCGCATCCAAAGAGGTTCCGTTTTTCACGCGCACCGCGGTGCGGGTACCCTTGAAACCCGGGTTCCTTTCCTTCGCTGAGCAAACAGTGGTCATGAGGCACAGGTACGCCGTTTGTGACGGGTTCGTGGTCCGCGTAGGGACAAAGGAGGACGTGCGGGGCGTTACTGATTTGCTCGCGGGAACTTCAAACCGTGAAAAGAAAGCGCACGCGTTTCATAAACGCGTCGCGGAGAGTGAAACCGAAACCCGCGAACGCACCGCATCAACCGGGAGCGCGTTCGTGGCGTGTTGCGACGGCCAGGTGGTCGGGTACCTTTTGTTCGATTTGGCAGTCGACGTGGATGTTTTACGGCGCGCGTTCCGGGTGGATTTATTGACACGCGAGTTTTCGCAAACAAACGAGTTTTGCGAGCTCGTCGCGTACGAGCTGAATCCCGTGTTTGCGTTTCGCGCGCGAAGGGTCGGTTTCGTGGCTGAGGCGCTGCGGGTTTCGGGGAAGCACGTGGCGGTGTACAAACACGGGTTGGAGGACGATTTCGGTTTGAACGCTGCGGACCCCGAAAATCTGGACGTCGAGGAGTCGCAACTAAACAAGCTCCCCGACGCGGTGGCCCGGGACTTCGCGATGGCGACGCCCAAAACCGGTCCCAACGCGGAACGCGTTTCCTTCGCTTTGTTCGTGCTGACCTCCCGAATCGCGGCGAATGTCCGAACCGTGGTGGACGCGAGGGTCGTGGTGTTGGGCGGCGACGACGCCGCGCTCGCCGCCGTGGAGTTTCTCGCGACGCACGCTTGCGTTAAGTTCGAAAACCTGGTCCTCATCGCCCCGTTCGGGGGTTTGTTCCCGGACGGCGTTCCCAACCATGCACATCACCAATGTCACCAAAGTTTGTTCGCGAAACTGGGTTTAGGCCAGCACGGGGTCGTAGGGTACCACGAAGCGGATCTCGTGAGGTTGCAGAGACGCGGCGTCGGTGACACCCCGGGCGGTTCGACCGACCGGGGGGGCGGCGTAGTTTTCTTCCACGACTCCAGCGAGTTCGTCTTCGACGCCCTCGCACTGTGCCTCACCCCCCGGGACGAAACGCGACGCGCCGTGTTGGGGGACGACGTCGAGGCTGACGAACGGTTACGGGAAGTCCCGGTGGAGCGCTTCTGCGATTTCGTCGCCAACGTTTCAAACATGGACCAAGGCGAAAGAAATCACATCACCGAAAACGGCGACGGGTTGGTGCTCGTGTACGGCGCGACGCTAGTCTCAATCGGGGCGGTTCTTAAACTCATGAACATTGGCGTAGCGCCGGAGCGCATTCTACGCGTGGTTCCCGAAACGGAAGAGACGGAGGGTGAGGAAGAAATTGAGCACAAAAGATTCCAATCCACCGCCGCGTATGCGGAGCGCGTCGTTCGGTGCACTTTGGGCGACGACGCGTTGACCTTCCCCGGCCTACCAGCACCCCTCCGTGGAGTGCAGCTCGCGGGGTGCGAGGGCGTTGAACTGAAAAACGGGCAGCCCGGGGTCCGGTGTTACTTTCAGGAATTTGTTATGACGGGCGATGACACAACAAACACGGATGGAAAAGAACACCAACCCCGGGGCGTCAAAGCCGTGGACGCTTTCGTCATGTTGGGGTGCGACGAACCCGATTTGGACCCCAAAACGTTCATGTGCCTTGACCAAGCCGGTTTAGTGCTTGACGGAGGCTTGGTGGTGGACGGAATGTTCCGCACCAACGACGAACGCATCTACGCCGCGGGGGACTGCGCGAAGTTCAGCAAGCGAATCAAAGGAGGTCCGGGGAGCGCCAATTTCACAAAACACCCGCAAAAAAGAGCGATGCGAACTAGGGACGCGCGCGAGTGCGGGTTTCTGTTAGCGAACTCTTTGGTGCGTCAGTTCGTGACGGATTGGGACGACGAAAATGACAAAGAGCAGTCCTCCTCCTCCTCTTTTTCGCTGACAACCCCCGCGTTCCGGAACCCGCGAGTCGAGTCCGCCGCGTTTCCGGGGGGCGCGTTTTTCTTCCGCGCCAGTTTGGTAAGTATTTCCCACCCACCACATTCCGCCGACTGATTGCCCATATACGACTGACATTTCTTTTATTTCAATCAGGCCACGGGTGTTGCTGGTCACAAAAAATCGCACTCGGTCACGACCACGTTTGGTTCTCAATTCTGCGCACTCGAGATTGATTCTGTCACGAAACTGATCACCACGTTGAGTTACTGCGGCGACCGCGTCGTGGATTCGCGGTACTACTCGCGAATCGTGGGTTTGCCGGTTTCGTTGCTCGGGGCGGCTGAGGCGTTGTCCGACGTGGACGATCTTTTTAACTTTCTGTCGCTCGAAAAACACAGCGCGCTGTTTCACGCCGACTTCAAATCGTGTTTTTTCGCGACCGTGGCACAAGGGTTTGGAAATTTCTCATCGGAGGCGTCTGCGCAGTCCGCCGTGATTGAATTCGTCAAAGCACGCAAAAAAGACCTGCCGGGGTACCGCACGGTGAAGGAACAGTAGGAGCGTGGGGAGTAGGGGTGTAGGTAGGGATGTAGGTACAAGTAGTGATCACGCTTTGTTTTTCTACGCTAGTTGATAATAATGGCTTTCTTTTTCTTGTTCGCACGCGCTCGCTAGTATCGGTTCACGGAGCGGTTCACGTCCACACGTTTCAGTTGAAACGGGACGTGTTTTTCGGTTTCAGCAAGGGTTTCGTCATCTCCACGCTCGGCGTACCGCTCTCGTGAGTCATCAACGCTCGCGCGAAGCCGCAGATCGTCCAAGCTCGCGTGCAGCTTCACGACCCCGTAGTTTTCGTCCACGAATTCCTCCAAAAGGTTCTCGTCGTTTTCGTTTTCGTCCTCGTCGTCCTCCGTGTCCACCTCAAACACCGGCCCGGGGGTTTTCGGGTACGCGTGTGTTGTTTTCGTGGTTTTACCCGGCGTTTGAAACGAACCCTCGTTGTCATCCCTTTCAACTTTAATCAGCGCCAACGGCCGTTTCGCGGCGCCTCCCCGTGGGTTTCGCGTGACCAAGTTTCCCTTCCCGCCCTCGCCTCGCACCATCCGCCTTGTCCCGTCCGCTGCGATGAACGGGCTCGCGCACACCGTGGGTCGTTTCAAACCAGCCCCTGGGGTGACCGGCGGTTCTTGACCGGGCGGAGGTACGAACGGTAGGGTGGACAAGTACTCGTGCGCTATTTTACGCACGTCTTCTTCGAGAGTTCCGATTTCCGCGCTCGTATCATTCGCGTCGTCTGACGACTCATCAGACAAACAGTCTTTGGTTTCGTCCTCCTCCTCCTCCGAAAAACCCGACTCCGCACTCCCCACCGCCTCAGCGAACGGCGACGGCTCGGGAGTCGTGGCGAAGTGTACCGTGCGCGCGGTGGGGGGGGCTTTCGGTGATTTGTCGGCCGCGCCACGCGCCACCGATTTCGCAGCATTCGTGCCGGGCGTCACAACGTCCCCCTGTTTTTCCTCATCATCAACGCCTTTCGGTGTCGGCAGCGCGTCGTTCGCTTCCAACGCAGACGGAGTCGACGCCACCCGGGCTTCTGATGGAGTAGGCGGTTCTAGTAAAGGCTCTGTTGAAGCTTCCCGGGGAACTGACTCCATCGCCGTTTCGGTGATGTTACACCCGACACTCCGTGTTTCCGTGTCCTGTCCCTGACTCGACACGGAGGAACGGGTCCGTCCGAGACGCCGATCGACAGGCGTCCTTTTGCGGGGAACAACACCACAGGCCGCATCCCGCACCGCGTCATCTTCGTCCTGGAGCCTAAACGCCAGCTTCACCACGGCACCGCCCGCCAGGAGAAGCGCGATACGCGCGAACACCATCGCGGCGGGGGGGCGAGCGCGGCTCGGTGTGCTCGTGTCGATTCCCGAAACCGCAAAAGGGCCGTTGGCCGTTTTTTCCGAGAAAAAAGTTTCAGGAACGCCCATTCCATTGCCCAAGACATCGCGGCGCGCGCGGCGCCCCGAGCGTGTCACGTTCGATGGTGACGATGTCGGCGCATCACGTCCAGAGTCGTGGCGACGGACAACCCGAGGTGGGTACCACTGACCCGCCTGATTCGTTGCGTGCGGTGCCGTTTCTTGACACCTCCAGGGCGACGCATTTCGCGGAGTGCCTTGTGGGTCTCCGCGTGAGCCGCGTGAGACGCGAGGCGAGCACCGCGGGCATTCGAGGGAAACTCGCCGCGGGCACTGCGTTGACCGACGGCGAAAGCGCCTTGCTTGACGTGGATACCCGGTGCGTGGTGGAGTTGGCAGGGAGAGCCGCGCTTCGCGAGATCGAGCAAGCGGAAACGATCGTGGATGGTTGGCACCACCGCAAGTTTAGGGACGACCCGAGGTTCGGCGACGCCGTGCTTGAGTCGTGTCGCGGTAGGGTCGCCAGCGCGAAGCATACATGCGCGCACGCGGTCGCGACAGCGCAGCCCGCGATCGCGGAGGCGGAGCGGGTGGCCCTGGAACAGGAGAGGGCGGAATTGGAACAGAGACTGGCGGCGTCCAAGCGGCGCCAGCGCGAAACAAGGTTCGCCTTCGACGCCGACATCGCCGCCGCGAGACGAAACGAAACCGTGAAGGTGGAACTCGTCAGGGAGCACGCGAAAGAACTTTCACAGAAACGCGAGCTGGACAAACGACGGGAAGTGCACGGCGTGCTTGGAAAAGGTCGAGCTTTGGAAGCTGTTGAGGTTGGTCAACCTGTCGAGGTTGAGGCGAGAAGTCGCGCTTTAAAACCCGAAGCGCCGACGACCGCAAACGTCCACGACGTTTCCGACGCCTCGCGCCGACACTTCAGCGACTCGTCGTCGTTCATGGACGACACGAACGAATTTGAACAGTCGAACGACATGGAAGACAAGCGTTTGGCTTGGAATCAGGAGCTGGACCGGCGACGGGTTTTGCTGGAAGAGGAACGGTTGGCGGAACTTTCTGGGCAACCGCAAAAGCCTTCCGCGCCTGTGACGCACGCCAGAAGCGGTTTTTTAATACCAGCCGAACGAAGACAACACGTGTTGGCCGTGTTGTGGAACCACGCCCTTTCCGTGTCCGGAGGGAAGTCGTGTGGAACCGAGGAGGAAAGGAAGGTACCGCCTGAAGTCGTCGCGACCGCTTTGGTCGCCGCGGAGTCGGGCGCGCGAGTCGGCGACGACGCGCTGGGCGCCGAGCGCGCCGTCGCGATTAGCGCCGCCAAAGCGGTGTTGCGCGCCATTCCGTTTTCCGACCCCGACGCACCCGTGCCGCATTCGTTCTGCTACGGAAGAGGTGCTGATGCCGGTCCTTCCACGTCCATTCCGACTTACATGACCTCGTCGTTTGATTTGGAATCGCTCACCGAAAACGACGCGTTGTGCGCGTACCGAGAGCTTCGCGACGCGCAGAGCGTTTTTGGAAACGCCACGTTCACGGAGACGTTTGCGTATTTCCGCCGACTCGGCGGCGCTCAACCGAGTGATACACATGCCGTGAGCGTGAGCTTCGCGGAACTCGTGGTGCCGCGCGCGGCGTTAGGCGGCGGCGACGAAACATTCACGGCGGCGGTGAATAAATTCGCAAAGCTCGCGCGCGCGCTGTGGCGTTTGGACGATTTGTCCGTGACTCCGCCGAAAACGTACGCGCCGTTTTGGGCGTCAAAAACAACAAAAGCGCGCGTCGTCAAGGAATCAATCGCGGAAAAGGCAAAGGCGTCACGACCGATTTCGAGTCCGTCAGTGCTTTCATCGCCTGGAGTTCCTCAAAAACCGACCGATGATTCGGGTACCCACGAAACCGTTCCGACCGCCGAACCCGCGGCGCCTCCGTTAGCAGGCCTTCTCGGCGACCTTGGTTTGGGACCGGACGACTTGCCTGACTCCACGAAGAGCACGAATCTGTTTACGAACCGACCATCCGCCGCGGGCCCCCGAGTGTCAACCGCAAGGCCTTCCTCTGCGAAACTAGGTTTGGGTTTGAACCTATCGTCGTCCTCCGCGTTCGCGTCCGCGAAAAGGCAAACGGCGGAGTCGGGCGACTTGGACGCGAGCGACGACCTGGAAGCGGCGCTGCGCGCGTTGCCGTCGCCGACGGCGCGGAAAATCATGGGCCCGGAAACGACTGCAGCGGAGACCGCGGAGACAAAACGTGAAGATACGGTATCGAAGGAGGCGTCCTCGCAACCTGAAGTGAAACCCGTCCCTTCTGCTGTGGTGTCGAACCCACCTCGGAACCCACCTGTCGCGTACGGGAAGGATTCCGACGAGTTTGACCTGACCGACTCATCAGAGTTTGATTTCACGGCGCCGTCGCCGGAGGCTGAAGAGCCAAAGGAACACGAAAAGCCGAAGGCGAACCCACCACACAACCAAGCGGCGGGCGCGTATTCCGACGAGTTTGCCGACGAGGATTCTTCCGAGTTTGATTTCACTGAAAAACCGAAGAAGACCGAACCGCGAAATCCAGTGGGTGGCGCGTACTCCGACGAGTTCGACCTGGAGAACTCTTCCGAGTTTGACTTCGCGGCTCCGTCGCCGGAACAGCAAAAAGGGCTGGAACACGAAAAGGAAAGCGCCACGCGACCGCCGCGACTTGAAACGGCAAACAACCGCGTCGCGGGAATGACTGAAAAAAAAAAGCCAGCCCCCGAGCCGGTCACCCGACCGGTTCCCGGCGGGCCTCGGCGTCGGCCAGGGGGAGGTTCGAACCCGCCGGCGCGCGGAATCACACCACGACCTGTGGCGGAGGATTCAGATTCATCCATGTCCGACTTCGTGTCTCGTTTGGGGCGCGGGACGGGCGGAGTCGGCGGCCTGGACGAATCCGATAGCTTTGATTTTTAAAGACGCTTAGTTTTGTACACACAGAAAGAGCGATAACAGAGCGCCAACCCTCGCCGAAAGCGGTTCTTTCTCACCCACGCGGTTCTTACGCGTTCAAGCCGCAGTAGCCGCGAATAGTGAACGGCTCTTGCTTGATCTCGGGCTCGAGCTTGATCTCGGGCTCTTGCTTGATTTCCGGCGAACTCTCGGGCTCGAGCTTGATTTCAGGCGAACTCTCGGGCTCGCGCTTGACCCGCTTTGACCTCGGCGGATCCGCGCGTGCCGTTTTGCACTCCCCGCACCTGTTCTTCCGCTAGCCATGAGGGCATCCCGTGCACGCCACGCAGAAGCGTTTCACCCTCCCGTGAGGGCAGGGGGTGCATGCAGCGCAGTCGCTTTTCAGCTTCCCGTGAGGGCAGGGGTTGCACTTCGCGCACATGTTTTTCCGCTTGCCGTGAGGGCAGGGGTTGCACTCCGCGCAATTCCTTTCTGCTTGCCGTGAGGGCAGCCCGTGCACGCCGCGCAGTCGCATTTCCGCTTGCCGTGAGGGCAGGGGTTGCACGCCGCGCACTTGTTTTTCAGCTTCCCGTGTGGATAGGGGTTGCACGCCGCGCACTTGTTTTTCAGCTTCCCGTGCGGACAGGGGTTGCACAGCGCGCATTTGCCCTTCAGCCTCCCGTGCGGACAGGGGTTGCAGTCCGCGCACATCCTTTTCAGCTTGCCGTGGGGGCAAGGGCTGCACTCTGCGCAGTCGCTTTTCAGCTTGCCGTGCGGACAGGGTTTGCAGTCCGCACAGTTTCCTTTCAGCTTGCCGTGCGGGCAGGGGTTGCACTCTGCGCAGCTGTCGAACAGCTTCCCATGCCAGCACCGCTTCCGTCCTCCCATCACGCACGATTCGTAGCCTCGACACCTACTCCGCGTGCACACTGTTATGCGCTTCGCCCGCCACGACGTGTGCACGAGAAGAGGGGAGTCGTTGCTTTTTTTTTGTGGTGACTCGGTCCTTCCGATATAGATTTCAACGCCAGCGAAATGAGATATCTGATGACTGCCGCATACGAATTGGCGGCGGACGTAATCATCACACACAAGCGCGCGCGCGGTGGTCCCTTCGACAAACGTCGTCGCTCGCGCTTCGCGTGTCCTAGCTACGTTCCGTACACACGCGTTGCCACCTTCCACGTCGTACTCGTTGTCGCGTCGCTCGGTCCGCGACGCTCGATCGAATTGACAGATTGAAATTAATTGTCATGGATCACGACCCGTACTTCGACCCGCCACCCAGTGGGGGTGGGGATGTCGGCATGGGCGCCCCCGCGGCTGAGCCGAAACTAGACGTGGATACCCGAGACATCTTACCCGATCTCGGTGCGGGGTCGAAACGACAAAGGTCGCCCCCGAGGCACGACTACGACCGCGATCCGGGACAAGACCGTTCGCCTCGACGCCGACGATTCGACGGCCCGCCTCCCGGTTTCGACCAGCGATTGGACAACGGGAACGGCCGGCCCGTGGGCGGCGGCGGCGGTCGCGGCGGCCGCGGAAGAGGAAAAGGAACAGGAAGAGACGACGAAGGCCCGCTTTCGTTCCGTGAGTTTTGCGTTCGACACGTCTCGGACACGACAACGCCCGCGGAGGCTGAGCAAAAATACGAGACGTACCGCAAAGAACGCGCGGATTCGTTTCGCGCGCGCAATTTCGAGCGCCCGGGCGGGGTCCGGGATGACCCGAAAATCCGCGCCGCGCACGACCCGCGGGTCATCGAAGAAGCGTTGGTGCGACGCGCGCAGATGGCAAAGGACGAGGCGCGAGTTTTTGCGGATGAAATTACAAACGGCACGCTCGCGCCGCTTCCGGTGACGAAACCGAAGACGGCGGACGTCGACGTCGACGACGCCGGCGAACCGAAAGAACCCACCGAGGAAGGAACCGTGATGGACACGGAAGAATCTGGTGCAAAAAAACCCCAAAGCCAGAAGAAGGATTCCAGGGGGCGATGGCCCGTGCCTGACGCGTCCTGGGCGCCCACGCGTTTGGCTCGGGATTTGAGGGCGTGCCAGTTGCTGGTGACCACGCTGAACGCAGAAAAGGCGGTCGACGTCACGGATGTTTTCGGCGACGCCGAGGCCATTTCTGGTACCCTAACTGCACGCGACCCGATTCCCTTTTTTTCAAGGCTCCACCGCAAACCAGGCGAGGCCGAGGAAGACGTTTCAATGGATGCCTCGACCGGCGACGGCACCGGCGGCGTGGACGCGACTCTTTTGGCAATCGCGGTTGACAAGCGCGTGGCGTTTCTGTGGCGCGTACACGGCGTGGATTACTACGCCGGCGAGGAGCTGGGTGTTGATCAGTACGTCTCCCACCCGCCGTGCGACAGGTACGGGCCGGACGAGCGGTGCTTGACCCGAGGTCCTTGTCCGGGAGACGACGCGTTGGCGTTTGAAAGCAAAGCTTACCTCGACGAGGTTACGAAAAAAAATCCTTCCGGCGACGTTCCCGTTGGAGACCCTGGTGGCGGCGATGACACAACCGCGCAAAAGAGCAAACCACCCGGATTCACCACGACCACGGCGAAATGGGCGCTGAGGGTCGACCGTGTGTGGGGCACACGCGTGGAGGATGGGGACAAGGCTTTGGCTAAGTGCGGGCGCGCGAGGGTGGAAACGGAGCTTGAGGCGTGGAAACAGTCGTGCGTCGTGCGGCACGAGGAGAACCGGTTCGGGTGTACCCTGTCGTCAAAGATGTTCATCGCCATCGAGTTCGTGATGAAGCACATCGCGGTGAAACAGGCTCCCGCGGTGGAGTACCAGCGGGGTTTGATTCTGGACGCGATATACATGGAGAATTACCTGCACTCCGCGAGCGAAGAGGAGCGGTCGTCGAGGCGCGAGCGGCGCGAGCGGAAAGGCGATAAAGGCGCTCGCGGGAACCGCCCGCGGCTGGAAATGAGGGCGATTGCGAAATCCATCGTCAAGGAGAAAACGCAGGTTATCCACGGGTCCGGGAAACCGGTTTCCAAATCGTACACCGACCTGGACGCCCCGAAAGTCGACCGCGTGGTGCTTGATTACGGGGATATCTAAAAACATTGAAATTGATGAGTTGATTTTTTCTTTTTTCACCGGTTCTCATCACACGCCGTCTCCGTCCCCCGCGTCCCGAAACTTCTCAAGCGCCCTTTT
>Ga0114995_10002120_pt1 | contig 13770 bp, 10 predicted proteins | sample ArcticOcean_MG_C_11_FD_87038 | JGI IMG/M metagenome (GOLD analysis project Ga0114995, IMG submission 87038) | Marine microbial communities from western Arctic Ocean - ArcticOcean_MG_CB2_154 | ecosystem: Environmental > Aquatic > Marine > Oceanic | place: Arctic Ocean: Canada Basin | collected... | reverse complement strand
TGTGAGCATAGCTGGATTTTTAGTGGGCGTTGGCGCCCTACCACTGCTAGCCACGCAGCATTACTTATGGGCTTTAGCATTTATCCTTAGCAACCGCCTTATTGATGGCTTAGACGGCCAAGTAGCGAGGTTAACGCGATCAACTGACCGTGGTGCATTTTTAGATATCACCTTAGATTTTATGTTTTATGCCTTAATACCCTTAGGTTTTGCTTTAGCCGACAGCACTGCAAATGCCCTAGCAGCTGCAGTGTTACTAGCCGCATTCATAGGAACGGGATCATCTTTTTTGGCGTTTTCTTTAATGGCAGAAAAACGCGGACTACATGCTAAAAACTTCCCCAGCAAAGGCATTTATTATTTAGGTGGGCTCACTGAAGGCGCTGAAACCATCGCCTTATTTGTGTCCTTTTGCTTGTGGCCAGATTTATTCTCGTCCTTAGCGTACTTCTTCGCCTTTGCTTGTGCTCTTACTATCTTAAGCCGTTGGATACAAGGTTGGCGCATGCTTGCTGACTAAGGCATTGTTGCCTTTACTGGCTACTTACTAACTCATTACTAACTCATTACTATCTATTTACTAATTAGAGACTATCACCATGACCTTACATGTTAACTCCATCCTGACCAAGCGACTGGGCATGATGTTATCTTTATTAACTGTGAGCCTTTTGAGCCCACTTTCCTATTCATCTACATCAACCACAGAAGTTGCTAGCACCAACGCTAGTGATGCTATCTTATGGCAGCAAAACCTTAAGCAAGCTGCAGGTGAAACTGTGTATTGGCACGCTTGGGGTGGCGATGTTAGAACCAACGATTTTATAACCTGGGTGGGTGAACAAACCGAAGCTTTATATGATGTAAAAGTTAAGCACGTTAAATTATCCTCCACCGCCGAAGCAGTAACTCAAGTGGTGGCTGAAAAGGCTGCAGGCGAAAATACCAATGGTGCCGTGGATATGATTTGGATCAACGGGCCTAATTTTTTAGCAATGAAAAAACAACAGTTATTGCATGGGCCTTTTGTAAACCAACTGCCTAACTCTAAGTACCTAGACCTAAGCCCCAATGCCGCCGCTTCTGTAGACTTCACTGAAGCCGTTGCTGGTTTAGAAGTACCTTGGCGACTGGCTCGTTTTGTATTTATAGTAGACAGCAAGCGAGTACAACAAGCACCTTTGTCCATGGCTAAAATGCTCACTTGGGCACAACAAAACCCCGGACGACTTACCCACCCTGTGATCAGCAACTTCATGGGCACTACCTTTTTAAAGCAAGCTTTAATTGAACTAACACCTGATCCAAGCGTATTACAGCAGCCTGTTACTGAACAGTCATTTGCAACAGCAACCGCACCCTTGTGGCGCTGGTATGATGCCATCAGACCTCACTTGTGGCGCGCTGGCAAAAGCTTTCCAGAAAATGAATCTATTCAGCAACAAATGCTTAGTGATGGCGAAATTGACATTGCCATGGCATTTGACCCAGCCGCCGCGGCCGCGGGTATAGCTAGTGGTTTATTACCCACGAGTGCACGGGTGTTCGTACCCAGCCAAGGCACTTTGGGTAACATTAGTTTTGTAGCCATTCCTTACAATGCCAGCCATACCGCTGGAGCTAAGGTGGTAGCTAACTTTTTACTACAACCAGAAACCCAAGCTCACATGCAAAATATTGACGTATTAGGCAGCTTTTCTGTACTAGACCCAAACAAGTTAGACGCGCAACAGGCACAAGTGTTTGCCACTTTACCTAGCTCTGAGGCATTACCTACTCTGGTTGATTTGGGCCCCACATTACTTGAACCCCATGCAAGTTGGACTACCCAGTTAAAGCAACATTGGAGTCAACGATATAGTCAGTAATGTCATTAAGTAGTTGGCCAAAATGGTTAATGCTGACCGCCTTAGCAGTCGGTATTTTGGTACCAGTGCTGGCAGGCCTTGGCGAAACCATATGGGCTGCTTTTGGTATATTACCGGCCATAGGCCGGCATACTTTAAGTGTGGATGCTTGGCAGCAATTATTTGAACTGCCAGGCCTAGTCACCAGTTTAAGGCTATCGCTTGTGAGCGGTTTTGGCGCTACCTTGGTGTCTTTGATGTTGGCATTGTTTGGTAGCGCGTGGGTGTATCACACTTCAGAAAAAGAGTCTTCTTTAAGTAAGTTAAAACCCTTTTCTCAAGCCATATTAGTGCCCATATTAGCAGCCCCTCATGCCGCTATAGCCATTGGACTAGCGTTCTTGTTAGCCCCATCTGGCTGGTTGGCGCGCTTATTTAGTCCTTGGCTCACTGCTTGGGATTTACCCCCAACTTAGCCACCGTGCAGGACTTATGGGGGCTAAGCCTAACGCTTGGCCTGATCATTAAAGAGCTGCCTTTTTTGTGGTTAGTAAGCCTTGTTGCCCTTAAGCAAATAGACGTATCTAGGCAACTTAACCTGACCCAAAGCATGGGATATAGCCATACCGCGGCTTGGTGCAAAATCATTGTGCCTCAGCTGTATCCTCTGATTCGCTTACCGGTATTTGTGGTGTTGGTCTATGCACTTTCAACGGTTGATATGGCTCAGTTGTTAGGCCCCAATAACCCTCCCACCTTAGCCCTAGCCACCATGCGCTGGTATAACGATACTAATGTACAATTACTGTTACCCGCTTCTGCCGCTTCAGTACTTTTGGGTGTATTAATAGCTGCTAGCGTTTTACTGTGGGAAGTCGTTGTACGCACGGTAATGTTTACCAGCAAAGTCATGATTAGGTCTGGTGATCGTACAGGCAAGTACTCATTATTTACTGGAGTGTTAACCACCGCTTTGCCCATTACAGTAATGTTGGGACTATTGTCCTTACTAGTGCTAGCACTATGGTCTATTACCTGGCGTTGGTCTTTTCCTGATGCCTTACCCACAAGCTGGTCATATAATAATTGGTTACAACTAATTACCCATGTGCCCTTAGCCTTACAGCACAGTTTAATAGTGGCTCTTATAAGTAGTGGCTTAGCTTTAACCCTAGCAATAGCTTGGTTAGAAGTTCAAGACCGATTCGGCGGACACTTCTATAAAATAACCCTATGGTTTATATACTTACCTTTACTGGTACCCCAAATTGCTTTTTTATACGGCCTTAAAGTAGGTTTTTTACGCCTTGGTTTAAATGGCAGCATAATGACTGTAATTTGGGCCCACCTATTATTTGTATTCCCCTATACCATACTCAGTTTGGTGGATTCCTGGCGAGCTTTGGATAAGCGCTATGTACAAGTTGCTACCAGCCTTGGCCGTTCTTCGTGGAGTTGTTTTTGGCGCATCAAACTTAGTTTATTATTAAGGCCATTATTGTTGGCATGGGCCATTGGTATAGCTGTGTCTATTAGCCAGTATCTTCCTACATTAATGATCGGTGCTGGCCGGGTTGAAAGCCTTACCATTGAAGCAGTCAGCTTAGCTTCAGGTGCAGATCGTCGTTTAGTTGGTGTTTATGGCCTACTACAGGCATTGGTGCCATTACTGGCATACTCCTTTGCCTTACTACTGCCTCGTTTGGTAGCATTGAAAAAATAAGAGAGTTAATAATGAGCATGTTGTTTTGAGTTTAGAATTGCGCAGCCTAAGTGTAACCACATCTACCCATATGAGTTTATTTACACCCGTTGATATAGTAATTGCTAGCGAAGAAGTAGCCTGCGTAATGGGGCCTTCTGGAGTAGGAAAGTCTACCTTACTCAACGCCATTGGTGGACACTTAAGTACTCACTTCAGTGTGACTGGAGAGGTGTTATTAAATGGCCAAAAAGTGACACATAAGCCGGTGGCAGAGCGTCAGATAGGCATTTTATTTCAAGACCCATTACTATTTCCACACTTAACTGTGGGCGATAATTTAGCATTTGGCCTGAGTTCTAATGTAATAGGCTCAAAGAATCGACGCGCGCAGATAGAGCAAGCGTTAGAGCAAGCGCAACTTCAAAATTTTTACCATCGCAATCCTGCTACTTTGTCTGGCGGCCAGCAAAGCCGAGTAGCGTTGATGCGAGCCTTATTAGCACAGCCACAAGTTTTGTTGTTGGATGAACCTTTTTCTAAACTAGATTTAGAGCTAAGACACACCATGCGTGAGTTTTTGTTTGCCCAAGCTAAGCAACGCAATATTCCCATGTTGCTAGCTACCCACGAGCCAGCAGAAGCCCAAGCGGCCAATGGTCCACTTGTTATTTTGATGCCTGCATAAAATAATCTGCAAATAAGAGCTACTGCTCCCACGTTCCTAAACATCAATAATTTAAAAATCCATTGACATGGATATAGTTTTGAAACGATACTATATTTATTGATATCGCAAGTACATTTCACAGACTTTCTTGCCTTTTTATATCCACTTATAAGTTTTTACCACTTTTTAATTACTAGACTATTAAGTATCATTTTTCAATAATTTGAAGATAGGATTTTTTATGACTTTCGTTGTAACAGAAGCGTGCATTCTCTGCCGTTATACAGACTGTGTCGATGTATGTCCGGTAGACTGCTTTCATGTAGGTCCAAACTTCCTCTCCATCAATCCAGACGAATGTATAGACTGTGCAGTATGCGTTGCCGAGTGCCCTGTTGACGCCATTTATGCAGAAGAGGACGTACCAGAAGATCAGCTGCATTTCATCGAATTAAACGCAGAACTCTCTCTCAAGTGGCCATCTATCAGCAAGGTCTGCGAGCCACTACCAGAAGCAGAGGTATGGAAAGACGTGCAGGACAAGCTGCAACATCTAGAGCGCTGATATCCTGAAAGTTCATAAAGCATAGGCTGCACGAGCCGGCCTACCCGGCCCAACAGTTTCATATGTTCCACATACCACTGCGCATATTTGCTCAGGAGAATCCCTATTAAAATAGAAATGACGCTAGTCACCGAAAGAGCCTACGACGCACCAGATAAGCAAAGAGGCTCGCTTAAGACTAAGCGCGACGAAACCGTTACCGACAAAAGATTGCCAAAACCAAGTTGGATCCGTGCTAAGGCTGGGCTAACCTCGGGCCGCTACAATGAGATCAAGGGCATCGCGCGCGCCAATAAATTGGTGACGGTGTGCGAAGAAGCTTCCTGCCCAAACATAGGTGAGTGCTGGAGCAAAGGCACCGCTACATTCATGATTATGGGTGACAAATGCACGCGGCGCTGCAGGTTCTGCAACGTAAGTACCGGCCGTCCCAATCCATTAGACTCGCAAGAGCCGCAACGTTTGGCCGAAACCATCGCCATGATGAAGCTTAATTACGTAGTGATTACCTCAGTAGATCGTGACGATTTACGCGACGGTGGCGCTAGCCATTTTGTAGCATGTATTCAGCACATTCGCACACTGTCGCCCAACACTTATATCGAAATTCTAACACCAGACTTTGGTGGTAGGCTCGACCTTGCACTGGACATTCTCAGCACAGCGCCACCAGATGTATTGAACCACAACATCGAAACTGTTCCGCGTTTATACAAAGAAGCACGTCCAGGTGCAGATTTTCAAAACACCCTTAATCTATTACAGCGTTTCAAAACTATGCATCCCAATATACCCACTAAGTCTGGGCTGATGGTTGGATTGGGAGAGACCGATGACGAGATTTTGCATGTACTACGTGAACTACGTGCCCACGGAGTGAGCATGTTGACCATAGGTCAGTACTTGAGGCCGTCTGGTGGGCATATGCCTGTACTTCGCTACGTGCACCCAGACACCTTTAATATGTATGAACAAGAAGCGCTGAAGATGGGTTTCTTACACGCGGCATCGGGTCCGATGGTACGCAGTTCATATCATGCCGACGAACAAGCTCATGCTGCAGGGGTATTTTAACGATGCAACATCTAACTGCACCAGAACTGGCTATATGGCTAGAGAATACCGAGCGCGTGACCCCTATATTACTTGACGTACGAGAAGAGTGGGAGTTTCAGACCTGCAAGATTGACGGGTCATTGATGATACCGATGAACACCATCCCCAGCAAGTTGTCCGAACTAGACGTGGAGCAGACGATTGTCTGCATCTGCCATCACGGAGTACGAAGTATGCAGGTAGCGCTTTTTTTAGAGCAGAATGGTTTTGACAAAGTTAGCAACCTTACAGGCGGTGTTCATGCTTGGGCTCTACACGTCGACAATACGATGCCTACCTATTAGCTGTCACCTGTGTCGACTTCCTGCAATAAATAATATTTAATAAATAAGTAAGTTGAGATTATTATTAAAGGAGCAAGCCATGATCGAATTTCGTACGGAATACGATAGCTTCGGCAACATCAATGTACCGGTTGAACGCCTATGGGGTGCACAAACCCAACGCAGTCTTGCGCACTTCAAAATTTCGACTGAGATCATGCCACTGGAACTGATCTACGCCCTTGCACAAGTTAAGCGTGCAGCGGCGCTGATAAATTGTGACCTAGAGTTACTGGAAACCACCGTTGCACAAGCTATTATCAAAGCTGCTGATGAAGTTCTAAACGGTCTATACGACAACGAATTTCCACTCAGCGTTTGGCAGACCGGCTCAGGTACGCAGACCAACATGAACATGAACGAAGTGTTGGCCAATCGCGCATCAGAATTACTCGGTGCCGGGCGTGGCAGTCTGCGTTCTGTGCATCCCAACGACCATGTGAATATGGGCCAGTCGTCTAATGATGTTTTCCCTACTTCAATGCACGTAGCAGCAGCCCAATCCCTCAGTAATAATGTCATGTTAGCGTTATATGGATTACGCGATGCGCTGGCAAAAAAAGAGAATGAATTCAACCACATTGTAAAAATTGGCCGCACTCATTTGCAGGATGCCACGCCACTCACGCTGGGGCAGGAATTTTCTGGCTACACATCGCAACTAAACCATGGTATCGATCACCTTCAACATGCCCTACCCCATATATATGAACTGGCCATTGGCGGAACTGCAGTAGGCACTGGCCTTAATACTCACCCAGAGTTCGGCGCCCAGATGGCATTGGAATTAGCCAGACTTACAAGCTTGCCACTTGTTTCAGCACCAAATAAATTCGAAGCACTAGCCAGCCACGATGCCTTGGTACATGCGCACGGTGCGTTGAAAACCATTGCAGCATCGTTAATAAAAATTGCCAATGATATCCGTTGGTTAGCAAGTGGACCCCGGTGCGGCCTAGGCGAAATCGCCCTTCCTGAGAACGAGCCAGGTAGCTCGATCATGCCTGGCAAGGTTAACCCAACCCAAGTAGAAGCGCTTACTATGGCATGTGTGCAAATCATGGGTAATGACGTAGCTATAAACGTAGGCGGCGCATCGGGCAACTTTGAACTCAACGTTTATAAGCCACTTATCGCGTATAACTTTCTTCAAAGCACACGCATGCTTGCTGATGCTGTCACCAGCTTTACTACTTATTGCGTGGTTGGTATTCACGCCAACGAAGAACGTATAGAGCAATTGTTACAACAGTCGCTCATGCTAGTGACCGCACTCAACCCACACATCGGCTATGACAAAGCTGCACAGATTGCCAACAAAGCCCATATTGAAGGTACAAGTTTACGCGCAGCAGCACTGGCTCTGGAGTATGTCACTGAAGAAGAATTCGGGCTTTGGGTGCAGGCCGATAAGATGGTGAGTTAGCCCAACTGTCTTAGCCGTTTTACCATGTATAATCTGCCCATAACCGTTCATTCCTTTATCAATTTTCTATTATTTATCAGCTTATTTGTTAGTTTATACCACTGTATTTCAAAACCATCTTGACAGTAATGTAGTTTTGAAACGATACTTGTTTTGTCGTGTTTACAGGTTAGATGTACAGGCATGTTCTGTAGTCTAAACCTTACCGAATTTGAGGAAATAACCATGCATATGAACGTCACCCAGAAACTAATCCGGTCTCATTTAGTACACGGCGATATGAATCCCGGTGAAGAGATTGGTATTCGTATTGACCAGACGCTAACCCAAGACGCCACCGGAACTCTGGTGATGCTCGAATTGGAAGCGATGGGGTTGGATCAGGTTAAAACTGAAGTGAGCGTTCAGTACGTAGACCACAACATTATCCAAGAAGACTCCAAGAACCCCGACGACCATCTTTTCTTGCGTAGCGCCTGCCAACGATTCGGTGTTTGGTATTCACGACCAGGCAATGGAGTAAGCCACCCGTGTCACCAAGAAAATTTCGGTATACCAGGAAAGACCTTGCTCGGCTCAGACAGCCATACGCCGGCAGCTGGGGCCATTGGTATGCTAGGTATCGGCGCTGGTGGACTAGAAGTAGCGCTGGCAATGGCAGGAGAAGCCTTCTTTACACGTATGCCCTTGGTCTGGGGCATTAAGCTCACCGGTAGCCTGCCAGATTGGGTGAGCGCAAAAGACGTGATCTTAGAGATGTTGCGCCGCTATGGCGTGGAAGGTGGCATTGGTCGGATAATAGAATACTACGGACCAGGGCTAGACTCGTTAAGCGCAATGGACCGTCACGTGATAGCCAATATGGGTGCTGAGCTTGGCGCTACCAGTACCGTTTTTCCTTCAGATCAAGAGGTGCATCGCTACCTGCGTGCGTGGCAGCGAGAAGATGACTGGGTAGAGTTGCTTGCAGATACAGACGCAACCTACGACGTATATGATGAGATTGATCTTTCAACCTTAGTGCCGCTGATCGCCATGCCATCCAGTCCCGGCAACGTGCGCCCAGTGAGCGAGGTAGCCGGCGAACAGATTTACCAAACCTACATAGGTTCATCTGCTAACCCGGGCTACCGAGACCTAGCCATGTCCGCCATGATGGTACAAGGCCTGCAAGTACACGACCGCGTATCTTTCGACATCAACCCTACGTCTAGAGCGCAGCTTGAAACCTTAGTGCGCGACGGCCACGTAGCTCACTTGTTACACGCCGGTGCAAGATTGCATCAGGCAGGCTGTAATGGCTGCATCGGTATGGGTCAGGCGCCTGCTACCAATGAACTGTCTTTACGTACGGTACCTCGTAACTTCCCAGGCCGTTCCGGTACACGTGAGGACAAAGTGTGTTTGGTTAGCCCTGAAACAGCTACAGCGTCTGCACTTACCGGTGTAATTACCGATCCGCGAACCCTTAACATCCCCTACCCCAGCATAGCGGACCCAGATCACCCTATTATTAACCGCACAATGTTCATGGAACCCTTGCCACTTGAGGAAGCCATGAAAGTTGAACTTGTGAAAGGCCCTAACATTGCTTCACTGCCTAACTTCGAGCCATTTCCTGATGAAATTCAAGTGGCAGTGCTCCTTAAAACAGCTAATGATGTATCTACCGATGAGATCATGCCTCCAGGGTTACGTGTATTACCGTTCCGCAGTAACATTCCTGCGATCGCAGAGTTTTCCTTCGACAGGATTGATCCCACCTATGCCACGCGAAGCAAGCAGGTACCTGGTCACATTGTGGTAGGCGGAAGTAATTATGGTCAAGGTTCTAGCCGCGAGCACGCCGCTTTAGGCCCCCAGTACCTTGGTCTACGTGCAGTTTTAGCCAAAGGCTTTGCTCGTATTCACTCGCAAAATCTAATCAACTTTGGCGTACTGCCACTCACCTTTATCGACCCTGCAGATTACGACGGCATCCAAAAGGGTGACATATTACGCATCGCTGATCTGCTACATGTGCTGACAGAAGGCGGTGACGTAGAGGTACAAAACGTAATGACCCAGCACACTTTTAAGATGCGCCACTATATGTCTGCGAGACAAGTTCAGTTTTTGCTTCGCGGCGGCTTGATCAATTGGATGAAAGAGCGCCTATTACAGCAGTAGAAAACAACATAAATTAATTACGACCGTAAAGTCCACGAAGCGGAAAAGAAACCTTTCTTCCCACGCAATGTATATAGAGTAAATCCATGACCAAACCAATGGCCAACTTATTGTCTCAGAATTCCTCACCAACCGTTGATACGCTTGAAGACCTTGCACAGTTAGCAAACTATTCACTCATGGACACGCTCACTAGCGACCCTGACGCCAAAGATAACGGCGCTGACCATACACCTAGACAAGTATTCACTGGCCACTACGTTCCCGTAACACCTACACCTATTAAAGACCCAGAGTACGTAGCGCATAGCCACAACTTCTTTCGCGAACTTGGTTTTGCCGATAGCATGGCACAATTACCCGATTTCGTGCGAATGTTCTCTGGCGACATATCCCACCTGCCGGAACCTATGCGCCAAGTTGGCTGGGTATGTGGCTACGCAGTGTCCATATTCGGTACTGAATACTACCAGCAATGCCCATTCAAAACCGGCAACGGATACGGCGATGGACGCGCAGTTTCTGTACTTGAGGCTGTCATCAACGATGAGCGGTGGGAGATGCAACTCAAAGGTGGAGGCCGCACGCCCTACTCTCGCGGTGCGGACGGACGGGCTGTTTTGCGCTCCAGTGTAAGGGAATTCCTGGCACAAGAACACATGCATTCACTCGGAGTGCCTACGTCACGATCTTTATGTTTGTACGTTTCTAAAACGGAACATGTGAAGCGCCCTTGGTACTCCGTGGGCTCTCGTATGAAAGACCCCGATAGGATGATTTCAGAGCCCGCCGCTATCTCGACACGTGTAGCACCGTCGTTCATTAGAGTAGGCCAATTAGAGTTATTTGGCCGTCGTGCCCGCAAGAACGAACACCCAAAAGCTATGTCAGAACTGGAGGCAATGGTGTTGCATTTAATCGACCGTGAATACGCCAACGTCATCGACAAGCAGCTAAACACAGCTGAAAAAGTAGTGTCCCTAGCCAGCGAGTTTCGCAACCGCCTTACAGCACTTGTAGCAAACTGGATTCGCGTGGGTTACTGCCAAGGCAACTTTAATAGCGACAACTGCTCGGCCGGTGGTTTCACACTAGATTACGGACCATTTGGATTCTGCGATGCATTCAGTCCTTACTATCAACCATGGACAGGTGGAGGACGGCACTTCTCTTTCCTAAACCAACCTGTGGCTGCAGAACGTAATTTCCACATGTTTTGTACAGCCTTGCGACCATTGTTAATGTCTCATCAGGACTATTTGCCACAGCTAGATGAGATTAATAGTGGATTTTCCAAAATGATGCAGGTGCAAATGGAGCAAATGTGGGCTACTAAACTAGGGCTTGTCACGTTTAACGGGGGGCTTTTCAGTGAGTTAGAAGCACTCATGGTAGAAACCTCTGTCGATTACACTCTCTTCTTCCGCCAGCTCTCGATGATACCTGACGATATTACACCTCTCAAAAAGAGCTTCTACAAAAGCACTCTGTATACGACAGACCCAGAAAGTATGGATCAACGTTGGTTAGCGTGGTTAACCAAGTGGAAGGTTTTGGTTGCTATCGATAACAATAACAACAGCAACAGCAATAGATCTAGTGCAGAGATCTCTAAGCAGATGAAACTTGTCAACCCAAAGTACAGCTTACAAGAGTGGTTTGTTGTACCTGCATATCAGCAAGCCTCTGTGGGCAACTACGCTTTAGTTCGAGAACTGCAAGACGTTATGACTCAGCCATACGCTGAACAATCTAAGGATGTAGAGGAAAAATACTATAAATTAAAGCCACCTGAGCTGTTTGAGCTGGGTGGGTTGTCACACTATAGTTGCTCGTCATAATGGTTGAGAATATCATCAATCAAGACCAGACTGAGGAAGAAATGGGCGCTGAAAAAGTGCAGAACGCTTACCACGAGCGGACCAAACACCACTTCCATCGCTACGCCGCTGCACTAGGCTTGGATTGGGCCACACAGCCAGACCCATTTCGGCGCTACATAGGTGCAGACCTAGTGCGCCTGCCTTTACCTAAAGCGGGACGGCCACTACCCTATTGGCAGCTCTATAACAGCACGATAGTACAGCCGATTGCGCCGGAGCCACTGTCGTTGGCATCGGTATCTCTATTTTTCAGATATGCACTCTCGCTCACTGCATGGAAGCAGGCTGGTGATACCACATGGCCGTTGCGCACAAATCCATCGAGTGGAAACCTGCATCCAACTGAGGGCTATGCCCTACTACCTGCGATAGAACGAATCGGCGATACTGCCGCCGTGTATCACTATGCACCAAAGGAGCACGCACTGGAACGGCGAGCGGTACTCGATGGCAAACGGTGGAACCAACTGATTGAGTCTTTCCCTGCAGGCTCTTTTTTTGTAGGCCTGTCATCAGTGCAATGGCGAGAAGCCTGGAAATATGGGGAACGTGCGTTTCGTTATTGCCAGCATGATGTTGGACATGCGCTGGCTAGTGTACGTATTGCGGCCGCAGCGCTGGGCTGGAAGATACAACTGATGGATGGCGTTGCCGATAGCACCCTCGCTAGCCTACTTGGGTTAGATCGCGATGAAGATTATGCAACAGCAGAACGCGAAGAAGCTGAACTGCTGGTATTAATTACGCCAACACTTCCCTTACCAACCACACCATTTAACACGCCACATAAGCCGCTAACACCGCACAGCAGTGACGTAGTTTGGCAAGGTAAAGCCAATACCCTAAGCCCTGAACACGGCGTAGCGTGGCCTGTGATCGATGACGTTGCACATGCCACTCGGCAATGTTCACGCATTCCTATTATCGAGGATTTTTCCAATTTTCCCTTGGAGGGCTCTGTCTTTTTAACACCTGTTCGTAGCGGTTTACTCACCGCCGAAGGGGCCATTCTTGGTCGGCGTAGCGCAGTAGCGATGGATGGCACCACTTCTATTTCTCGTGCAACATTCTTTCGTATGCTTGCTCGATTGATTCCAACACAAGAGCGGCAAACTATGCCCTGGGACTCGATTCCCTGGCGGCCGCGTATTCACATCGGCCTTTTCGTTCACCGCGTAGACGGTTTGGCGCCTGGTATCTATGCACTCTGCCGCGATCCAGACAAGGTTGAAGCCCTTAAAAAAGTGATGCATGCACAATTCGGTTGGTATCAAGTGCCGGGCTGTCCGCCAGAACTTCCATTATACTTTCTCCAAGAGGGAGATTGTCAAAAGCTGGCTGCCACAGTATCCTGCGGCCAAGAAATCGCAGGTGATGGCGCCTTCAGCTTAGCTATGATCGCTGACTACAGTGACAGCCTAGCAACATATGGCAGCAGCTTCTATAGGAACCTATTTTGGGAAGCTGGCATGGTAGGCCAAGTACTGTACCTTGAGGCAGAAGAATCTGGTATAAGCGCCACCGGAATCGGTTGTTACTTCGACGATCCGGTGCGCACAGCCTTCGGTATTGTTTCAACAAAATGGCAAAGCTTATACCATTTTACTGTGGGGGGCCCTATTGAAGATAATCGTCTTACTACCTTACCTGCGTACATTATCGACGAAGATAAATGAATATAACAGAACATAACCAACCAAATAGATAGCTAAGAAATACTTAGCAATCTATCTAGGTATCTACGAGATTCCATGAATACCAATAAAATAACCATTATTGACCGGCTTTCCATTAACTCTATACCGATAATTTCGGAGCACATGCCTGCCCCTTTGGGAATACTTGCAGACACGCGTGGAAGGTTATTGCGCGATCTGAGGATTTCAGTAACAGACCGCTGCAATTTCCGCTGTACCTATTGCATGCCCAAGTCCGTATTCAACAAAGACTATGAATTTTTACCAAAAACAGAACTTTTGAACTTCGATGAAATTACCCGAATGGCAAACCTTTTTGTAGCCCATGGTGTTGAAAAAATTCGCCTCACTGGCGGCGAACCCCTACTGCGT
>Ga0114995_10002117_pt1 | contig 13775 bp, 5 predicted proteins | sample ArcticOcean_MG_C_11_FD_87038 | JGI IMG/M metagenome (GOLD analysis project Ga0114995, IMG submission 87038) | Marine microbial communities from western Arctic Ocean - ArcticOcean_MG_CB2_154 | ecosystem: Environmental > Aquatic > Marine > Oceanic | place: Arctic Ocean: Canada Basin | collected... | reverse complement strand
TCTAAACTTAAAAGTGCCTTTGAAGTTTTCTGCCTATCTTGAACAAGTGTATTCAACTCAGCATTTAGACTAGCGCGTCGTGAAATCATCAACTCAATTTCTGCATCCACAAGAAATTTGGAGTATGCAGTGCTCAGCGCCCTGACGCTGTAAACGGATTTACCGTTTAGCTCTGCCTCTAGCCTGACCATTTTAACTCTTAAATTACTAAGACGGGTTTCGAGCTCTTCGAGTACGCCTTCAGCTTCTATTGGATTAATAGTTGCTATAATTTGTCCGCCAACAACTATGGTACCTTCTTCAACAAGATATGTCGCAATCGTACCACGTTCTGGTGATTGGATATTTTTGTTTTGACCATCGGCTATTACGCGACCGCTTCCACGCGTGACCAGATCTAATTTTGTGTAGTTTGCCCAAACCAAAAAGAATGCAAAAATCAAAGTCACCGTAAGGATCATAAAATAGTCACGTCCACTTGAGCCGATACTGTCCTTTGAACTCATTTACCTAAACTTTCTGTTCCGAACGTTTTTTTAAAAGATCAAAATATGCATCTTTCGATCCGTCACCTATAATTTTACCCTGGTCCATAACAATTACACGGTCACACATCGCAACTACCGGCATTTTGTGGGTAACAATAATAAGGGTTTGGTTGGTTAGTTCAGAGGATAAATGATTTATAACTTGCGCCTCAGTAAAACCATCCATCGCACTGGTAGGTTCATCAAAAAGAAAAACGTCAGGTTTGAACGCAAGGGCGCGTGCAATCATCACTGCTTGCTTTTGACCACCTGATAGGTTGCTACCTTGGTCTTGAATGAAAAACTCAAGCGCTGAACCATCACCCTCGCCAATAAAATCAGCACCCGCAGCCTTTAGGCTCTCTACTATATGGTCCTCAGTGCAGTCATCTTGTCCTAGAGAAACATTATCGCGCAAAGTACCAGAGAATAGCCATGGCTCCTGGAAAACGGTCCCAATTGTTCGAAATAAATCCGCACGAGCGAACTGGCGTATATCTGAACCATTAACCGTCACAGTCCCCGTCTCAGGCGCTAGAAGGCCCACAAGCAATTTGACTAGAGATGTCTTTCCAGATCCTGTACGACCAACAATAGCAACTTTTTCACCCTTTTTTATCGTTAAATTTAATCCATTAAAAAGTGGACGTCCCATTTCCGATAGGTTCAACGTCGCATTGTTGACCTCAATCGCAATATTTTCAGTGTTTCTAATTATGGAGGCACTTCCATCACTTCGCATGCGTGGCGCCGCTAAAAAACTCTTTAGGTTTCCGCGGGCTACATGCGCCGCATTCGCACGCCCAAGTGTTTGGCCAATCTTTGCCAAGGGGGCTAGTGCGCGGCCAGACAAAATAACCGTCGCAATGATTGCTCCCATGGTAATGACTTGTTCCGCGAAAAGGTGAAAACCATAAACTATAATTGCCACTTGCGCGACTTGTTGAATAATGGTGATCGTATTACCATTAATTTGTGCATAACTTTTTGCCTGATGAGAAGCCTTCGCATAAAAATTGGATTGTGTCAGGAACTTCCGTCTCATTAACGCAAAGGCACCGTTGACGCGTAGTGCCTCTAGGCCGCCCAACACTTCCACGAGCAACCCCTGCCGCGATTGAGCTGAAGCTGAAACAGCGGCCGAGTTTCGTGCAAGAATTGGTTGAATCGCCAAAATAATGATTAGAATGGTTGGGATGCATATTAAAGGAACTACGAATAACGGTCCACTAATTATGTAAATCACAAGAACAAAAACCAAGACAAATGGCAAATCGATGAGAGTTAGAATTGTGGCCGAACTCATAAAGTCTCTGTAGACTTCAAAATCCCGCATCACTGAAGATAGTTCTCCGACAGATTTACGATCCTTAGTATTTGAAACCTCAATAAATTGTTCAAATATATCCTCATTAACAGCTATATCGGCACTGACCGAAGCACGCTCAACAATTCTGCTTCGAGCACCTTTTAAAACTGTATCAAAGACAATTGCTAGGCCGACACCTATTGCCAAAGCATACAAGGATTCAGTAGCCTGGTTTGGTAAAACTCTATCATAAACCACCATTATAAATAGTGACGTGGCAAGTCCCAAAATGTTCGAAATCAAAGCGGCAACAGCAATCCACAAAAATCTTGACGCACCTAAAGTCCTTAAGGGACTTAACGCCTTTAATCGTGACTTTACGGTTTTGTGGTCTTCCAGCGCAGGTTGCGCGTAAATAAGTTTACCGGAGTACCAGTCTTTGAATTCCTTTTTGGTGAGGTATCTTTTTCTACCGGTTGCACTTTCGAAAATTGTGAACCCATCTTTGTGAACTTCTTCCAAAATAGCTAATTTAGAGTCCTTACCAAGCACAAGCGCTGGACTAATTGCAGATGATATTTGTGAAATTTTTGTTCGTCCAGAGTTACACAAATATCCGAACCCACTTATAGCATCACTGGCCCACTCCAAAGGCGCGTCGCGCGGACTTGAAGATACCGCCTCTAGAACCTCATTATGAGTGCACTTTGATCCGAGCCTACGAACTAGAGAATAAATAATTGAAGTATCGCGAATACTTTTTGGGGCTACCAAAATTTCGTTTTTTCCAACAATCATTTAGCGATCCCTGCGATTATTGCATCACAAATACTTAATAACTCACAAGTTTGGCCTGTTACCGCCACCGCAGCTAAGATTTCTGAACTGCGTTCATAATTTAATTGTTCGAGTGCAATTTCAGTCCTCGCGTTCGTTAAAAACTGCTTTGCCAGCACGCTAATATCCGATCGGCCCGCCCTAATTTTTAACTCAAGCTCCACTATACGCTCTTCCGAAATTTTCTTTCGCTCCAAAAGGAGAGAATTTTGTTTTTGATAGTAATCTAAGAAATCAGTCAGGCGCTCATTAGCCAGTAGAGTTTTTTGTTTTAGTGTATCAATTTCTAAAATAATAACATCGAGTTCTTTAAGTAAGGCCTCAATTTTCGCGACAGCCTTCCCACCATCTTTCAGTGGCATCCCTATGGTTACCCCAGTAAACAGCGTACTTCCTGCACCCCGAGACTTGGGGCTACTTACTGATGTCTGCCAATTTACCACTGGTTTTTTTAATGTTTCTTCAATTTCGATTTCTGTTTTAATTTGAACAGATTTTATATCAAGTATTTCTTTTGTGTATGCTTTCTCGAACAAAAGAGGAGGTAATTCGAGTAAGGAGTATTTAGATGCAAGCTCAACAACGGCGGCATCAAAATGAGTTTTAAATGAAGTTTTGAGAAAACTTTTAGAGCTTTTAAATCGCAGTAATGCCTGTGCCTGCTCAGAAAGAGTTTCGTTCTTTAATGACTGCAATTCGAGGTAGTCTGAGTTAGATAAAACTCCAACTTTAACCGCAGTTTTTACGAGATTTTCACGTTCATTAAACATACCGACATAGTGATCGATAATAGCATCAACTTTACTTGCAGTTTTTTGCGAAGTGTAAGCCTCAAGAATTTTCTGTAAGGTTTGGTCAATATCAATTTGAGCTTCTAGTATTGCTGCTTCAGCAACCAATTCACTCAGAAAAATTGATCTGTCCGCTTGGCCATTGTCTTCTAAAAGTTTTTGCGCGGATACAGTAAGAAGAAATGCCCCGTGGGAACCGTCATTTGTTTCAGAGGTCAGTCCAGTTGAACTGCTGGCGTTAACTGTTAGTTTTTTGGCTGACTCGGCGATGGATACTCGCGACTGCGCAGCTTGTGCGGCTACCATACTGCGAGATACGCTTGGCATTTCAAAAATGGCTTGCGCGATATGCGATGAACTTTTGGTTACTCTTGGAAGTGTGATAGGCACCAAAATTTTATCTAACGACGCACTAGTTGCCGCTATATCGATTTCAAGTTTTTCAGAACTCGATATGCAACCAGAAAAAACCAAAGTAAAAAGCAATAAAACTAGTTTACATAATTTATTGCTCACTTCTCTGCCTTCAATATTTGTTAAAATTTTAAGATCTAACCTGAGTTATTTATTTAAACAAAATCAGTAACGACAAAGTCAGTGCTGTCAATCAAGTTGAAGTCAAATGTATCCAACACGAAGAGGACTTTCCCGCTGCCTGTATCTGCGATTTTAGTGTCACCAGAACTATTTGAAATAGTCAGATCAGTAAAGACGCGGTCCTCTAGTCCAATCAAGTCTGTTCCGTTTGTAAAATCAGAAATAACATCGGCAAGGCTCAAGGTGGTAACTGCGTCCGCCAGACTACATACGAACGTATCAGCTCCACCATTTCCAGTTAGGGTATCTTTTATACCTGCGCCAGTGCCACCGTAGAGTATGTTTGCCGCACTGTTGCCAACGACCGTATCTGTACCTGATCCACCCGTCGTCACCAGTCTTATATTGAAGGAATCTGATTGCGTTGCTCCCGCGGCATCTGTAGCTATCACAGACACTGTCAGGTCGCTATCGCTCGCGGTTGGGGTACCACTGAATGTACGTGTCGCCGCGTTAAAAGTCAGCCAAGTTGGCAACGCACCGCCGCTAACTCCAGTTGCCGTGTAGGTTATCGTATCCCCAACATCAGCATCAGCGAATACATTGGTATTAAATTGAAAACTTAAAGCCGTGCCTTGAGCAGCTGCCTGGTCTGCGATTGCATTGGCAACAATTGGGGCGTCATTCGTGTTGGTCACAGTCAGATTAAACGTATCCGACACAGCTAAATTTGCAGCGTCAGTAGCCGTAACTTTAACGGCGATAGTTCCAACATCGGCATTTAGAGGAGTTCCAGTGAACGTGCGTGTCGCCGCGGTAAAAGTCATCCATGCAGGTAAGGCAGTGCCATCTGACAAGGTTGCAGTAAAGGTAATTGTGTCATCCACATCGACGTCTGCGAAGACATTAGCATTGAATTGAAAGCTCAGGGCACTGTCCTCAGCAATCGTCTGATCAGCAATCGCATTGGCAAGCGTTGGCGCATCATTGGTATTGGTCACCTCTAGATCAAACGTATCAGAAACAGCAGCACCAGCAGCGTCAGTTGCGGTAACTTTAACCGCAATGGTTCCAACATCACTGTTGGTCGGAGAACCACCGAACGTCCGTGTTAAGGGGTTAAAAGTCAGCCAAGTTGGCAAGGCACTGCCATCTGACAAAGTTGCAGAGTAGGCGGTGATCATATCACCAACATCCTCATCCTCAAATACATTGGTGTCAAATTGGAAGCTGATCAGGGCCGTGTCTTCAGCAAACGTTTGATCAGCTATCTCGTTTCCGGCCTTTACGGCCGGGGCGTCATTTGTGTTGGTAACTGTGATATTAAATGTATCAGACACTGTAGCAGTTCCAGCGTCAGTGGCTGTGACTTTAACTGCAATGCTTCCAACATTAGCGTTGAGCGGTGTGCCACCGAACGTGCGCGTTGCTGCGTCAAAAGTCAGCCAAGTCGGTAATGCATCGTCATTCGATAAAGTAGCAGTGTAGGTAATTGTGTCACCCGCATCTACGTCTGCGAAGACATTGGTGTTGAACTGAAAACTCAGGGCACTATCCTCAGCAATCGTCTGATCTGCTATGGCGTTTGCGACCGTTGGGGCGTCATTCGTATTGGTCACAGTAAGTTTAAACGTATCAGAGACAGTGGCGCCTTCCCCATCGGTCACCGAAACTTTAACTGCAATATCTCCGACATCACCGGTAAGAGGGGTGCCACTGAACGTGCGTGTAGAAGCGTTGAAAATCAGCCAAGATGGTAGAGAATTGCCGTCTGACAAAGTGGCTGCGTAAGTGAGTGTGTTGGTCACATCGTCATGTGAAAAAACGTTAGTGTTGAATTGAAAACTAAGAGTGCTGTCTTCAGCAATAGTTTGATCTACGATTGGGTTGGCAACAGTCGGCATGTCATATGTATTGGTTACTGTGATATTAAACGTATCAGAACCGGCCGCTTCTTTACCGTCAGTTGCTGTGACTTTAACGGCAATGATACCAACATCGGCGTTGAGTGGTGTGCCACTGAACGTCCGAGTTGCAGCATCAAATACTAGCCAAGAAGGTAAGGCACTGCCATCTGACAAAGTTGCCGTATAAGAAAAAACATCATCCGAATCTACATCAGCAAAAGTATTCTCATTAAATTGGAAGCTGAGGCCAATGTCTTCAGCAATAGTTTGGTCTGCAATCGCGTTTGCAACATTAGGTGCATCGTTCACGTCTGTTACGTTAATAGTAAATGTCTTCGAAAATGATTTTCCACCCTCATCCTTGGAGATAATTGTTACGCTATAAGAAGACTTTGTTTCATAGTCAGGCTGCGCCGTGAACGACAACGCGCCCGTCGCTTGGTTAATGCTGAAGGAAGCATAATCGCTGCCAGCCACTTCCGCGAGCGCATAGGTAAAAGCAACTCCGGAGGTTTGATCCGCATCTGTGGTTCCAAGTATTCCAATGACAAGTGAGTCTACCGCCTCACTGATAGAAGCTATTCCTAAGCTAATTTCAGAGTTCAGCGTGATGTTTTCTGGCGCTTTATTAGCAATTGAGGTGTTCACCTCTCCCACCACTTTGAACTTTATAAAACCCGTACCACCGCCTACCTCATCCTCGACTGCCTTCTTAATTTGATCTGTTAAAACGCCGGTGGTTGAAAATATGTTCTTTGTGGAAGCTAAGGTCAGATCGGTATTAGTCACAGCTGCGATCTTAGTATTTACGTTCCCAATAGCATCCACAATCTGAGTTTGCATGGTGGTAAAGTGAGTTTTTTGGGCACCGGTTAAGGCATTGTTGACGTTGACCTTAATGCCGTCAATATCACCTCCAACAGTATTATCAGTTAAATTAATTTGCCCACCCGCGCCTACTTTTGCTGTAATAACATCAACAACTGCCTGTAGAGCAGTCTTAAACGCATTTGTTTGGCTCGCTCCGGAGCCTTCAACTGCTCCCGCAAACGCATTTACAATAGTAAAAATCTGCTTGCTGACTTTTTCGACAGCAAGCGCATCAGCGGTGTTGATATTCTTGGCAGCAAAGGGATTGAAAGTTAAGTGATCGATGTCTACGGCCAAGCCTAGGGCCGTATTAAGTTGGGCCACCGTTAAATTGCCTTCTACCATTATGGTTGTGGCAGTAGAAACAACAGTCCCTCCGGACGCGGCTTTCATAGTCACCCCAGAAAAGACTGAGCCAGAGGACGTATCAACTGTACTATCGTCAGTGACGACAACAATTGTGTAGTTATCGTTCAGAGTTGAAAGCGTATAGCTGCCGTCAGCGCCTGTGCGAACCGTAGCACTATTCCCTAAGACTGCGTCATCATAATCAATGTAAATAAGCGCGTTACTAAGAGGGCCTTGAAAAGCGAAGCCAGATGTTGAACCTGCGGTAGAAACAAAGTTAGAACCACCACCACCACCGCCACCTCCGCCACCTCCGCACGCAGCTAGAGTTAATAGGCTAAGTGGCGACAGGCTAAGCGCTACTTTTTTCTTAGACATCAACTCTGCTCCACCAACTGTAAAACCCACATTAAAGAAGCAAAAATCATGCCACGCTATGTGGTGCTTTGAGTTCGACCCGCTACAATCAAAATTACTGACGTAAAGTTCAATGAAATAAAAAAGCAGCCGCTTTTGACACTGGTATCGCACATTGTCTATCGGTTGCCTTACTATTTCCAATCAATTCAGCAGCATTATACATGTAACTAATTATAATAAATTCAGGAATCGTAAGTACCCCACTTGAGACCTTTAACGACTAGGATTTAATTAATATTAGTAATTAGCTTAATTAGAATGCGAAGATTATAATTGCTTTAAATTGTTGATAAGTTTGGCGTCTTCAAAAACTTGAAGAAACACAGCCAACGAGGCTTTAGTACACTGTAGTTGGCTATAAAGTCCTAAATAGTAGTTGAATTGGACTCAACGATCAAATTTTCTAAAATTTGATACCCGCAAACACAAAGCTTTTGGGCAGGTATGGTCAAAACATCCAAACTTTTTTTCAATGAGATCGTCTAAAACTTAATTATGGAGGTAAATATTCTATTTCATCTGCTGTGAGATAGAACTTTGATTGAAACCGTTATGGGCTTTGGGAGAAGACAACTTAAACGAGCGACCCCGCCTTATGATTGGTGTCGCCCCTAACAGTTTAAAAGACTAATATTACTCCTGACCCGGCATCGGATAGCCACCAGATTTCCGTGCAGCATTAATTGCTTTGTCTACATCCATTTCCGGTAGCATAAGCAATTCATCCCACCCGCCTGAAAGTATCATTGTTGCTCTCACGCCAGATGCAGTCTCGTAGCTATCCAATTCAAGTTCTGCTATCACATCAAAGTCTCCTTGAAGATACGACATACTAACAATTTTACCACCAACCTTTTCAAGCATAGCAGAAACGGCCTGCTTGCGAGCGTTAAAGCTACTCTCCATCATACCGCGGTGGCCCTCTGCGCTGTAAGCACCCAAAAAATAGACTTTCATAACTTTAAACTCCCTGTTGTTTGCACAACAACCGTATTACAAAATATTGTTAGTACAAGTCCATTTTATGGACTTAAAATAAAAATAATATGTAGGGATATTTACTAAGTGGTCACAAAATACTAGCCGATATGTAGTATAATAATATTGTTTTTGTTAACTTCAAAACACATTTTATTTAGCATAATAACGCCTGACCAAGGGATCTATTAAATTAGTAAGTAGCAATTAATAGGCTACTTTTAGCGTTCATCTGTGGTACGCTACATGCAAGTCTTAAGCTGTAATTATGCCATGCCGACACAGGACTTAGTAGCCTCATCCCACGTAGTTCCCGGCAAACAAAATACGCTGGGATCAGAACCTCTGTCTGGGCACGATGGAATGTTTTGGGTAAACCCAGAGGTAGCATAAAGCGTCAGAGACAGGGATAAAATTAGTTTATTCATAACTTGATCATCCAAGCTTTCAACTTGGCTGTAAAGGCTGTTTATGGCTTATGGGTCAGTCCACGGCAATAGATGGATTATTGATAATAAAGAAAACTACCTACTATAAGTCAGTCGTATTTATTTTGATGCTTTGCGCATCTTATAAAAACCAAGAAAGTCACAATATACGGCGTCCAGTGTGGTGTCGCGGCCGCACAGCCAAAGCCTAGCCCCGTAATTTGATCCCGTTAGGATCAAATGGCGGCTCTGCCAAGACAATGGCCCGGTGCGGCCTGCCGAGCACCATCACATCAACCTCGTCGTCCGGAATGACATTTTTTAGATAGCACAACGCCAGCGACTTATTTACCCCATAGGCATAGCTGCCTGAAGTGACCCGACCTACCCCAACTCCATCTTTATCAAATATTGGTTCACCGCCGGTGGCATCCGCGACAGTGGCATCCAATATTTCAACAATAGATAATATCTCACGCGGTATATTATCTTTGATTGTAAGGTAGGCCTCCTTGTGTAGAAAGCTTTTGTCCAACTTGATCAGGCCTGACAGCCCAACCTCTTGTGGCCAATATTCTGGGCTATATTCGCGCGACCAAGATCCATAACCCTTTTCAATCCGCAGGCTCATTAGAGCGCGCCCGCCGACGGGCCCAGCACCCAACTCTTTTCCAGTCTCAATCAATGCCTCATAAAGGCGTAGTTGATCCTCAGTTTTACAATGCAACTCCCAACCAAGATCTCCCGTAAATGAAACCCGCAGTGCTACACAGTGGACGCCACCCAACTCAACGCGTTTGGATCTCATAAACGGAAAATCTGCAGTGGCCAGCGAAGTGTTGGTCAGGCGCTGCAGCAAGTCGCGCGATTTTGGTCCTGCCACATTGAAGCCGCACATCGCTTCGGTCAAGCTTTCAAATGTTACCCCCTCAGGCATCGGTACCATGTCCCAAAAACGCTGATGATAACGCTCAGCCATGCCAGATCCAATGATCATGAATTCATCATCCGCCAATCGGGTAACCGTAAAATCTCCCGCGATTCCACCTCGCACGCCGATCAAAGGCGTCAAACAGGACCTACCCACAGCTTTTGGCATAGTGTTGGCAAACACCGCATTTAACCAAGCAGCGGAAGCCGCTCCGCGCACGCTATATTTGGCAAAGTTAGATATATCTATGATACCAGCATTTTCACGCAGCATCCTACATTCGCGGCCAACCGGTTCAAACCAGTTTTGCCGCGTAAAGCCATTAGTGTCTTTGGCTCCAGTTACATCGGAAAACCATTGCACGTGCTCCCAGCCATAGTTTAGCCCGAACACACCGCCCAGCGCCTGTTGCAAAGCATGGATTGGGCGTGTGCGAACCGGGCGCCCCGCTTCGCGTTCCTCATTGGGGAAGTGAATTGCAAAGCGTTTCGCATATTGGTCACCCACCCGGGCTTTCGTAAAGGCCTTGTCTGCCCAATCCCCAAAGCGTGCCACATCCCACGTAAACATGTCGTATTGGCTCTCGCCTTCCACCATCCACTGCGCAGACATTAGCCCCATACCGCCCGATTGACTAAAGCCCGGGATAATACCGTTACAACAAAAATAGTTTTTGAGATCAGGATGTGGGCCGTAAAGCACATTGCTATCAGGTGACCAAATCATTGGGCCATTAATTACCCGTTTGATCCCAGCTGTTCCCACAACAGGAACCCGATCAATGGCGCGCATCACATTTTCTTCAATCCGGTCAAGGTCATCGGCAAACAGCTCATGGGCAAAATCCAGTGGTGTCCCCTCTTCTGCCCAAAAGCGAAGGTCTTTCTCATAAGCACCAATCAACAGCCCCTGCCCTTCTTGGCGTAGGTAATATTCACCATCTCGATCTGCCACCGAGGGTAAACGATGATCCATAGCGGCGATCTCTGCTATGGATTCTGTGACAAAGTACTGATGCTCAGTGGGTTGCAAAGGCAGGGTTATCCCCGCCAGGGCTGCAACTTCTCGCCCCCAAAGCCCCGCGGCATTCACTACCCATTGGGTGTGTATGTCTCCATTGGGAGTACGAACAATCCAACTGCCATCAGCCTGTTGCTCTGTAGAGCTGACTGGGGTGAACCGGTGGATTTCAGCACCCATCATCCGCGCCCCTGCCGCATAAGCATTAGTAACGCCTGAGGGGTCAACATTGCCGCCATCAGGTTCAAACATGATGCAGCGCACCCCATCGTAATCCACCAAGGGATGCAGGCGCTCTGCCTCATCACGACTTACCTCATGAAAATTCATCCCATAAAACTTCGCCTTGGCCGCTTGAAGCCGAAGTTGATGTTCTCTGTTCTCTGTCTGTGCAAGATACAAGCTACCCGGTTGAAATACCCCACAGCCCTGCCCAGTTTCAGCTTCCAGCTCTTTGTAGAGGTTCATCGTATAGTGCTGGATGCGACTGATGTTCGTACTATCGTGCAACCCATGAATATTAGCCGCTGCATGCCACGTCGATCCCGAAGTCAGTTCGTTGCGCTCGAGCAATACAACGTCAGTCCAACCTAGCTTTGTGAGATGATACAAAATGGAACAGCCTATCACTCCACCACCGATGACTACCGCTTGAGCATGGGTTCGCATATTTTGCACTTTCCTTAAAATGTGTACGTCACAACTATTCACAATGACGGTCACAGACTATTGTCGCAAGGCGACATTTAATGTCTATTTAATGCCTTGCAAGAAAAACTTCTTATCTAGGATTCATTTCAACGATAAACGCCAGCCCTCTGTAAATGAGGCTATAAATATCTGCTTTTTTGCTATTTTGTGTCGTAATTTGCTATTCATTTGCAAAAGTCCCACCCATAGTCTTACGAGACATGAGCAGGAGAATACCAATGCAAACCACCACTAGGGTAGCTGTGATCGGCGGCGGTGTCGTTGGATGTTCCGTTTTATATCACCTAACCAAGCTGGGGTGGTCAGATGTCATATTGCTGGAACGTTCAGAACTCACCTCAGGATCTACCTGGCATGCGGCAGGTGGGTTTCATACGCTGAACGGCGATACAAATATGGCGGCTCTTCAGGGCTATACCATTAAACTCTACAAAGAGCTGGAGGAGATCACCGGCATGTCTTGCGGCCTTCACCATGTGGGGGGCGTAACCCTAGCCGACAATAAAGACCGCTTTGATATGCTAGTCGCGGAAAGGGCCAAGCATCGTTACATGGGTCTTGAGACCGAGATTGTAGGTCCAGAAGAAATTTCTAAAATAGCACCTGTCACAAATATCGATGGCGTGATTGGGGCTTTGTATGATCCACTAGATGGCCATCTTGATCCGTCTGGAACTACCCATGCCTATGCAAAGGCGGCCCGAATGGGCGGGGCTACCATAGAGACCCATTGCAAAGTTCTACAAACCACTCAACGCACCGATGGCACATGGGACATCTCCACCAACAAGGGCTCCATCCATGCAGAGCATATCGTAAATGCCGCAGGACTTTGGGCCCGCGAAGTAGGTGCCATGGCCGGTATATATTTTCCACTATTGCCCATGGAACATCAATATATTGTTACCGAGGAAGTGCCAGAGATTGCTGCCATTATAGATAACGGCGGTGAGCATCCCCATGTGATGGATCCCGCAGGTGAAAGCTATCTGAGACAAGAAGGTCGCGGGCTATGCATTGGGTTTTATGAACAACCCTGCCGCCCCTGGTCAGTAAGCGGAACTCCCTGGGATTTTGGCCATGAGTTGCTGCCAGATGATTTTGACAAAATAGAAGATAGCATTGCCTTCGCATATAAGCGCTTCCCAGCCTTGGAGCGTGCCGGGGTAAAATCGGTCATTCATGGCCCCTTTACCTTTGCGCCTGACGGCAACCCTTTGGTAGGTCCCGTTCCCGGCATGCGCAACTATTGGTCTGCCTGTGCTGTTATGGCAGGTTTTAGCCAAGGCGGCGGCGTAGGCCTTGCCCTTGCTCAATGGATGGTCGAGGGAGAACCCGAGCGCGACGTATTTGCTATGGATTGCGCCCGCTTTGGAAAATGGATCACGCCGGGCTACACAGTGCCTAAAGTAATTGAAAACTATCAACGTCGGTTCTCTGTAAGCTACCCAAATGAAGAGCTTCCAGCCGCCCGCGGTGTTCGCCGCACCCCCATGTATGAGATATTTACGTCTATGGGCGCAGTCTGGGGAGCACAATTTGGTTTAGAGGTTCCAAATTACTTCACAAAAGCTGGCGAACCTAATTTCGAAGCCCCATCCTTCCGGCGGTCTAACGCTTGGGAAGCCACCAAACGCGAAGTAAAGGCTGTGCGCCAAAGCGTTGGTATAAATGAAGTACACAATTTTTCTAAGTTCCTCGTTACAGGACCTAATGCGCGTACGTGGCTGGATCGTGTTATGGCAGGGCGCATCCCAAAGCCAGGGCGCCTCTCGCTCACCCCAATGTTGTCACACAAAGGAAAACTCATCGGTGATTTCACCGTGTCCTGCATAAACGAGGGCAAATTCCAACTTACGGCTAGCTATAGCAGCCAAGAATATCATCACCGCTGGTTTGAGAAAAATATGGAGGGCGGAGTACGACTTGAAAACATATCTGACCAGCGCAACGGCTTTCAAATTGCGGGACCCAAGGCCGCAGAAGTATTGCAGGCATGTACGTCTACAGTGATCAGCGAGATTAAATTTCTTGATGTAGTAGAGATGGTGGTGGGTAGCACGGATTGTTTAGTGCAACAGGTCAGCTATACTGGTGGTCATGGTTTTGAAATCTACTGCGACCCAATGGCCCAGCACGCGCTATGGTGTACTCTTTGGGC
>Ga0114995_10002105_pt1 | contig 13811 bp, 16 predicted proteins | sample ArcticOcean_MG_C_11_FD_87038 | JGI IMG/M metagenome (GOLD analysis project Ga0114995, IMG submission 87038) | Marine microbial communities from western Arctic Ocean - ArcticOcean_MG_CB2_154 | ecosystem: Environmental > Aquatic > Marine > Oceanic | place: Arctic Ocean: Canada Basin | collected... | reverse complement strand
GTGGTCGTAGTAGTCGAGCCGGGCAACAAGGCCAAACCGGTCGCGCAACGGGCCAGTGATCATGCCGGTCCGAGTGGTGGCCCCCACGAGCGTGAACGGCGGCATTGTGAGCCGAATACTCGATGCTGCCGGGCCCTTCCCGACAACGATGTCGAGCTGAAAGTCTTCCATCGCCGGATAGAGGATCTCCTCGACGGCACGGTTGAGTCGATGGATCTCGTCGATGAATAGCACGTCACCGTCTTCGAGTTTCGTCAAGATCGCTGCGAGATCACCAGCTCGTTCGAGCGCAGGGCCCGACGTGACGTGGATCCGGGTGCCCATCTCGGTGGCCACGATGCTGGCCAGCGTGGTCTTGCCAAGGCCGGGCGGGCCAGCGAACAACAGATGATCAACCGCTTGCTCGCGAAGACGAGCAGCCTCCATGACAATCTTCAGGTGTTCTTTGAGTTCGCTCTGCCCAACGAACTCCTCGAGCGCTCGCGGCCGAATACCAACTTCAAGTTCTTCCTCGTCGACATTTTCCGAGTGCCCGACGCCGGGGTCGAGAAATTCGTCACGCATGAGAGCCCACCTTGGTTCGTCAGTTCTTGGACAGCGTCTTCAACGCGTCACGCAACAGGGTCGCAGAGTCGGCGCCACTCGGCAGTTCGCGGAGCACCTCACGAATCTCTTCGGTGCCGTAGCCCAGGCCGGCCAACGCTTCGCGCACATCAGCGACACTCGACCCTCCGCCGCTGGCAACTGTGGAGCCACCGTCCAGGATGTCGAGCGACAGTCGATTCTTGAGTTCGACAATGAGTCGTTCGGCAGTCTTCTTACCGACCTTGGGGACAAGTTGCAGCGCGGCAATGTCGTTGGTTGCCACGATGTCGATCAGCGACGCAGCCGGGTGCGTTGCCAAGACTGACATCGCCATGGCCGGGCCAACGCCGTGCGTGGCAAGCAGAACCTGGAAGGTTGCCTTGTCTTCTTTCGATGTGAATCCGAAAAGCGTCTGCGCATCTTCGCGAATATGGTGATGGATCCTCAGAAACGTGGTGCTTCCGGGCTCGAGTTCGGGGATCGCCCGTTGTGAGACGGTCACGATGTACCCGATCCCCGCGACCTCAAGCAGCACCGTGCCGTCGAGGTTGCGTTCGAGTACTTCGCCGCGCAGTGACCCGATCATCGGACACCTCCGACCGGCGGCAGGTTCTTCCTACTGCGGACGCTGTCACCGTTCAGGTGACGAACTTGACGCCCGATTGGCGACATTGCCAGGTGGCACAGCGCAATGGCTGCAGCATCCGCAGCGTCTGCCGGCGTGGGTAACGACGACAACCTGAGCCGCTGTTGCACCATCTTCTGCACCTGCTCTTTCCCGGCGCCGCCCCATCCGGCAACGGCATCTTTGACCTGGTTGGGCGTGTACTGCAGAACCTCGCAGCCTGCGAGCGCTGCTTCGGCCAGGGCGAGACCGCTGGCCTGGCCAACACTCATTGCGGTGCGCACGTTGTTCTGGAAGAACACCTGCTCGACAGCGACAACATCGGGTTTGAACTCGGCGATTAATGCCGTGAATTCGGTGCGTAGCTCGCCAAGCCGCTGCGGAAGCGGGTCGGAAGCCGACGTTCGAATGACCCCCATGGACACGGCGGTCGCAGCGTTCGGGCCGCGACCATCGATCACGGCGAAGCCGCATCGGGTCAGGCCCGGGTCAATTCCAAGAACTCGTGAGGTAACGCCACGAACGGCGTCGACGCTATTGGCGAACACAGGTTCGTACTCTAGTCCGTTGACCGATCAGATCAAGTGATCCCCGAAGCCCTGCGACACCACCCTGTTTCTGCGGGGCAGTTTGTGCAGGCATGCGTGTTGGCAGAGGTCAGCGAGAAAGCTTTTCGAGTTCTGCGACGAGTTCTTTGACCGGTCGGAACGTAAGCCCAGCCATTGCTCGGTGGGCGTAGCGGACAATGCCGTTGCTGTCGATGATGAACACGCTGCGCCGCGGAAATCCGATCGGCCCAAGCGTCCCGTAGAGACCGGCAACGTCCTTGTCAACATCGGCCAACAGCGGGAACGTGAAGCCGTGCTTGTTGGCGAAGCCTTCGTGACTCGACACGTCTTGTGCCGAGATACCAATGACTTGCGCGTTCATCTCAGTGAACTGCTCGATGTCTCGGTTGTAGCTGTTGAGCTGCTTCGTACACACCGGCGTGTCGTCACCCGGGTAAAAGACGAGGACCACCGGCTGGCCGGCAAAGTCGTTGAGCGAATAGTCCTGACCACCGGTACCAGCCAGGGTGAAATTGGGTGCTTTGTCGCCAAGAGAGATACTCACGATGACACGTCCAGCAGCCAGATCATTCCGAGGCCTGCTCCATGAGTTCATCGCTCATGTCGAAGTTCGAAAAGACGTCTTGCACATCGTCGTTGTCTTCGAGCGCCTCCATCACCGAGAGGATGCCCTTGGCATCTTTCACGTCAAAGACCTCGACGAGGTTCTCGGCCAGCATCGGTGAGTCGGCCGACTGCACGGTGAAACCAGCTGCTTCAAGGTTCGCCTTGATATCGAACACCGGCGACGGATCTGAGACGACCTGGAAGTCATCGCCCGAACGTGCCATATCTTCGGCACCGGCTTCGAGCGCCGCCATCATCAGTTCATCTTCGTCAACGCCTGCACCTTCAACGATGATCACGCCCTTACGGGCGAACTGCCAACCAACTGCGCCTGGTTCGGCCATCGAGCCGCCGAGCTTGCTGAAGATCTGGCGAATATCGGCGCCCGACCGGTTGCGGTTGTCGGTCAGTACGTCGATCATCAGCGCAACGCCACCAGGCGCGTAGCCCTCGTACATGATGCTCTCGTATGCGGCGCCGTCAGCATCGCCCGTGCCACGCTTGATCGCACGCTCGATCGCGTCGTTCGTCATCTGCGCGCCCTTGGCCTTTTGGACGCGGTACGCAGCGTGGGGTTCATATCAACGTCACCGCCGCCCTTGGCTGCGACTTCGATCTGCCGGGCAAGTTTGTTGAAGAGCTTGCCGCGCTTCGCGTCGGTTGCGCCCTTCTTGTGCTTGATCGTTGCCCATTTGGAATGGCCGGACATGTCGGTTCTCTCTCTGCCAGAGCGATGGACTCGGCGGGTTGATCGTCAGGTGTCGTTCGGTTGTTCCCTCGTCACAACGTCGCGATGAACGCTTCGTGTAGTCGAGTGTCTTCGGTGAGTTCGGGGTGGAACGATGCCACCGTACAACGTCCACTGCGAGCGAGAACGGGAATGCCGTCGTGAACAGCGATCACTTCGACATCAGGACCCACCCGCTCGACGTACGGAGCGCGGATGAAAACGGCATGGAAGTCGTCTGCCAGCCCGTCGACCGAGAGATCGGTTTCGAAGCTGTCGAGTTGGCGGCCGTAGCCGTTGCGTCGAACCGTCATGTCGATCAGCGAGAAACCCCGCTGATCTGGTCTCCCGTCAAGCACATCGGTCGCGCACAGAATCATCCCAGCGCAGGTGCCAAAGACCCCCATCCCGTCAGCCAACCGCTCGCCGATCGAATCGCGCAGACCGCTGGTATCGAGCAGCATCGACATGGTCGTGCTTTCTCCCCCCGGCAAAATAAGCGCGTCAACACCTACGAGCTGCTCGGGGGTTTTGACGAGTGGCGCATTGATACCGAGTGCCACCAGCCGCTGCTGGTGTGTTGTGAAGGCGCCCTGCAATGCGAGGACGCCGACGACAGGCCTTGCTACCAACCGCGTTCGGCGTACTTGACGCTGATCTCGTCCATGCCGATACCCGTCATCGGGGCACCGATGCCACGACTGACCTTCGCCAAAACGTCGGCATCCATGTAGTGCGTCGTCGCTTCGACAATGGCCTTGGCACGTGGCGACGGGTTGTCGGCTTTGAAGATGCCTGAACCAACAAACACAGCGTCGGCACCCAGCTGCATAGCGAGTGCAGCGTCGGCGGGGGTGGCGAGGCCACCGGCACAGAACAGCGGAACGGGGAGCGTGCCGGTCTGGGCGATCTCCTGGATGAGCGAAAGCGGCGCCTGCAGCTGCTTGGCCCAACCGAAAAGTTCGGCTTCGTCGGCTTGGGTGATGCGCTTCATGTCACCGATGATCGAACGAAGATGACGCACGGCTTCAACGACGTTGCCGGTGCCGGCCTCACCCTTCGAGCGGATCATCGCTGCACCTTCGGAGATACGACGGAGCGCCTCGCCGAGGTTGGTGGCGCCACACACGAACGGCACGTCGAACGCCATTTTGTCGATGTGGTAGGCCTCGTCAGCCGGGGTGAGGACTTCGGATTCGTCGATGAAGTCGACGCCGAGTGACTGGAGAATCTGCGCTTCGACAAAATGGCCGATGCGCGCCTTGGCCATCACGGGGATCGAGCAGACCTCCTGAATCCCAATGATCATCTCGGGGTCAGACATACGGGCGACGCCACCGTCGCGGCGAATGTCGGCAGGAACGCGCTCCAGAGCCATTACCGCCACCGCACCAGCATCTTCGGCGATCTTGGCCTGCTCGGGATTGACGACGTCCATAATGACGCCGCCCTTCATCATTTCTGCCAAGCCCCGCTTGACGGGGAATGTTCCAGTGCTCTCAACGCTCATGAACTCATCGTACTTTCGCCGAGCGGGTTCTAGCCTGATCCACTGTTGCATTCTACGGGGTACCGCTGGTACCCGTTTGAAAACGCCCCAGCAGCGGCCCAGCTATTCGATCGTGACGTCAGCCGGGTCGCCCGGCGAACCCACCTCGACAAGTTCAATCCAGGTCTGCCCAGGCGTCAGCTTGATTGGATTTCCGTCGTCGTCGGTCAGGACGAAGTTGTAGACCGCCAGCTCTTTCTGCCAACGCCCAGTGATGACCTCACCGTTACTGAACACCGATGCCTGACCTTCACCCAAGACGACTGCCTCGGGAGCGTTCGAGTCGATAGAACTCTGGCGATAGTCGACGGCGAGCACAATGACGTTCTGTGCACCGATCTGACCGTAGGTCTTGTCGACGTGCTTCGTGCCCTCTTGCGAACGCTCGTAGCGCCCTTCGTCAGCGTTCCAGTCCCACCCAATGTCGACGTTGCCGATGGTGAACGACACCTTCTTGGCCACGTCGCCCGCAAAAACCGTGCCATCGTCGAGGAACCCGAACTGGAGGCTTGGCGCGCCAGGATTATCTGCCGGCGCCAACGCGTAGAGCGACGCGGTGTCGGAGTACAGGTTGTGCGGGGCGCTTCCCGGGCCGCGGTAGTAGCTGCCGGAGTTTGAAGGTGCGCCGACGTCGACAAGGAATGAGGCCCTGATCAGACGCGTGACGCCTGGGTTGCCGCCACTCCAACCGAAGAGCGGTTCGTTCAGCGAACTGAGGAGGTTGACGTCCTGTTCGCGACCCGATCGGATCGGGCCGACCGGGTCGGCGTCCTGGCTGTGGAACACCACTGCGAAGCGAGTGAGGCCGCCTTCAACTTTTTCTTCGAAGACAACATCGGCAACAGCGATGCCCGAGTGGTTGCGGCGGGCGGCTGGGGCATTATCAATCTTGACGGCCAGCGCAGGGCGATTGGTGACGCCGCCCTCACTCCCGGCGAGCATGCCTGTCAGCGGCTGACGCGGCAAGTCGGAAGCCAGCGTGGTGCTGGGCACCGGAATGGTGCTCGTCGTTGTTGCTGACGTGATGGTCGTTGTCGTTGTTTCTGCGACAGCGGCCGTCGTGCTGGCAACCGTGGGGATCGTGGCGATCGTCGCTTCAGGGGAGCTCCCACCGCTACACGCAGCAGCAACAAGGGCCAGCGCCGCAGCGCCAGCCAGATACTTCGAGTGAGTCATCAGAGTTCTCTCAGGAGTGCTATTCGTTCGTCAAGCGGCGGGTGAGTGTCAAACATCTTGTGGATACCACCGAGCTTGCCATTGTCGCCGACTCCGCTCATCGGCTGCTCGATCCACAAGTGTGCCGTAGCCATTGAAGCGCTATGCGTCACTGTGGTGTCTTCCTTCAGCTTTTCCAGCGCCGAGATCAGACCCGGCGGATACCGAGTCAGCTGACAAGCCGTGACATCGGCAAGCGTTTCGCGGCTCCTCGAAACCGCTGCCTGCATGGCTTTGGCAATGATCGGCGACAGGATTAGCAGGGCAAAACCGGCGTAGGCCAGTGGGTTATTGCCATTCGACCGGTCACCGGAACGCGACACACGCCCACCGTTCCACCACATCAGGCGGATCGCACCGTCGGCAAGAAGGGCGACTGCGCCAACCATCGTGACTGCGAGCGTCGAAACGAGAATGTCGTAGTTCTTGATGTGGCCGAGTTCGTGTGCAATGACTCCCTCGAGCTCGACTCGATTGAGCATTTCAAGGAGGCCGCTCGTTACTGCGATCGCAGCGTGTTCTGGGTTACGGCCAGTTGCAAAGGCATTCGGTGCCGGATCGTCGATGACATACACGCCCGGCTTCGGAAGGCCTGCAGCGATGCAGAGACCCTCGACGATGTTGTGGAGTCTCTGGTACTGGATTTCTGAGGCCGGCTCGGCTCGGCTGATCTTCAGCGCGATCTTGTCGGCTCGCCAGTACGAGTAGAAGGCAACGCTGCCGCTGAAGACCAGTGCAACGAGCGTGAAGGCTATGCCATTGCCGACCAGCGCTCCAATGGCAGCGCCGACAAGCACGATGAAGAGCATGAAGCACGCAACGAGCGCGACACTGCGGCGTTTATTCGATCGGATCAGTTCAAACATGAGGTGATGTGATGCAGTCGGCTGATCAGAACTCGATGGACGGAACTGTGCGGGCGGCCTCTTCGGCCTGGAAATACTCACGACGATCGAACTTCAGTGCATTGGCAAAAAACACGGTCGGAAACTGCTCGAGCTTGTTGTTGTAGTCGAGCACGCTGTCGTTGTAAAACTGGCGTGAGTAGGCAACACGGCCTTCGGTCGCCGTCAGTTCTTCTTGCAGTTGCAGGAAGCTCTGGTTGGCCTTCAGGTCGGGATACGCCTCCCCGAGTGCGAAGAGCTTTCCGAGCGCTCCAGTCAGCATGTTGTTGGCGCCGGCCTGGCCATCAGGCGTGTCGGGTGCAGCGATCGATGCGTTTCGGGCGTTGATCACCGCTTCGAGGGTCTCGCTCTCGTGAGCGGCATAGCCCTTCACCGTTTCGACGAGGTTGGGGATCAAATCGAGGCGGCGCTTGAGCTGGACGTCGATCTGCGACCAGGCGTTTTCGATCTGATTGCGACGGCGGATCAGCCCGTTGTAGGCACCGATCACCAACGCGAGGACGACGACAGCGATGACGATGACGATGACAAGGATAACCATGAGCGCAGTGTACGACCGATCGATGCGCGGTCAGTGGGATTCCCCACCGGTCGCACTCCTGGAGCAACCGCTACTGAACGGCCGGACAGCCAGACACCCGAACGGCCGAACGGTCGGCCTGCGATCAGGCAATGAGCGCTCGGTAGATCCTGATGTAGTGGTCGACCAGCGTCGACATCGAGAAGTCGAGGGCCCGCAGCAATCCGTTCGCTCGGAGGCGCTCCGTCAAATCGTCGTCGTTGAGCGCTCGCTTAATAGCAGCGGCCAATGCTCCTGGGTCACCGGGTTCAACCAGCAGCGCGTCTTGCTCGTGGGTCGCAACATTTCGATATCCGTCCAACCCGCTGGCAACCACGGTGGTTTCGGCTGCCATCGATTCGATCAGCACGACGCCGAACGATTCGCCACCGAGTGAGGGCGCACAGAAGACGTCAGCGCCACGGAGCCGGGCGATCTTGTCTTCGTCCGTGACACGCCCCAGCCAGTGGATGCGTGAATCTCCTTCGGTTCTGGCTTGAAGCGCAGCAGTATCTGGCCCCTCCCCCGCAATCCACAGGTCGACGTCGTCACCAAGTTGATCGAATGCATCAATCAGAACCCGCAGACCCTTGCGATCTTCGTGACGCCCACAGAAGAACACGCTCGGGCGGTCGTACTCGTGCGGCTCGAACGCCTGCATCTCTTCGATGTTGACGCCATTGAACAAGACCTCGTATTCGCCGCCGAGGTGCGACTGCACCAGTGCAAGGGCGTCTTTCGACACGACAACTTTGTGGTCAATCCGCCTGATGATCCGACTCAGCGCACGGTTGAGGAGTCGGTAGCTGGTCGATGAACCCGCCGCGTGGAACGTCGCGACGATCGGCGCAGGATGGAACAAGACAGATGTGAGCGTCGGCCCTGGCGCAAGCGGTTCGTGGACGTGGATGACGTCGAAGGCTTCGTCGGTGAGTGCCCGCATCGTGCGAAATGCTGCTGGCGGATCAGGCGCAAGCGGAGCAATCGAACCGTTGGCTGCGAGCGGCAGCGAGTTGCCAAGAGGAGTGACGAAGCTCTCGGGTGGCGGCCCATCGCATGGGCCGAGCACTCGTGCCTCGTGTCCGCGGGCCCGCAATTCTCTGGCGAGCGCCAGCACTTGCATCTGCACACCGCCCGGGATAGTCAAGCTGTATGGGCACACAATCCCGATGCGCATCGGCGGCCCATTGGCAGCATCGGTGTCGTCGGTGCTGCTCACCGTGGAATGTCTAGCTGACTGAGGCGCGTCATTTCGACATCAGTCGAGGCTGCCCGACCAGAACGGACCTGGGTCGACATTTGAAAAGGTGTTTACCTGGGGTGGTGCTCGTAGCCCGGGTCGCTCGGCCAGTTGGGTTGAAACAAGTGCCATTGCGACGGGGCTCGACGGATCAGGACTTCCAGTTCCTGGGCAATGGCCTGAGTGATCCGCTGAACGTCATCACGAAGTCGTTTGGCCTGCCGTTCGACTGGAATCGGCGGACGGACGTACCCGAGGTGACCATCGAATCGATCCGTGAAGTAAATGCCGGTCGGCAGGATCGGCGCTCCGGTCCGCAAAGCGACAGTCGCTGCACCACCGGGCAAGGTGGTGCGCTCGCCAAAAAACTCGACTTCGGGGCCACCGCCCTGGATGTCACGATCAGACAACAGACAGACGACGTGGTTGTTATTCAGCGCCCGGATGACGGCCTTGCCCGCCTCGGGTCCCACCGGGACGACGGTCATCCCGAGTTTGGACCGCAGATCGACAAACCAGTCGAACAACTCAGGAGGATCGAGTCGCTCCACAATCACGGTGATCGGGTGCCCGCGGTCGGCAATCCAGCGGCCAGCCCATTCCCAACCGCCCAGATGGGGGAGCGCGATGATCGCGCCCTTTCCCGCATCGAGCGCCGTGAGGAGGTGCTGGTATCCATCTTCTCGGAACGATCGGGCCACGACACGTTTGGACATAGCGGGGAGCCGAAAACTCTCGATCCAGTAGCGGGCATAGGAGTCAAACGACTCCTGCACGGCTCGACGCAGCCGCAGGCCGCGCAACGTTGGGTCAACGCGCTGGAGGTGCCGCTCGATCATCGCCCGGCGTTCCGGGCTTGCAAAGTTGGCGCCCAAGCCGGCAGGCGTTGCCAGCCCAGCAGCGACGGCCCCGGGCAGAAGTCGTGCTGCGAGCGCTCCTGCCTTGTACGAGTTCGTGGTGATGCGGTTCGTAAGTTGGTCAGCGTGCCAGCGCGGATCGGCGAGATTGCCCCAACTCGGAGTGCCCGCAGCGTTGAAACCCCGATCGTCGCTCACGCGACGTTACGCAGAGACTCAGGCGCCGCTGCTCGGCCGCTCACGGCTTGCGGCGTGGGATGCTGGTGCGGCGAAGCGCTGTTCGAGCAACTCGGCGGCTTTGGCGACGTGAGCGACGCATCTCGATCCGGGCGGCCGTGACCGGTGCAACATCGGCCGCGTTCCAAACCTTCCAGAATCGCTGGAGTGCCGTGATTGAAGTAAGAACCAGCATGATCCAGAGAATCGGAATGAGGAGGACATTGAAGGCGAGACCGACGAGGATCGCAATAATCCGCTCAGCGCGCTCCATCAGACCACCTTTGGCTTCGATTCCAAGCGACTCTGCCTTTGCCCGCTGGTAGCTGATCACCGATGAAATCGACGCCACGGCGAACGGAAGCAGCACGAGGCGGGGATCTTCGGTCAGCGCGAAATGCCAGCCGATACCACCAAGCAGCAGCGAGTCGGTGACGCGGTCGACCGTCGAGTCAAAAAAAGCACCCCGTTGGCTGGAGGTTCCTGAGGCTTTGGCCAGAGCACCGTCGAGGAGGTCGGGGAGCGCTGCCAGAATCACGAGGGCAAGTCCGACCCAGAGACGACCGAAACCAATGGCAACTGCCGCTGCGATGCCGACCAGCAGGCCAACGATGGTGAGGTGGTCGGGGGTCAAGCGGGTCTTGCGCAAAAGTGCGCCGATCGGCTTGACCGCTCTGTCGACCGGCTTTCTGAAGGTGCCGTCAAACATGTTGCAACGACCTTACTCGGTCTCGTCGTTCTCCTCGATGAGGTGCTCCAGGATTCGCCCGTCGACTGCATCGACCAGAACCAGGCCGCGCTGGACGGGGGGTTCTTCGGCCGAGTAGCAGAGCACGCGCCATGTCGGGCGGCTCCGAAAGCCACGCCAGACCTGCTGTGCCGAAGCATGTCCGACGGCAAAACCGACTGCACCCTGGGCGGCAACAAGCGCTTGCTTTTCGTCCACAGTCATCCGCCAGCCACTCGTGATCGAGAAGATTCCAACAGCGCCAAGCACCACAGCTCCGACGAGCCAGCCAGTGTTCACCACGGCTACGTCGGTGGCAACGAAGTAGACGAGCGCAGCAATTGCTGCAAGGCCCAGGTATATCGCTCCCGGCCAGCGCCGCCGGCTGTTGTCGGGAAAGAGATAGGCGCCGACGAACCCAGCTGGGTTCAAGTCGTCAGGCAGCACGTCGATCTGGTCGTCGGTCATCACCGCAGAGCCTACGAGCGCTACATCGAGGTCGGCCACCTGAGATTCCCGGGACCCGGTATCTCAGGAACCGCTATCTCAGTAAATGTTCAGGCGGTCTGCGCGTTCCAGGCTGTACGGATGCGACTGGCAGTAACAACGAGAGCCTCAGGCAGCGTCTGGGCGTTGGCAATCGTTGACATGAAGTTCGAGTCGCCAGTCCACCGCGGAACGACGTGCATGTGGAGATGCGTGGGGATTGAGCCGCCAGCTGGACGGCCCAGATTGAGCCCGATGTTCATGCCGTGGGGTTTGTACTCCGCACGCACCACCGCAGCCGCCTGCGTCGTGACGGCCCAGAGCTCAGCGTTCTCCTCGGCCGTCAGCAGCTCGATTTCCGCCACCTCGCGGTACGGCAGAACGAGCACGTGACCGGACGTGTACGGATGAATATTGACGATCGAGAAGACGTGCTCGGCACGGTGCACGATGTGTGTCTCCTCGTCTGGCAAGCCCGACTCGAGCAACTGAGTGAACACGCTCGAGTCGTTTACTCCCAGGCCCTTTGACTGAGTGGCTCCCGCCCCGACCACGTAGCTCGAACGCCACCCTGACCAGATCTGTTCGAGCATCAGGCCTGCAGCGCTGCCGTCTGAGCGTCGGCGACTTCCGCTTGGAAGCGCTCAACAAAACCATCGAGTGGTACATCACGCTCGACGTCAGGCGCGCCTTCGGCCTGCATGTCGGTGCGAACATTGACGCCAACGGTGCGCGCTGCGACGTCGTCGTCGCCCACGACGAGAACGTATGGGATCTTGTCGATTTTGCCGTTACGGATGCGTTTACCGAGACCATCGTCCGCGACCGCCATGTCGACGCGTGCGCCTGCTGCCTTGAGTGCCGCAACCACTTCTGCGGCGTACTCCTCGTGCGGTGACGACACAGGCAGGACCCGGACCTGCACAGGCGCCAACCATGTCGGGAAGTTGCCGGCGTAGTGCTCAATGAGCACGCCGAAGAATCGTTCGATCGAGCCCATCAGGGCACGGTGCAACATGATCGGCCGGTGCCGGTTGTTGTCAGCGCCGACGTACTCGAGGTCGAACCGCTCGGGAAGCTGGAAGTCGGCCTGGATAGTCGAGAGCTGCCAGGACCGGCCAATCGCATCTCGCACATCGATGTCGATCTTGGGGCCGTAAAAGGCTGCATCGCCCTCTTTGACCGCGTACTCGAGGCCGTGGGAGTCGAGCGCCTCACGGAGCGCCGTCGTTGCGGTCTCCCAGATCTCGTCGGTGCCGACCGACTTGTCAGGGTCACGCGTCGACAGGTTGAACGTGAAGTCTTCGAAACCAAACGCACGAAGGACAGACAGCACAAAGTCGAGGAGGCCAGCAACTTCGCCTGCGAGCTGTTCTTCGGTGCAGTAAATATGGCTGTCGTCCTGGGTGAAGCCACGGATCCGCATGAGGCCGTGCAGCGTGCCGGCGCGCTCGTAGCGGTACACAGTGCCCAGCTCAAAGAGTCGGAGCGGCAGCTCGCGATAGCTGCGCTGACGGCTGTCAAAAATCAAACAGTGCATCGGGCAGTTCATCGGCTTGGGGTAATACGTGCCGTTGTCCATCTCCATTGGCGGGTACATACCGTCGGCGTAAAAGTCGAGGTGGCCAGACGTCTCGAAGAGGTTCGCATTTGCGAGGTGCGGCGAATAGACGAAGTCGTAACCGCCACTCTCGTGACGCTGACGGCTGTAATCCTCCATCAGTTTGCGGATGATGGCGCCTTTCGGGTGCCACACGGCGAGCCCGCCACCGAGCTTGCTCGGGAAGCTGAGCAGGTCTTGTTCGACAGCGATCTTGCGGTGATCGCGCTTGAGTGCCTCTTCAAGCTGATGGAGGTGCTCGGCCAGCGCCTGCTTCGACTCCCAGGCCGTGCCGTAGACGCGCTGAAGCTGGGGGCCCTTCTCGTTGCCGCGCCAGTACGAGCCCGAGACCCGCTGCAGCTTGAAGAAGGCAAGCTTGCCGGTGCTAGGCACGTGCGGCCCGACACACATGTCGACGAACTCGTCGGTGTTGCGGTACGCGCTGATCACGCCGCCGCCGCTGACTTCGCCAGCGTCTTCTGAGTCGGCTGCGCCGCCCTCTTGCTGAATCGACTCGACGCGCTCGATGATCTCGACCTTGTACGGCTGGTCGGCGAACAGTTCCTTCGCCTCAGCCATCGTGTGCTCGGACCGCGTGAATGGCTGGTTCTGCTTGACGATCTCCTTCATCTGCTTCTCGATGACTGTCAGATCGTCGTCGTTGAACGTCTTGCCGTCGGGCAGATCGAAGTCGTAATAGAAGCCGTTCTCGATAGCTGGGCCGATCGTGAACTTTGCACCCGGGTAAAGCTGCGTCACCGCCTGCGCAAGGACGTGCGCCGTCGAGTGGCGCAGGACGTGGCGGCCTTCGTCCGTGTTGTTTGTGATGACCGACACCACATCGCCCTCGGCCAGCGTTGTGGTGAGGTCAGTCTCGTGCCCGGCAATCGTTGCGGCCACAGCGGCCTTGCGGAGGCCTGAACCAATCGACGCGGCGAGGTCGAGGACTGTTGAGCCTTCGGGCAGTTCGCGCGTCGTTCCGTCAGGAAGCGAGATCGTGATGTTCGACATGAACCGCCAGGATAGAAGCGATGGCCCGTTGTCCGGCGAACGGTTTCGGATTGACCGCTGCTCAGGGATCTCTGCTCAGCTGTTTGCGGCCAGCGCGATTCTTGCTTCGTCGGCCTGCTGCTGCTCGAACCGGTTGGCCGCGTCGGTGACATGGCCCACTCGGGCCGCAACAATCGGCTCCGATTCAGCGGTCTGGCCGTGGTACTGGTTGACGTAGGTCTGGCCGGAGAGCTCGCGGACCTCGAACATGACCTCATCGATCATCGATCGCCAAGCCATGTGCTCAGCGCCGCGGTTCATGTACCGCTCGGGTTTGATCGGACGACCGATCTTG
>Ga0114995_10002103_pt1 | contig 13816 bp, 10 predicted proteins | sample ArcticOcean_MG_C_11_FD_87038 | JGI IMG/M metagenome (GOLD analysis project Ga0114995, IMG submission 87038) | Marine microbial communities from western Arctic Ocean - ArcticOcean_MG_CB2_154 | ecosystem: Environmental > Aquatic > Marine > Oceanic | place: Arctic Ocean: Canada Basin | collected... | reverse complement strand
TTGCGCAAGCCGGCCCGCTTTCGCCGCCAGTGCTGCCACGCGGCGTTTCTCGCGATGTTTCTTCCCAGCCGCACTCATGTAACCCTTGTGCTGCAGCCGCCACTGTCGCATGTACTCGCGCCGGTCGCGGTCCTGGCACTTGGCTCGATTCTTGTTTAGTAGTGGGTGCCCCGCACGGCGCAGTGCGACGATGCACGCGTCCTCCACGTCAACCAGAGCGTCAGGTAGCAGGCCGAAGTCGTAGCTGATCCGTGCGACTGGACGGAGAGTCCAGCCGTCGAAGCTGCCGCCACACTCATCGTGGACATAGCGGTAGAGCGGCGAAGAGGTGTGATCGGTCCGAAGTTTGAAATCGAACAGCCGCATGCGCTCCTCCAGTGTCGTCTTGTTCGATCCCGTGTAGCGAAGCACGCCGTTGGGGTCAAACAGGCCGTAGACCTGGCCCGACCGCGTGTTTGCAAGCTCCTGCGTGGTCATTCTTGTCGCTCTGTTTTACTGTAGCAAACCGACAAACTATCGCGTGATCTGAACGCACCCGTGGCTGAGTCATGAGCACGGCGCCTGCTCCTCAGCCTGTAGTGCGGCGGCGCCGTCACCGCAAGCAGTGCCACCAGCCACAGTAGATCCTCGCAGCCGCACAGTCCGTCGTAGATGGCCGACAGTTGCTCGTCATGTCTCGCTGGCCCTCGCCGCCGCAGTCTGCCCGTCCACGCACCGTCGACATGACTCATTTGTACTATAGAATACAAAGCAATGGTACACAATTGGACTCCTGAATGCGAGGGGCTGCTCGCCGAGTGGAGCGAGAAGGCGTCGTGCTTCCGCTGGCTGCACACCCGGTCGGAAAAGAAGTACCGAACACGCTATTACGCGTTCAGCATCCCCGTCATCATTCTGTCGACGCTGTCAGGTTTCGCCAACGTGGGAATGAGCGAATTCGTAAGCGATGCCGCTGCACCGATGGCATCCGCGGTCATCGGCGGAGTGAATCTTGTCGCTGGCATCCTTGGCACGCTGCAGAACTTTCTGAAAGTTGCCGAGCTGATGGAGAGTCACCGAAGCTCGGGAGTCGCCTGGAGCAAGCTTGGGCGCAACATAAGCATTGAGCTGAGCCTGGATCCGAGCCGGCGCAGCCCAGCTGCTGACTTCCTCGTAGCATCACGCAGCGAGTACGACCGGCTGACGGAGCAGTCGCCCGCAATCGATGACTCGATCATCGCGCAGTTCAAGCAGAAGTTTGCGAATTACAATGTCAGCAAGCCCGCGATCTGCAACGGGCTCGATCACTGCGTCATCTTCAAATTGGACCCAGCCGAGCCACCGTCACCAGCACTGCACGAGCCGGAGCCGGAGCCGGAGCCGGAGCCGGAGCCGGAGCCGTGAGATTAACCGTCTTGCATTAGCACACCCGTGCTCATGTAGTGGTATCCCGGCGGCGGAGGTAGTACACCGGTGCCCGCCAGGATCTGCTGCTCGGCCGATGCACCACGGTGAGCCTGTTGCCGCTCCCGGTGCTGAATTGCACGCCGCGTGAACATGACACCCTCGGTGCCTGGCGTGAAGACTTGGGCAATTCGCATCGGCGGTCCGGACAGTGACATGCCATCGGCAGGAGCACCGTCGCCCGCCTGGTCGGCGCCCGCGCGTGCCTTCTTCGTGACTGGCCCGCTGTACTGCGGCAGCATTCTCTGCCGTGCCAGGAAGACTCCCTGCGGCACCCGCCGCGGTGCATCGAGCTCCTCTTGTTTCGCGGCGGCCCTCGCAGTCAACTCGGCCCAGAGCTCACGCTGCCGCGGAACGTCAATCTTCGGGTGAATCCCGGTCTCGGCGTAGCCAGGGTAGTCGCGCGTCTCCACGACGCCGATATCCTTCAGGATGGATTGCTTACGGCGGAGGAGATCTTGCATCACCCCCCATACCTGGGTGTCGTACGCTGGATAGTCCATCTCGGGATGATCATAGTCCTGCGTGTCACCAGGCCTCCATGGTCGGCGATCGTACCTCAACCCGCCCGGCACGTCTGGCGCCCCAAACCGGAGGGCAGCACTGTCAAACATGCTGCTTGATTGGGGCTGACTCGCGAGCCGACCGATATCGCGGTCTACCTCGGTCACCTGCGCGCGCAACTGGCTCAGGGCCTCTTCACTGGGAGTGTACTTGCGCCTCTCGGCCCGCGCGATCTTCTTCAGGGCCTCCCGGTCATCATCGTCCAGCTCCTCATCGCTGTCAATGTGTTCGTCAGCCCACGCGTCAAAGTCTTCCTCGTCCGAGCTGCCGTCGGCCTCCCCTGCCTCGTCGTATGCGGGGTGGAAATCGCCCATCGGTCGGTTGGGTAGGAATATTGCACCGCCTGTCTGCGCATCCTCCGATGCATCCCCTGCGTTCCGGGCAAAGTTGAGCAGCAGCTCTGCGTCGCCCTCTTGATCGCGCTTTCGCGTAGTCGACTTGCGCACTGCAATGCCGCCCTCGTCCGTCACGTCTATCATGTCCCACGTGCCCTTGCTTGCGTCAGCAATATCCAGAGGGAAGCCAAACGCCTCGCTGAGTCTCCGCAGCACCGGCCGGTAGTCCTGGTTTAGCGACCCGGACAGCTTGGCAATGCGCTGCACGAGCATGAGGCCGTTGAGCCGCGTGCGGTCGTCGGCGAGCATCACCCGCAGCGCCTTGCCAATCGTCGAGGCGGGCAAGTACGTAGCACCGCTCTCGAGCCGCCCCGTCGGAAGCAGCTCCGCCGTGCGCCGCCACGCCGCGCCGTCGTCCGGGTAGAAGCTGTTGATCAGCGCAAGCACGTCCGCGTACATCGCCGATCGGCCCCGCTTGTCCGCCGGCACGCCCTTGCGCACCCGTTTGCTCAGTTCCTTAATTGTGCCAATGTCGAAGCCACTGCCGGCCTGACTCGCCGGAGGCCCGGCGGCGGGGAACGGGGAGGCCTCGGACCGAGCGTTGACCATCGCAGCGCGCTGCCGGGCCGTAACCTGGCGTATGCTCTGCTGGTTGGCATGGCCCAGGCGTAGCAGCTCCCTGCCCCGTTCGGAGTTGATCCGACCGGATGCGATGAGGCCTTCCAGCTCGGCCTGTGCCGACGCTACAGCGCCCTGCAGCTCGGTGATGCGCGTGGTGAGACGCCCAATTTCGTGCACGGGATCATCGTCCAGGTCGGCCCGCTGGCGCTTCATCGGCTTTGTGTTGGGTCTAGATATACTTGACGTCGCGCAGGCCGAATGCCTCCTCTGCCTCGGCGCCGGCTGAGCCGACCGGCGGCGGTACGGGATCAGCCCAATATAGCCGAATCGTGGCCTGGAACGACGTCTTCTGGAAGGAGAGCCGCTCGTTGTCCTGGTTGGTGAGGTAGAAGGCGAGGGAGTCGACCGTGCCGCCGTGAACGGCGCACGGGACACTGTTGTCATAGCTCGCCGACCAGACCTGAACGTCATTGGCCGGCACCTGGATCGGGATCGATGCCAGCTGTGCCCCCTGCATGCGCCCGTGCTGGTCGTAGCTGCTATTGACGAGCGAGGGGCAGTGGAACTCGATGCTCCGGTTCCGCAGCAGCTTGGCCGGCTCGACCGCCGTCCACGGAACGCGGTCCTTTACCGCGGCCGTCTTAAACATGTTCTGCTCGGTCGATGTCCACTGCGTCACGCCTAGTGTGCCGCTGAACAGTGTCGATGACGCGTCCACCTGCACGTGCGGCACGGCGACGATGATCTGCAGCTTGTTGGTCACCTTGTTCGGCATGAGCTGGATGGGTCGCAGGGCCCGTTGGCTCTGTGCGGTGGTGCTGCTGTTCTGAGACGTGTGTGCAAAGTCCTGGGCGACCGTGTTGGCCGCGGCCCCCGCCGTCATCGCCACCATCTGCATCTCCTCGAACGAGAGCGCCGTGCCCCAGCCAGACGCCTCGTTCAGCGATGGGTACGCGATCTGCGCGGCGCCAAAGCCACGGAAGTCGCTGTCGGCAACGCCGATCGGGGTGACCGTCACGTGCCCGGTGAATTTGCCGGCGCCCGGGATGGACTGAGACAGAAAGATGCGGCCCAGCTCCCCGGTGACTGGGCTCGCGGCGGGGCCCGTAATCTTGCCGATCTTTGTGCCGGCGGGGATGTTGGCGTGCGCGATCGCGCTACCGACCAGGTGCTGCGGCGGCAGCACCGTCACCGCCAGGCTGTCGCCGTGCTGCGCGCCGGACCCCGCCAGCGTAAACGGCAGGTCGGCCGGGCTGGGCTTCAGGCCCGCCAGGACGTTCATGTCGTCCCACAGCGTCGAGGCTTGGGTAATCGCCGGTGTGCCGTTGTGCGTCTCCTTGTAGAGCACCTCCGCCACCACCTGCTCCAGAGTGTCGATCGTGTAATGCCCGTCGGGGATCTCCACCGTCACCGTCTTCTCCGTGCGCTGCGGTGTGTACGGCGAGGCCTGCTCGTAGTACGGGTTCCACTTGAGCGTCAGGCTCTGGTTCCCGTAGCGCTCCTTGTCGATATTGCTGAAGCAGTTTGTAAAGGCCAGGCTCTCCAGCATGGTCCGCGGCGCGGCCATGAACGGGCATGAGATCGGCGGCGTCAGCTGCAGCCGGTACTCCTCGTTCGTCGACGAGGTCTTCTCGGCGGTCGCCGAGTTGAGCTGCAGCGTGTAAGTCTGCGCGCCGGTGCCGGCCATGCTCGCTTTGGCATCCACCACACATCTTTCTAACGACGGCCCGGCGGAATGGGCGGCGCAAACGCCGCCGGCGTCCACACCTTGAGGCCGGGGTAGAACGCCCCCGCGGCTGCCGGGACGGCGCCCGCGGTCGTGCGCCGTCGCTCCACCACCTGCTGCACGCGGGTGAGGTCGTTGGCCTGCTTCTGCGCCGCCGTGCCGAGCCTGGACTGCAGCGCCGCGAGCTTCTTGTCGTCGATCACGGGCGTGCCGGCGTCGACGCCCGCCACGTGCCCCTCGCTGCCCTTGGCCGGATTGGGGCGCATGATGTCGTCCCAGTCCATCAGGCCCGCCCGGACCAGCTTCTGCAGCTCGGGGTCGTCCTGCAGCGTGCCGAGAAGCTGGACGCGCTCGTCCGGGCTGGCGCCCTTCAAGCCGCGGCTCGCTGTCGCCAGCACCCCCCTCCCGGAGTTGACCTGGGTCGTGAGGCGCTCGATGGAGCCACGCATGCGCTCGAGCTCGGTGGCGTTTGCGGAGGAGCTGTCGAGCGTCGGCGAGCCTGCGCTCGGGCCCGGGCCGTCGACAGACGAGACGTCGCCGAAGGAGGGCAGGATGGTGGACGCCGACGCCCCGGGGGGTGCCGCGCCCGCGGCTCTCCCGGGCCCGGGCGTCGTAAATAGAAGCTGGGTGGCCGTTGAATCAGACGTGCTTGAATCAGGCGTGCCTGAATCAGACGTGCCCACCGTGCCCACCGAATCAGATTCAGGTGTGGGGCGCACAGGTGGACCGCCCGGGCCGTAACTCAGTCGGGCGACGCGCTCGGCGGAAGCCGTGTTGGAAGTCCCCAGGATGAGGCTCGCCGCGCTGCCAAGCAAGCCCGACAGCCCCCGGGGCGCCTGCAGAGTGACGTTGCCCCGGCGATCGGTGGCCATGAGCCGCCGCGGGTCGTTCGGCGTGGCAAAGAGCTCGGAGCCAGAGTCGTCCACCCGAGACACCGTCTCGTCCTCGCCCTCGACGGCATTCTCGGCCTTGATATAGGCGGCGCGGTCCGTCGGCGACAGGCCCCTGCCTCCGCTCGACGCGACCGCGCGCTCGATGCGCTCGGCTCGCTCGGGGCCGACGCTGCGCCCGAGCGCCTCGATGACGGCGACGCGCTGTTGCACATTGGCCGCGCGGCGCCGCGGGCGGGCGGGCGTCACGGTCACGGTGCCGGATAGCTCGGAGAAATGGTTCTCAATGAAGGACATCACGCCTGCCTTTATTACTGTGCGTACGGATTATGTGTGCGGGGCTCTAGCCCACGATCGGCGCCACCTGGGTGAGCACCGGGGTTTCGGACGGGCTCTGCCACCCGATGTTGTAGATGGAGTCGCTCACGGCCACCACCACCATCTCCTGCTTCGCGTCCACCCGGGGGTCGCCCAGCAGCGTACCCCGGATCTGGAGGTCCGTCGCCAGCTCGCCCGGCTTGCGCTGGAGATTGAAGAGGAAGAAACTTCCGCGATCTCCAGCGCCCGGCCCGGAGGAGTAGTTGGCGTTGGCGTAGCCGCAGAACTCGCTGTAGCTCATCACGCTGCCCCGGAAGCCCTGGCTCCGGCCGACGAACTCGGTGTAGAGCTGCCAGGCGCGGCTCATCTTGCCCTCCTGCGGGTTCATGTCCGTGAGCATCTCCCGGGGCTGGATGCTCGACCCCAGCTGGCACTGCAGGCTCTGGAAGGCGTACGGCCGCGTCAGCTCGATGTTGTTGCCGGCGTCGGCGGCGCCCACGTCGTCGGCACCACTGCCGAGGTTGCGCTTCAGGCGCGGGTCGGTCTCCGCGTCAATGTTGAGCAGTTGGTTGTCGTACTGGAAGCGGCCGTTCTGGAAGGCGTCGTCGCTCTGGGTCTCCTTCTTGCCCATGACGTTGATGCCGGCGCCGGCGAGCGAGAGCTCCTCCCGGTCCACGCACAGGTGCGAGAAGGACTGGCGCATGAAGATCATCACACTCTTTGTCGACGGCGGGACCACGAACGTCTCCTGCACCGCCTTGTCCTGCAGCTGGCGCGTCACCACCTGGATCGGGCTGTAGCGAATGGAGATGGAGGGAGGAATGTAGGCCTCGGACGGGTGCACGTACGCCACGTGGAGGCTCACCTCCGCGATTCGTAGAGCTACGGTGCGCGCGGGGATGTTCGTGGGCAGCCGGTCGCCGCTGGCGCCGTCGGTGTTCATCACGCCGTCGAGCGCGCCGTACTGGCCGGAGTGGTCGTACATGATGTGCTTCTGCCAGTCGGGCGAGATGGAGAGGAAGAGCGACATGTCGGACGGGCCGATCGCGTAGTTGTGCTGCCAGGTGGGCAGCATCACCGGCTCGGAGACCTGGCACGTGCTGCTGTTGGTGAGCGGCACGTAGCCCTGCTGCAGGATCTGGTTCTTCGGGTTGGGCGTGGTGTTCTTGAACGTGTCGCCCTTCACCTTGACCGCAAAGCCCTTTGCAAACGTCGCCAGCTTGAGCTTGGCGAGCGCGTCGGTCGTGCCGGTGAACTTGAGCGATGTCACGCCCGCCTCGCAGTTGCCGGTCGCGAAGTTGTGGGCCAGGGTGACGGTCACGTCGCCGTTACCGGCGGGCTTCGACATCGACGCCACGGTGGTCGGGCTGGTGGCTAGCGAGGTGCTGTTTGCTCCCGCCGCGACCACCTCCACCGAGTCGTCGACCTTGATCACGCCGGCGAACTCGCCGTCCACCACAAAGGTGGCCTGGCCGGAGGCGCCGCCGGACTTGACCAAGATCGTGATCTCGCGCGAGCCGTCGGTGGCGCTCGCGTCGTTCAGCGCGCCCAGCGGCGTGCTGGCGGTGATCGCGGTCTTCTTCGTCCCCGACGTATTATGCTCGTCCTGGCGGTACGGCGCCTGCACGACCGGCAGCATCGCGAAGCCCTCCTCGCTGGAGTCCTTCTGCGAGCCCAGAAAGTGGGAGCTGGTCGGCAGGCCGGAGTCCTTGCGCAGCGACGTCAGCATGTTGCTGCCGCTGGTGCTCGGGCCCTCCTGGTTCTGCGTGTTGAGCAGCTGGACCATCGCCTGGTCGTACATGTGGTTCGTGTTGTCCACGACGACGCTGTTCTGCACGAAGCGGGCCTGGCCGGTGCCGAACAGCGAGGTGTTGGGCATGGCCGCGAAGCGGATCGTCTTGGACGGGCGGGCGCCGGCGCTGGACGCGGGGCCGACCGAGGCGTCGTTGCATGTCGAGTCCACCTCGCCGAACTTGGCCTCGTAGTGCACGACGAGGCGCGTCGAGCGCGGCAGCCAGAAGCGGTGCTTGTCCGACTTCCAGTTGAACTCCAGCGTGCGCCCGCTCTGAAACTGCCCGCCGACGAGCTTCGAGACGGGATAGATGATGTCCGTGCTGGTGCCGCTCGTGTTGCCGTAGCGCGAGCCGATCGCGCGCGGCGAGCCGATCTTGGGGGCTGAGAAAACGTCGGTCATGGTGCCTGAGTGCTGCCGGTTTACTAGGTGCCGGAGAAAAGAAACCCAGCCGTGAGACGCGCCGGCTGGCTGGCTGGCTGGCTGGCCGACGGTGCCCAAACGCCGGCGACCATAAATGGATCAATGGATCACGTGAAAGGCCTTTCACGTGCAGGCCTCACGTGCGTTGTGCGTCACAGCAGGCCTTTCACGCCCCTCCACCCGTTGAGGCGCACCCGGCCGCGGTGCTCCACCGGGATGTTCTCCACGAGGAGGAAGTCGTACGGCCCCTCGCAGAAGTCGAAGCATTTGCGCAGCGTCGCCTTCTCGAGCATGCAGCTCTTGGCAATGTGCCCGATGCTGTCCACCGCGATGCGGCGCGGGAAGAGGAACCAGTGCGACATCAGGCGGCGGATGTTGGGCGGGATGCCGGTGTGCGTCTGCTGCGCGACAAAGATGCTGAGGCCGCCCTCGTGGTGCGAGCTGACGTGGCCGCAGATGCGGTCGGCGAGCTCGTACTGCGAGGGGCTGCCGCGCTTGGAGAGCGCCCAGCTCAGGTCGTCGATGATGAGCAGCGAGCGGCCGGCCCGGCCTGCAAAGTACCCCACCTCCGGGAAGCTGTCGAGGCACGTCACCTCGTCCAGGATGCCGTACTCGCCCGCCCGCGTCGTCTCGTTGTTGGGCGACATCAGGTAGACGTGCTTGAACGGCGACCAGCTGTGGCAGTGAGCCGCCGCGCAGATGAGCGCGTTCGTCTTGCCGCTGCTCACGCCGCCGATGAACGCCGCGCGCGCTGGGTTGGGCAGGCACAGACCGTGGCAGCCCTCAGGCGGACTCCCGTGACTCGACTTCTGCGGGTTGTCGATCGGCACTACCCCGCGGGGGTCGACCGCTGCCTTTAAACTGGAGCCCCGATCCATGTTGCGGCGGGTCCTTTCCTACCTTGCGTGCATCTTTATTGCCAGTACTCTCCGCGCCCGTGCGTTTACTTCCAGTAATGTTCATGGCCTTCATCAAGCTCCGGAGCGGGTCCGTGCTTTCAGATTTCCGGGCCGCGCTGCCAGGCATCCGGAGCTGGTACGACCTCTCGAACGGCTCCGTGCTCAGTGCGCCGCCGCTCCCCACCGCCACCTTGGGCTCCACCCGCATCTCGTTGTCACCGTACTTGCGCACCTGCGCCTGAAGCTGCCGCTCCTCGCGCGCCCGGGCCACGTGCAGGTCGTACGCCGTCGGCTCCGTGCCGAACGGATCGTCGCCCTCGTCGATTGCGTCAAAGATGCTGCTCATCGCGGCCTGCCTTGTTTCTACTCGCGACAGAAATAACTAGCTGTACCACGGGTTCAGGTAAGGCTGCGGGCCGTCGTGCCCGGACAGCGCCTGCTGGTTGGCCATGTAGTTCTCGGCGTCGTGCATGTGCTCAAAGTAGCCCGGCGGGAGCGCCGGCGGCGGAGTCGGCCCCGGCCCCGGCGCCGGGGCCGGGGCCGGGGCCGGCGGTCCGTCCTCCGCGTCTCTCAGCTCGTTCTGTGCGTCGCCGACCGCGAGGCCTGTGATGACCTCTTTGGTGCCAGGGAGCTTCGAGGCCAGCTTCTGTCGGAACGTCTGCGGCTCCTCGCTGGCCGCGGCGTCCTCGCCGCCCTCGCCGGCCTCGTCCAGCGCCCGGATGTTGGCCGCCGTGTCGGTGCCAAACGTCACCTCGCCCGCCTCGGCGGTGGCCGCGGCCGCCTCCGCTCCGACGCCGAGCTCCGCGAGCGCACCGACCCCCGTCGACGCCAGTGCGACGGCACCAATGGCGAGGGCGCCGTCCTGCAGGTCGTGGAGCATCGGGTGCTTGTCCACGTACGCTTCCGTGTCGTCGTATCCCTTCTTCACCTTGCCCGCCGCGCGCCCGACCCACGTCTTGGTGCTGTGGTACGCGCCCTCGATGTCGTCCAGGAAGCCATCACCGTGCTGCTCGTCATCGTCACTGTCGGAGTCGCTCGCCAGGCCCCTGCCGCCCTGGCCCTTCTTCGGAATCTTGCCGAGCTTCTTTATCGCGGCACGCGCGGGCGCCGTCGCGGCCTGCTGCTGCTCGTCCAGCTCGCCCCGCGCCATCTCCCTATCGTCGGCGGCGTTCTGGGCGTCGTATTCGTCCCGCTTCTTCAGCTCGTTCACGCGCTTGTAATTCGAACTGATCTTGCTGAGGTCAAAGATGCCGGCTGCAAACGCCTCATCCTTAAATTTGAGCCACGCGTTCGAGTACCCGCCCGCCCTGAGCCGGGCCTTGGCGTTCTTGGTCTTCTGCCGCGGGCTCAGGGTCTTGGCGCTCGCGGCCTTCTTCGGCGGGGCTGCGGCTTTGGCCGCCTTGCTCTTCGGTGCTTTGGCGGCCAGAGCACTCTTGCGCTTTGCCTTTGCGGCCGCTTCGGCCGCCTTTGCCTTGGCGCTCGTCTGCTCGAGCGTATCAAAGATCGAGTTGTCGGCCTTCGCCTGCGTCTTCTTTGGCCTTGCCGCCGCGGCCTTTGGCTTCGGCTTTGGCGTCGGCGTCGGCGTCGGCTTCGGAGTAGCCGGAGCCGGAGCCGGAGCGGCCGCCTTGCCCGCGGCGGGATTATCGCTGGAGTGCGAGTGTTTATACTTGCTCGCATCGCCCTTTGCCGGCGTGCCCTTGGTGGTCGCATAGTGACCGCCGCTCTGCTTCGGTTTCTCACCGTCGTGCCCGTCACCGTCGTCACCCTTTGCACCGTCACCCTTCTGCGCGCGGTACGCCGCAGCGGCCTTCTGCATGGAACCACCGTGCTGCTTGAGGTTCTTCTTCATGAAGTCGCGGTAGCCGTGAGCGGCGCCCGAGCCGCCCTGCGACGGCCAGCTGGACTTCTCGTGCGTGTGCTTTCCCTTGCCTCGCGTCGTGCCCTGCTTGCCAAAGTAGTGACCGCCGCTTTGGTGCTCGTCGGGCTCCAGCTCGAGGTCTCCAGAGGGCCGGTCGGAGGGCGCGGGTGCGTCTCCCGGCGGTGCCGTGTCATCCAGCAGCTTCTTCAGCTTGGCTTTGGTGAACTTGCTCAGTGCACCCTTCTGCCCGCGAGATTTGAGCAGTGCAATCATGTCCGCCCGGGTCATCGTCTTGCGCGCCATGGCCGTGAGCTTTACTGGTACTACCACAATATAGTGTCAGCACTGCTGGGCCACATCGTAGCCGTGGGCGAGAAACACGTGCCCCCATCCGAGACTAATCTGACCGCACCGGGTCGAGTCGAGCCGCTGGTTGAGGTCTGGGTCCGTAGTTGCAGCGCCGGTGAGGTGCGGCATCCAGCCCGGGCCAGGCTTGCGGCCGTAGCTGTCGAAGAAGAGGTCTGGGCGCCCGGGCTCGCGGCCGATTGCAGTCCAGTGTTCACCCTTCTCGGACGACGGCTGGGTGTTCTGGATGAAGAAGCTTCGATGCTTGGTGCGCGGCGGCTCCACATCGGCGGGGAACACTCCCAGGAATTGCATTCGGTGAAAGTGCCGCTCACCGTACCCCCCCAGCTGCGATGTGCTGGTCGTCTCGTTACTGCCGAGCCGGCCGGCGACGGCGGCGGCGTATGCGGCGAGCAGCTGGTCCGCGTCCATCGATATTTACTGTATGGCGTACACTAAAGGCCCATGGACGGCTGGGAGCCGGACAAATGGGAGAGTGAAGACCAGGTCGGCGGGCTTGCGGCGCGCACGCAATTCCCACTGGAGCCCGGGATGGCCCTCGACGTCTTCTTCAACAAGCCCGAAGCAGGGGTGGGCACCTGGAAGCCGGGCTTCTATCGCGGGATCGTCGAATCGGTGAAGAAGCCGACGGGTAAGGCCAAGTCGCAGGAGGTCGAGGTTGACTTTCCTGGCGATCTGAGCAACAGCACGATCAAGGTCACGGAGCAGTCGCTGCTGCCGTCGGGAACCAACCGCGAGGAGGTGCCCGCAGAGCCGCCAAAGGGTGCAGACGCGGTCGCAATTGAGGTGACGGAGGGTGAGGTCGCGCCGGATGCAGTGCCCGACCGGCCGTTTGGACTGAATCCGGAGCAGCGGCAGGCCATTGATGGTCTCTACTACGATGACGGTCACTTCGTCGGTGCTGGCAAGCTCTGGGATTTGCTCGGCCGCAAGGCTGAGGCGACACCCGATGCACAGCCGTGGTTCGGGGTGAGCAATCGACAGCTGCGCAAGTACCTGGCTTCGTTTGAAGCTAACCAGCTCTTCCGGATACCAAAGGCACCGCGGGATTACGTGCCGTTTGACCTGCCGCAGCGCCCCCTGGCCATCTTGCAGCTCGACACACTGATGTTTGGCGACTATGGCGGTAAGGCGGGTAAGAAGCAACAGCATTGTCAGGTCATCGTCGACCCGTACACGCGATACGTATGGACGGAGATTCGCAGTGGAAAGTCCGTGACCGCGGCGCTTACATCGAATGGGCTGCAGAAGATGCTCAATGAGCTCAGGTCCGGTCCGCTCGCATACAGCGCTGACAATGAGAAGAATGCGTTCAATGCAGACGGCACACTCGTGCACGTGCTCAAATGCCGCACGGACGGCGGATCTGAGTTCAAGCGCACGGGCGCCTCGTTTGAGGACGTGGTGCATGAGGTGACGCTCCCTGCATCCGAGCTGCGCGAAGGCCTCGGCAGTCGGCTGAAGGGCAGCAGGCCGTTTGCTCTGAAGGCCAGCCGCATCGAAAGCCGCTACAACTTGGCATCAGCGCCGAACCAGGCGGCATTCGTGGAAAGAATGAACAGCAACATCTTGCAGCACATCCGTCAGGCGGTTCAGGCACTGCACGGCACCATCAAGCGGTCCAAAGCGCAGAAGTTCATCACCGACAAGGGCTGGATCGAGCTGCTTGCAAAGATCACCGCTGCGATTAACAATGAACGCGTGTCAACCACCGGGCTTACACCAAACGAGGCGATGAAGTACTACTTGAATCCACCGGATGAAGCCCCTGCCGACCTGACGCCGGCCGAGCAGGCCAAGTTAGAGAAACGAACGGAGGATGAGAAGAAGCGTGCCGAGGCAAAGCAGATTGTGGAGTCGTCACGGAAGATTCAGGTGGGCACAGCAGTAAGATTGGTGAATCTGGCAACGCAGAAGGCATCTCTGAGAGGCAAGAAGAAGTTTGAACCGCGATGGAGTGAGACCGTGTTCCGTGTGCGGCAGCGCAACAAGCGCGGCGGCGACACCTCCAATTTGAGCTATGCGTACAAGCTCGAGCAAACGACGGGGGAGCCACTGGAAGGTAGTTTCAAGCGAGAAGAGCTGCTTGTGATTCCTGAAATGGAAACAGAGTATCTTGCTGGTCGTAGCAAGGCTGGACTGTCAAAGAAGCTGTCGGCTGAGAAGACTATACCGAGGATGCAGGAGGTGAACGGCAAGTGGAAATCGATACTGGATGGGTCGAGTTGGGCAGAGAAGCAAGCGGCTAAGCTTACGGATGATGAAGTTGGAACAATGAGCCGTGCAAAGTTGATGTGGCGACTGGTAGCATACACACGTCAAGGCAATAGTAAGTCTGAAGCGCTGCGGCGACTCAAGAATTCACTGCGTACTAGCCCGGACCCATCAGCTCCGCTGGCGATTGTGACTCGGGATAATGAAAACTGAAATTTCACTGGAATATGCACCCGACTCGGGGCCGCAGGCAAACGCGATTCCACTACAAGCTCAGAAACACCCATTTGTTGGTTCACCTCGAGTGCATGCTAGCGAGTTGTGAAATATTTGTGGGTGTAGTGGGATCGAGGTTGGCTGCGCTCGG
>Ga0114995_10002102_pt1 | contig 13820 bp, 16 predicted proteins | sample ArcticOcean_MG_C_11_FD_87038 | JGI IMG/M metagenome (GOLD analysis project Ga0114995, IMG submission 87038) | Marine microbial communities from western Arctic Ocean - ArcticOcean_MG_CB2_154 | ecosystem: Environmental > Aquatic > Marine > Oceanic | place: Arctic Ocean: Canada Basin | collected... | reverse complement strand
TATCAAGTTTTGAAATATGCCTAAAAAGTTTAAATATTGTCCCTGATCTTATTAAGTCTATAAAGATTAATAAAGATAACTCTTCTAGTTTTATTGATGAGGAGATGAGAATGACAGATAAGGTTTATGCGCTTGTTGCCAATGGCATGCCTTTTAGAGATGCATATAATACTGTAAAAAATGCTTCCGATATTTCTTTGTTTAAAAGCTCTGAAGTCAAAAATTATTCTGAAGGATCTCCGGGTAATTTAAATTTAGATGCTCTTGAGCAAAGGCTTAAAAAGCAGAAATAGCTTTTATCATATAAGATATGAATATTATTTTTTTAATCTTTAGTGCATGATTTTTCCAGTTAGATTTAGGATAGTTTTTATGTCTTTTCTAGCTGTATTTATTTGTTTTATAGATCGTGTAAATATCTCTGTTGCAATCATTCCCATGCAAGCCCAGTTTGGATGGAGTGAGTCCCAGGTGGGTATTATTCTTGCCTCTTTTTACTTTGGCTATATCATATCTATGACTTTTAGTGGGTTTCTAGCTGATAAGTATGGGGGGAAGATTGTTCTCGCATATGGTCTACTTTTCTGGTCACTCTTTACATTAATTACTCCAGCTTTTGCGTATAGTGGGTTTTTCTTCTTAATTTTAATAAGAATTTTAATGGGACTTGGAGAGGGTGTTACTTTTCCAGCATGGCACTCAATATATGCTAGATGGATTCCTTTTCAGGAAAGAACTAGAGCGATAGCTATTACAAATAGCGGAATCTCATTTGGCTCAGTTTTCGGCCTTGTTGTAACAGCTATGATTATTGAAGGATATTCCTGGGAATGGGTTTTTTATTCCTTTGGGGCTCTTGGAATATTGTTATTTTTCTTCTGGCAAAAAGTGGTTACCTCATACCCAGAAGATCATAAAAGTATATCCAATGAAGAACTTTATTATATTAAAGCTGAGGCTCCCACAGATTCTTCAGCACCTTCAATCCCTTTTTTAGAGGTTATTAAAAACGGGCCTTTTACTGCTATCGTTGTTGCAACTTTTTGTAATAACTGGGCCTTATTCACCTTCCTTTCATACCTGCCAAAATTTATGAGCTCTTCAAGAGAAATGGGCGGTTTAGGATTGGAGCTTGGATCCAAGCTATTTATTTTACTAATACTAGTACCAAGTATTGTTTCTGTATTTGCTCTTATTTTAGGTGGTATTTCTGCAGATATGCTTATTAAAAAAGGCTATAAAACTATTAAAGTTAGAAAGTTTTTTAATAGTTTGGGTTTTTTTGGAGCTGCACTATTTTTATTTCTTCTTCCCTTTCAAGACTCAATCTTGCTGGTGATCACTTTGCTATGCCTAACTAATTTATGTTCAGGACTTGGAGCAGGGGGGTATGGAGTTAACCATGCAGACCTTGGTCCAAAATATACCGGTTCTTTGTTTGGAATTTCAGGGAGTCTTGGTATGGTTGCAGCACTGTTAAGTCCGATCATTGCAGGTATAATTCTTCAAGCTACGAACTCTTGGACGCTAATATTTAATATATGCAGTGGATTTCTTGTTTTTGGCGGAATTTACTACCTTTTATTTGCGAGTGCTGACAAACAATTTGATTAAAATGAACGAAGAAATTTTTCCTACCATCTACAACAAAGCTCTTGATATTATTTCAAGAAGAGAGCACTCAGAAAAAGAAGTTAGAGATAAACTTTTAATCAAATTTGATGAAAGGGATGTTGTTGAAAGTGCTGTTAAAAAACTTAAGCAAACCTCGCTTATAAATGATTCTAGATATGCAGAAATGTATACTAGAGCACGTAAAAGAAAAGGTTTTGGACCAAAGCGTATTGCTTATGAGCTTAACTTTAGAGGGGTTAGCGAATCCCTATCATCTATTGCTATTGATGAGGAGGGGGGCTGGACCGAAGCAGTTAAAAATGTCTTTAATAAAAAATTTAAAGATGGTATTTCCGGTGACTTTAAAGGCAAGGCAAAGCAAAAGAGTTTTCTACAAAATAGAGGCTTTAGTTTTAAAGAAATTGACTCTATTTTTAGTTAGAGCATGTTATGATTTATCGCTATGTCCTATGAGGTTTTAGCTAGAAAATACCGACCAACAAATTTTAATGAAGTTGTTGGGCAAGAGCATATTGTTCAAGCTATTTCTAATGGTATTTCACAAGATAGGATTCATCAGGCTTATATCTTTGCTGGTACAAGAGGTGTTGGAAAGACAACATTGGCTAGAATTTTAGCTAAGTGCTTGAACTGCCAATCTCAAGAAACTCCAACATCAACTCCCTGTGATAACTGTTCTAATTGCGAGGAAATTAGAATAGGAAGACATTTAGATTTTCTGGAAGTTGATGCTGCATCAAAAACAGGTGTAGATGATATGAGAGACTTACTTGAAACTGTTCAATATAAACCCTCCCAAGGTAGATATAAGATATATCTAATAGATGAAGTTCATATGCTTTCCACTAGTAGCTTCAATGCTTTATTAAAAACCTTAGAAGAGCCACCTGCACATATCATCTTTATTTTTGCCACAACAAATCCTGATAAAATACCGAAGACAGTCCAGTCGAGATGCCTTCAGCTTAATTTAAAAACTGTTGGCGGCTCTTTACTTTCCGGGCATTTAAAAAAAATTATTGATTTAGAATCTATACCCTATGATGACGAAAGTATCGAGCTTGTATGTAATTCAGCAAAAGGTTCTGTTAGAGATGCTTTAACACTTCTGGATCAAGCAATAGCGCATGGTAATGGAGAGCTGAAGTCAGAAGATGTTAAAAAATTATTAGGAACCATAGATGATTCTTTACTAATCTCTTTAATAAATTCGGTAGTTAATGGGGATGGGGAAAGAGCTTTTAATGACTTGTATAAAATTGAAGAGCTATCCCCTGAGTATGAAGCAATTTTAAAAAGCATTATATCCATACTTCATAAGACTTCCTTAGAACAGGTTCTGCATAACTCTAAAGATTCTGCAATTAAAGACTTGGCCATTAAGGTTGATGAAGAGTTTTGTCAGCTCTTGTATGAAATCGCAGTTAATGCATATTCTAAATTTCATGTACACCCAAGTGCAAAAGAGTCACTTGAAATATGCCTCCTAAGAATGCTTGCCTTTAACCCTTTGCATAAAATTGATCAAAGCTCGCCTAGAATTGAGGCTGCAGAAAAAAAAAACTTAAAAACTAATAAGCCTCTAGAAAATACAAAAGAAGTGTCTCCCTTGATAGAGAAAGTAGAAGAAATAATAAAAGAGCCTTCAGAGCATAAAGTCTTAAAGGAGATAGGGGTAGAAACATCTCCCGCATTCCATAGCAATACTATCAACTCATCAGACCACTGGATTACCTTCTTTGATTCTTTAGATATAAGTGTTTTTGCTAGAAGTTATTTCGGGTATCTTTCATTTGATAGATATGAAAATGACATACTTATTTTAACTGGTGGAGATGAAGAAAATAAAATACCTAATAATATTTTTTCTGAATTTACATCTGCATGCATGTCTAGGCTGGGTGATAGCTTGTCAATTAGAATTGATCATGGTCAGGCTAATAACTCCCCGCTAGATATGAAAGATAAAGAAGAGGCCAGCAAACAAATAAATGCTGAAAAAACTATTGCTCAAGATGCTTCAATTCAAAATTTCCTCAAAAAATTTGATGGTAATATTAAAGATGGATCAATAAAGCCAACAACATAAAAATGAACCAAGACTTATTAAATGACTTAATTAATGCTCTAACAATCCTTCCGGGTGTTGGAAAAAAATCTGCACAGAGAATGGCTCTTTATTTGCTTGATAAAAATAAAGACGGTGCAGGTATTTTAGCTAAAACAATGAAAGAAGCTCTAGAGCACGTCAGAAGGTGCTCGCGGTGTAGGATGCTTACTTCAAATGAATTATGTAAAACTTGCACAGATACCTCCAGAGATAGTTTAAGCATTTGCGTTGTAGAAAGTCCATCAGATGTCCTTGCCATAGAATCTACAGGTGGCTTTAGGGGTAAATACTTCGTTCTTCTTGGAAGACTTTCACCAATTGAAGGGATTGGCCCAGAAGATCTTGGTATAGATAATTTTTTAAGCCTAATATCTTCTGAAAATGTACAAGAAGTTATTTTAGCTACAAGCTCCACCGTAGAAGGAGACGCCACGGCAATGTTCATTAGTGATCATGTAAAAGATATTAAAGTTTCAAGAATATCTTATGGCATTCCTATTGGTGGAGAGTTAGAGTATGTCGATGGAAATACCATTGCGAGAGCAATTCAAGGGAGAACTGAAGTAAATGTCGATTAAATCAGATAAGTGGATAACAAGAAAATCTATCGAAGATAAAATGATAGAACCTTTTTCAAAAAACCAAGTTAGGCTTGACGAAAATGGTGAAAAATTAATCTCATACGGTGTTTCTAGTTACGGCTATGATGTTAGATGCGCAAAAGAGTTTAAAGTATTTACAAATATTCATTCTGCAATCGTTGACCCTAAGTCATTTGATGCAAAAAGTTTTGTAGATATTGAGTCTGATGTTTGTGTTATTCCTCCAAATTCATTTGCTTTAGCAAGAACCGTTGAATATTTTAGAATTCCAAGAAACGTATTAACTATATGTCTAGGTAAATCTACATATGCACGATGCGGAATTATAGTCAATGTCACCCCATTAGAACCTGAATGGGAAGGGCACGTAACCTTGGAATTTTCTAACACAACCAATCTTCCTGCAAAAATATATGCAGGCGAAGGAGTTGCTCAAATGCTATTTTTTGAATCTGATGAGCAGTGTGAGGTAAGTTACAAGGATAGAAGTGGAAAGTATCAAGGGCAAACAGGCGTAACACTACCCAAGACTTAAGATTTCTATCAACTCTAATTTTTGTTTTTGCTCTGGACCATTATCTATAATCTTTAGGAACATATAATCCAAGTCTGGGGCTAAATAATATATAGTTTCTCTTCCCTCTTTCTTTCTACTTCTTTTCAACACAATGCATTCATAGTTTTTTTTACCCACAGCGCATAGTTCCTTGCCAATTACTTTATAAAAGTTATCTTCAAGGACGCCATTTTTTATTTCTACCAACTTTATCGAGAATTCTTTAATTCCTTTTAGAAGATTTAATCTGATTTGAATTTGAGCATTCAATGGATCAAGAACCCTGATCGAAGGGTTGAACTCTGCATTCCATGAATTTCTTCCCAAGGCTGTAATTAATTTTTTTTCATAGTTGAAATCAACAACCTGATCTCTATTAACAAACTTAGGTTTTATTTTTACTTTATAGCTTTTAGTGATAATTTGATCATCAGAAATAACAAAGCTTGAATTAAATTCAAGTTTTGCAAAAATATTTTTTGCTTTAAAGCTAAGCTCATAACCATCGCCTAATGTTGCTAGCTTCCTGATACCTTCAATAGATATTTCATCTGATTCAAACGAGTAACGAGCAATATAATCTTTTATTTCAATCGCACTTATATCTATAGAAATTACTATTAGAAAAAGAAATTTATATTTCAAAATATTCATCAATATAATCTCCATTTATTTTAATATCATGAAAAACTACCTTTCCAGAATCTAAGCTAATTTGATCATTGCAGATAAGTTTGATAACTTTAGGAAAAATCTTATGCTCTATTTTATGAATTCTTTTTACTAATTCATCTATTTTTTCATGTTCTTTAGTTTTTATTGTTGCTTGAGCAATTAAGGGGCCTGCATCTAATTCTGTTGAAACATAGTGAACTGAGACACCATGCAAGGAATCTCTGTTCTCTATAGCCTTAGAATGGGTATTCAGCCCTGGGTATTTTGGAAGCAAGGAGGGGTGGATATTAATAATTTTTCCAAAATAACTGTCTGTAATTTTTTTAGTAAGAATTCTCATAAATCCTGCTAAAACAATTAAATCAGGCTTTACCTCTTCTATATAATTAAATAAGTCATTATCAAATAAATCTCTAGTTTTATATTCATTATGATTTATTACTTTTGTATTGATGTTTTCAGATTTAGCTCTCTCTAGCCCAAATGCATCAGGGTTATTACTAATAACTGAAACTATATTTGCTTTAATATCACCATTTTTACATTTATCTATAATGGCTTGAAGATTCGATCCATTGCCCGATATGAGAAAAACTACTCTTTTCATAAATTTATCTGAAATTTATTAATTTATCTGAATTCTTTTTTTGAACAGAACCAATCACATAACTTTGGTAACCTTCTTCTGTAATTTTATCTTGAATTTCTTGAGATATTTCTGAATCTATAATTAATACCATGCCAATACCGCAATTAAATATCCTAAACATATCTGCTTCATTAATGTCTCCAGTATCTTTCAACCACTTAAATATTTCAGGCATTACCCACGAGTCTTTTAGTATTTCAACAGATAGATCCTCAGGAATTGATCTAGGAATATTTTCTGTTAACCCTCCGCCTGTTATATGCGCCATTCCATGAATATTAAATTTCTCTATTAGAGTCATTATTAATGAGGGATAGAGGATGGTAGGTCTTAAGGCCATCTCAGTAATTTTTGTAAAATCTGAGTTAGCTAAGTTAGCATCTTTAATTATTTTTCTTATTAATGAAAACCCATTTGAATGGGGACCGCTTGATTCAATGCCTATTAGGATATTACCTGCTGTAATAGATTTATTGTTGATGATCTTATCTTCATCTACGCAACCAACAGAAAATCCTGCTAGATCAAAATTCTTCCCAACATAATGACCTGGCATTTCAGCCGTCTCTCCACCTAGGAGGGCGCATCCAGATTCGATACAGGCATTAGCTATGCTACTAATTATAGTAGACGCCTCTTTAATTTCTAATTTAGATGAGGCAAAGTAATCTAGAAAAAAAAGTGGCTTAGCTCCACAGACTATAAGGTCATTAACACACATAGCAACAAGGTCTTGGCCAATTCCATTTAGCATTCCTGTCTCTTGCGCAAGTGCTACTTTAGTCCCAACACCATCTGTACATGCTACTAGAATAGGATTCTTATATTCTTTATCTAGCCTAAACATACCGGCAAAGCCGCCTATGCTTCCAAGCACATTAGGTCCATGAGATGCCGAGACATCTTTTTTTATAAGATCAACTAATTCATTACCAGCATTTATATCTACACCAGCTGATTTGTATGGATCATTGTCTATAATTTCTTTTGTCATTTAGAATACCTATTGTGAAACAAATGAATAACAATTTAATTAAACATTTAACAGTAGTAGTCATTATCTTTTCTAATCTCTCCTTTGGGAAGGAGTTTAATGAACTATTTACTATTTACGAGCCTATTGAGAGCTCTTCAAAAATTGAACAGTCTATTAATTTATCTTTTAACAACATGGTCTATAGACTAAGTGGCGATGTCTCACCTTCTAATGTATGGAAGATAATAAATTCTGGAATATCGCGTAAAGATTTAATTATTAGTTATTCTATTAAAAATATTGAGAACTCAAGCTACCTTCAGGTCAAATTTAATCAAGACATGCTGGTAAAAAAATTTAAGGAATTATCAATACCGATTGTTGGTTACTCCAGGCCGGTAATTTTATTTCTTTTTGAAGTTGATACTGGATTAGAACAGCCATACTTTGTATCTTCCAATAAAGCTCTTCATGAGATGGACGAGGTATTTAAAAAGGTACTTAATACTTTTTCTAAGGAAAGAGGTATTTTTCTTGAACTTCCAATTTTGGATTTAGAGGATACTAAAAAAATATCTTCCTTCAATATTCTATCCGACCCTAAGAGTTATATATCATCAAAGTATGATTACGATAAATTAGTTCATATCAAAATCTCTAATCTTGGTTTAAATAATTGGTTATTATCCGGTGATATGAATGCTAATTTTGAGAGCTCTAATTTTGCATTTGATATCAAAGATAAATTCATATCTTTTTTATCTCCACTTGTTGATGAAAGCTTGAATGAATTTCAGATTAAAACCTCAAATGAATCTTTTGCTTACATCTCCATTCAAGGTATTAATACCCATGAAGATTATCTTGGGTTGAATAGTAAGATGGCAATGATATTAAGTATTCCAAATTTAGAAATAATAAGTTTTGCAGATAATACTATTACTTATAAAGCCTCTACTTATGGCTCTATTAACTCGATTCTAAAAGAGATTGAAAGTAATGGTTTTCTTGATATATTGGTTAGTGAAGAAGACTCTAACTCTATCAATCTATATTATAAAAAATGAGTAAGTATTTTATTTTTATTCCTAATTTCTTATCCATATTAAGGATAGCTTTGATTTATCCAATTCTTGAGAGCATTCTTAATAAAGATTTTATGATGAGTCTTATATTTTTTGCTATTGCCTCACTTACAGATGCGCTTGATGGCTTTCTTGCAAGGAAAATGGAATGGAGAACAGAATTAGGAACAATACTAGATCCTGTTGCGGATAAACTCCTTTTATCAGGAACTATCTTTATTCTATGGGCAAGTGAATATATACCTCTTTATATTTTTATTATTTTTTTAAGTAGGGATGTTGCAATTTTACTCGGCGCAGCAATACAAATGACTTTAATAGAATCAAATGCTCCTCTTCCTAATATTCTTGGGAAGTTAACTACAGCTCTTCAGATTACCTATATCTTTATTATTATATTATTTGAGCTTCTTGGTGTTAGCATTTCATTAGTAGCTTTAGATATTTCTATTGTTATAGTTACTTTAATAAGTCTTATAGTTTACGCATATGACTGGTATTACGACATTAAGGCCTACCATAATGAATAATCCTAAGCAGCTTACATTTCCTTGGAATAAAGCATATAAATCTTCTTTTGATCATTTCTATGAAGATCCTTCTAATAGTGAGCTTATTTCAACTATTGCTGATTTATCACAACTAGACGATATATTTATATATGGCAATCAAGACTCTGGAAAAACATATTTACTCCAATCATTGTGCAATGCATACAGTGGCGAGGGCAGGCCATCCTTGTATATTCCACTAAAAGAAGTAATTTCGTATGGTGTTGGTATATTAGATTCAGTTGAGACTATGGACCTGGTCTGTCTTGATGGACTAGAGCATATTACTTCAGACAAAGAATGGGAGAAGGGAATTTTTAATTTAATTAATAGCTCACTAAATTCTAATTGCAGATTAGTTTTTGCATCGTCCTTAGAGATAGGCTCTTTGAGTTTTTCATTACCAGACTTAGAATCAAGATTGAGAAAAGTTGCTAGCTATGAGCTATTTCAAATTAATCAAGATAACTTATTAGAAGCGCTGAAGTCTATAGCTAACCTAAGATCAATTGACTTAGGGGGAAGGGAAGCTCAATACCTCCTAACTTATGCTAAAAGGAATCTATCAGATTTAGTAAGAATCCTTGAGAGCCTTGATCAGCTCTCAATGGAAATGAAGCGAAAAATTACAATACCTTTAATTAAAAAACTACTCTAAATCGCAATCAAAGCAATACACTAGCACGCTTTTTTTAGAAGGGTTAATAACTTTTAGTTGTTTTGGAATGGTAGAGCTTATTAATTCTAACCTAGGGTCTACATCAATTTTAATATTAATATTTTCTAGCAATTCATTTAAAATAGCATCAATTGGATCCACAGGTTTTTTATAGGTTTTAATTTTAAAGTCTTTTAAGTCAGCTCTTTCAGCTGCTGATGCTAGGGCATCTTCTAGATCACCTATTTTATCAACAAGACCTAATTCAAGTGCCTTGTATCCAGCCCATATTCTTCCACCGGCAATAGGCAGAACCTCTTCATATGTCATGCCTCTATTTTCAGCAACCTTGGTTACAAACTTAAAATATGTATTATCAATGCTTGCTTGAATAGTATTCTTAACATCATTTGGCATTGATTCTCTTTCGTCCCACTCAGCAGCCTTGGTTGAGCTTACTCCATCAACCTTTATTCCGGCCCAGTCGTATATCCCATCTAGCGTTGGGATAATGCCATAGACTCCAATAGAGCCAGTCAAAGTATCTTTTTCTGCCCATATTTCATCTGAATTAGTTGTAACCCAAACTCCCCCAGAAGCTGCTATATCTCCCATTGAAGCTATTACAGGTCTCCCAGTTTCTTTAAATTCAATCAAAGCATTTGTTATCAATTCACTCGCCCATACATCACCACCCGGGCTATTTACTCTCAACACCATTGCTTTAACAGATTTATCTTGAGTTGCTGCTTGAATATTTTCTACAATTGTATCTGATCCTGCAACTCCATAAGCAGTCTCGCCAGTCATGATTGCACCCTCAACATTTATAATTGCAATAATATTTTTAGATGGATTTTTATCCTTTTCTATAGTTGATAGGTAGTCATATATTGAGATGCTATCAGGAAATGCATATTTATCTTCTTCTTCATTTGGATATTGTTCAAACATCCATTCTTTGAACTCCTCTCTTGTTACTGAATAATCTACTAAGCCTATTTCTAAAGCTACCTCAGCAGCTTCAGGATTATCTATCATCATTTCATAAAAACGATCGCCATAGTTTTGTAATGTCCCACTAGGTAAACCTCTTCCTTCCTCCATCATTCCTGTCATTTTTTGCCACATAGGGTTGGCAAATTCATTCCATGCTCGCTTATCATTTTCTGACATGGAATCTCTTGTATATGGCTCTGGACCAGATTTAAAATCACCAGCAGTAAAAATATTAAAATTTAATTTTATATTTTTATAAAAATCTACGTAGTATTCTCTCTTCCTAGAGAAGCCAAAAGCGTTAACACCACCATAATTATTTACAAAAACTTTATTTGCTTGAGAGCTTATAAGGTAGGCTGAATTACCATAACCCTCAGAGTATGCAATAACTTGCTTACCACTATCTTTTACACTTTTAACTGCATCTGCAAGTTTGAATGCTGATGCCCAATACATTCCTAACTCAGAAACATTTACATATACTGCGCTCAAGTTTTCATCGTTTGCCGCTTTATCAAGAACATCTAAAAGATCTTGTAATTCATGTTGATCAGATTGAGTACTCCCACCTGTAACTATCTTGTTTAATGAAAATGAGCCTTGTCCAATTACCTCAGAGTCAACTACTACACCAACTGGCTTAAACCATAAAATTTTATCCTTTGTTTCAACCTCATCAGACCCTGAAAAAATAGAAGTAACTCCACCTAAGATTGATAAAGTAATTACAACCAGAACAAGTCCAGTCACACCATTAACTATAATTTTTCTTGTAAGACTTAAAAAGCTATCAGCCTTTCCCCATATTGATTTTTTCTCTGTCATTTCATTATCTCCAAATTGTTGTAGATGAGATGATAGAATATGATTAGTATAATGTAAAGTAAACTTTACATATGCAGTCTAATAGTCCTGGGTCCAAACATACAATGGATAAAGAATATTACTATTAAAACTAATTCAATTAAGTTGTATAGATAGAGATCGGCTCCAAATACTCTCAAAGATGAAGATAGGAAATATATAAGTAATATAAAACAAAACCCTTGATAACCTTTTATGGAGAGAGATTTAGCTTGGAAGTAAAAAAAAATAAAAGGAAGAGACCAGATAAGAAAAAAAGTACTTGTAACTCTATGATCAAGAACCGTTAAAAGCTTTATAGTAATTAAAGAAAATATAAATATATTAGTTAATATTTTATATTTCTTAAGATTAAGCATTTAATTTTTTAATTAACTTAGCTAATCTGGATCCAGTCTTAACTGCAATCGCCCGCTCATCTGGAGTTAAAACATTACTATCATTAAAACTTTCTACATGAGAAGGGCCGTATGGAGTTCCTCCTGCATTAGAGCTGCTTAGTTCTTTAATAGAGTAGGGTGAGCCATGAATTATCATTCCATGATGCATCATGTAAGTTATTAAATTAAATAAGGTAACTTCTTGGCCTCCGTGCATAGAACCCGTTGAGGTAAATGCTATTCCAGGCTTGTCTTCAAGGGTATTTGAGGCCCACAAGTCACCAGTTGAGTCTAAGAAATATTTTAGAGGCGATGCCATTGAGCCAAATCTTGTCGGAGAGCCAATAGCTAAACCACTGCAGTTAATCAAATCATCTTTTGTGCAGTATATCTCTCCTTTTTCAGGAATTTGTTCTTCAGTTTGCTCTGTTACAGCAGATATCTTTGGCACAGTCCTTATTTTAATGGCAACACCTTCATTCTCTGCGCCCTCGGCAATTGAATGAGCAATATTTCTAACTGATCCGCCGGCAGAGTAAAAAAGTATTAAAAGGTATTTATTTTCCATATTTTCAGCCTATGATGTCTCCATGATTAAGAAAATTATACCCTTGTTATGCGTATTCCTATTATTTGGATGCCAGAAAAATGATGTAGAGATTTTTAATGGTTCGAATACTTCTTTTGAAAAACTAAAAGGAAATTGGGTGGTGGTTAACTATTGGGCAGACTGGTGTGCTCCATGCATAAAAGAAATACCTGAATTTAATGAATTCTCTAAAGAAAATCCAGAAGTTCATGTATTTGCATTTAATTTTGATGAATTGGATGAAGATGATCTTGCCCCTGTAGCAAGAAAATTTAATTTAAAAATTCCATCACTCATATCCCATCCTAGAGATATTTGGGGCATTCAAACACCTTCAGCAGTTCCTGCTACATTTTTTATAAATCCAAATGGGGTCTTGGTAAAATCTTTTTTTAGACCTCAAACGAAAGATGATTTAAATAATATCCTTGGAGATCTGCAAAATACTTTGTAGGTAATCTTTTTTTAAAAGTGATTCTGGATTAATCCTGACGGTGTTTAGATAGACTGTCCAATGAAGATGGGGACCTGTTACTCTCCCGGTAGAACCAACTGTACCAATAATTTTGCCTTTATTAATGAAGTCACCAGTTTGTATGTATACTTCAGACATATGACTGTAAGAGGACAAAAGCCCATAACCATGATCAATTATTAAATAATTTCCTGCATAAAAAAAGTTACCAGTCAAAATAATCCTGCCTTGACTTGGAGCTTCAATGGGCGTGCCTTCAGGTGCCGCTATATCTAATGAGAGATGCGGAGATCTGGGAGTATTATTGATAAACCTTTTTTTCCCATATCTGCTAGAAATAATTCCACTTGGTATAGGTGATACAAAATCTATACTTGTATTAAAGTCTATGGAATAGGAATTAATAGCATCTTTAATTTTTATTGATTCCTTGAAAGCTCTTTCAGAATCTTCTTTACTTAAATCAACTTTAGATAAATCATTTATAGTTATTCTAGATTCACCAAAATCTTTTTTTACTATACTTATATCCATTCCATTAAATTGAGCAGATTTATTATTAGCAGTATAGGGAATTGGTATTAAAATATAAGTTTGCTTTTCAAATTTAATTTTTAAATGCTTTTGACCTTGCTGATTGAATCCCCCGTCATCTTTTATAGCAATAACTTCTCCAGGTATTGCCTTTATAGCTCCGTGAGTAAAATTTGCATAAAAAAGAAAGAAAGATAGAAAAAAAAGAATCTTATTCATTAAATTTTTTTAACCTTAACTTCTATAAATCCTTCGCTCAGTCTTGCTGAAAGGACTTCTCCCATCTCCACTTCATTGGAAGATTTAACAGATTCTCCTGATTTTTTTTGAATGATTGAATAACCTCTATCTAAGATCGATAAAGGATTTAAGATTGATAGGTTTTTGTCATATTCAGCTAATTGAGTCTTATTAAATGATATTTTTCTTTTTATATTTTTCTTTAAATTTAAATCTGTATTTGATATTTTATTATTAAG
>Ga0114995_10002101_pt1 | contig 13823 bp, 10 predicted proteins | sample ArcticOcean_MG_C_11_FD_87038 | JGI IMG/M metagenome (GOLD analysis project Ga0114995, IMG submission 87038) | Marine microbial communities from western Arctic Ocean - ArcticOcean_MG_CB2_154 | ecosystem: Environmental > Aquatic > Marine > Oceanic | place: Arctic Ocean: Canada Basin | collected... | reverse complement strand
TTATTGGTGCAGACCCTTTATCTGATATTGCAGTTCTTCAAATAGATTCAAAAGAAAAATTTATTCCAGTCAAATTTGGAAATTCTGATAAGGCAAGAATTGGAGATTGGGTTATTGCGATTGGTAACCCATTTGGTTTAGGTGGAACTGTAACTGCAGGAATTATTTCAGCACGAAATAGATCAATAGGCCTTTCTCGTTACGAAGATTATATTCAAACTGATGCATCAATTAATTCTGGAAACTCTGGTGGACCATTATTTGATATGAATGGTGATGTAGTTGGAATTAATACAGCAATTTTAGGCAAGGGTGGATCAATTGGTATTGGTTTTTCAATACCATCAAACAATGCAAAAAAAGTTGTAGATCAATTAATAGAATTTGGTGAAACAAAAAGAGGATGGCTTGGTGTTAGAATTCAGGTAGTGACTAAAGAAATTGCTGATGTTGAAAAATTAAATGAAGCTAGAGGAGCCTTGGTAGCAAGTGTTGCAGAAAAAAGTCCATCAGATAAAGCTGGAATCAAAGCAGGAGATATCATACTAGAATTTAATGGTAACAAAATTAACGAGATGAAAGAGCTACCAATAATAGTAGCACAAACTGAAGTTGGTAAAATTGTTGATGTAAAAATTTGGAGAAACAAAAAAGAAATTAATAAAAAAATTAAATTAGGAAGATTAGAAACTTCAGAAGATTTTAAAGTAAAAAAAATACCAGCAGATGTAGACATAGAAACACCAGAAATTTCAGAAATTAAATCATTAAAAATTATAGCAAGATTGTTAAATAAACAGGATATTGAAAAAAGAAAACTTCCCAATCAAACCACAGGATTAGTTATTACTAATATTGGTAAAAATAGTCCAGTTAACTATTTGAATATAGGTGATGTAATAGTTGAAGCTCAAAAGAAAAAAATTAAGTCTATAAAAGATTTAGAAGATATAGTTAGTAAAGCTTTAAAATCTAATCAAAAAACAATTTTGATTGTCATTTATAATAGTCAAAACCAAAGAAGATACATTGGTGTTAAGTTAGATTAATAATGGGCAAACAGTCCAAGATTATTTTAATTTCAGGTCCTACCGCTTCAGGCAAATCTAATTTTGCCATAAAAATTGCTAAAAAAATTAATGGAGAAATAATCAATGCAGATAGTATGCAGGTATATAAAAATCTAAAAATTTTAACTGCTAGACCAATTAAAAAAGAATGGAAGGATATTAAACATCATATATATGGAATAATTGATTTAAATAAAAATTTTTCTGTTGGTCAATGGTTAAAACTCGCAATCAAAACTATTAAAGATATTCAAAGAAGAAAAAAAATTCCAATCTTAGTTGGAGGTACTGGGTTGTATTTTCAATCTTTAATTGATGGCTTAGTTCAAATTCCAGAAATACCCCTCAAGTTTAGAAATAAAATTAGATTAATGCAAAAAAGAGAAGGACAAGAAAAATTTTTTAAAAAACTTTTAAAAATAGATTCAAAAATTAAAGGTAAGTTTGACTCACAAGATACTCAAAGATCAATTAGGGCTTTTGAAATTAAATCATTTTCAAAGATTTCAATGTATGATTGGTTAAATAAAACTAAATCAGAGTTTAAAGATGATGATTTTTTAAAACTATATATTGATTTTAAAAGAGAAGATCTAGTTAAACGAATTTCGTTAAGGACAAAGAAGATGATCGATGATGGGGCAATAAAGGAGGTAAAAAAATTTAATAAATTGAAGATTAAAAAAAATCTCAGCGTAAATAAAGTAATAGGGATTGACGAATTGACACAGCATCTAAGTAGAAAAATTAATTTGGAGCAGGTGCAAGAATTAATTTCAATTAAAACAAGACAATACGCCAAAAGACAAGCCACATGGGCAAGAAGTAGGATGATATCATGGAATAAAATTACTCCAAATCAAATCAACAGCTATATAAAAAAACTAAATAAATCCTCCCTTAAACTTGACCAATTAACATAAAGTCGAATAGATTGCTTGAATGTCAAAATTATATTCAGGAGCAGAGATTGTATTTAAAAGTCTTGAAGATCAAAAAGTAGAGCATATTTTTGGTTACCCAGGAGGGGCGGTACTCCCTATATATGATGAGTTAAAAAACCATCCATCTATAAAACATATTTTAGTTAGGCACGAGCAAGGAGCTGGTCACGCTGCAGAAGGTTACGCAAGATCAACAGGAAAACCTGGTGTTGTACTGGTTACATCAGGACCAGGTGCAACTAATGTTGTAACTGCATTAACTGATGCGTATATGGATTCAGTTCCCTTGGTTTGTATTTCAGGACAAGTGCCAACTCATTTAATTGGGACAGATGCCTTTCAGGAATGTGACACAACAGGAATTACAAGACCATGCACAAAACATAATTGGTTGGTTAAAGATATTAATGATCTTCCACGAATAATGCATGAAGCTTTTGAAGTTGCTACAACTGGAAGACCAGGACCAGTGTTGGTTGATATACCAAAAGACATTCAGTTTGCAAAAGCTAAGTACTTTAAACCTAAAAAAGAAAAAAAATTGAAAGAAAAATCTCTTAATAGATTTAATCAAAAAGATATAGATCAATTAGTTGACTTAATGAAAAAAGCTTCAAAACCTATTTTCTATTCTGGGGGTGGTGTAATTAATTCAGGTCCAAAGGCTAGTGAATTATTAAGAGAATTAGTTTCTCTAACTGGGTTTCCAATCACATCAACTCTTCAGGGCTTAGGTGCATATCCAGGGGATGATGATCAGTTCTTAGGAATGCTTGGTATGCATGGTACCTTTGAAGCAAATAATGCAATGCATGATTGTGACTTACTAATTAATATAGGTGCTAGGTTTGATGACCGTATTACAGGAAAAATTGATGAATTTTCCCCAAAATCTAAAAAAGTTCATATTGATATTGACCCTTCATCAATTAATAAAATCATAAAAGTTGACTTATCTATTGTAGGTGATGTTGCTGATGTAATTAAGTCTATTACAAAAACTTTACAAAAAAAAAATTTAAATTTAGAAAAATCTAATAAACAAAAAATTTCAAAATGGTGGCAACAAATTGAAAAATGGAGAACTAAACAATCTTTAAACTTTATTAATAGTGATACAGTTATTAAACCGCAACATGCTGTGCAAAGGTTATATGAATTAACAAAAGATAGAGATACCTACATAACAACAGAAGTTGGACAACATCAAATGTGGGCAGCACAACATTACAAGTTTAATAAACCTAATAGATGGATGACTTCAGGTGGACTTGGCACGATGGGTTATGGATTGCCAGCTGCGGTAGGTGTTCAAGTTGCTCACCCAGAGAAATTAGTAATTGATATTGCAGGTGAAGCATCAATTTTAATGACCATGCAAGAAATTTCAACAGCAGTTCAGTATAATTTACCAATCAAAATATTTATTTTAAACAATCAATACATGGGAATGGTTAGACAGTGGCAGGAACTGCTTCATGAAAAGAATTACTCTGAAAGTTACTCTAAAGCATTGCCAGATTTTGTTAAATTAGCAGAAGCTTATGGATGTGTTGGAATTAGAGCAGAAAATCCAGATGAATTAGATGAAAAAATTGAAGAGATGATTAACACAGATAGGCCTGTAATTTTTGACTGTCATGTTGATCAAGCTGAGAATTGTTACCCAATGATACCTTCTGGAAAACCGCATAACCAAATGTTATTAGGACCAAATGACCAGGAAAAAAATAAAATATCAGGTAAAGGGAAAGCTTTAGTTTAAAATGGTAAAATCTAAATCAGCTTACAGTCCACCAACTAATCTTGGAAAATTAGATACACATATTATAGTTGTTTGGGTTACTAATGAAGCAAGCGTACTGTCAAGAGTGGTTGGATTATTTTCTGGACGAGGTTATAATATTGAATCACTGGCTGTTGCAGAAGTAGATCAAAAAAATAACCTTTCAAGAATTACGATTGTAACCACTGGAACACCTCAGGTTATTGAGCAAATTTTATTGCAATTAAAAAAGTTAGTACCTGTCCACAAAGTTGGAAATTTTAAAAGAGATGATAAAAATGTTATATTTAGAGAGATGGCGTTATTAAAAATTGTAGCAAATACTGTTAAAATTAAGAAAGCTTTAATTACTTGTAAAAAATTTAATCCAGTTATATTAGATCAAACAAATAAATCAGCTGTAATTCAAATAATAGCTTTAAAAAAAGAGATTGATAATGTGACAAAAATTTTAAAACCACTTGGTCTTGTAAGTGCCTCAAGAACTGGAGCGGTAGCAATGACAAGAGGTGCAGAAATATTTAATTAATTATTAATAGGAGAAAAAAATGAAAATGTTTTATGAAAAAGATGCAGATGTAGATTTAATCAAAAGCAAAAAAATAGCAATTTTTGGTTATGGAAGTCAAGGACACGCTCATGCATTAAATTTAAAAGATAGTGGAGCTAAAGAAGTTGTTGTGGCTCTTAGAGATGGGTCTACAAGTAAAGCAAAAGCAGAATCTAAGGGATTGAGGGTAATGAATTTATCTGACGCCGCAGAGTGGGCAGAAGTTGCCATGATTCTTACCCCAGATGAATTACAAGCTTCAATTTACAAAAATCATATTGAACAAAGAATCAAAGAAGGAACAAGTTTAGCTTTTGCTCATGGATTAAATATTCATTACAAGCTTATTGATGCAAGAAAAGATTTAGATGTATTTATGGTTGCACCAAAAGGACCTGGACATTTGGTTAGAAGTGAATTTGAAAGAGGTGGTGGAGTACCATGTTTATTTGCAGTGCACCAAGATGGAACAGGCAAAGCAAGAGATCTTGCATTATCTTATGCATCAGCAATTGGAGGAGGAAAATCTGGTATTATTGAAACTACTTTTAAAGATGAGTGTGAAACAGATTTATTTGGAGAGCAATCTGTTCTTTGTGGTGGATTAGTTGAATTGATAAAAAATGGTTTTGAAACTTTAACAGAAGCTGGTTATGAGCCTGAGATGGCTTATTTTGAGTGTCTGCACGAAGTTAAATTAATTGTTGATTTAATTTATGAAGGTGGAATTGCTAATATGAATTATTCAATTTCTAACACTGCAGAATATGGTGAATATGTTTCTGGTAAAAAAATTGTAGACAGTGAAAGCAAAAAAAGAATGAAAGAAGTTCTAGCTGATATTCAATCTGGTAAATTTACAAAAGACTGGATGAAAGAATGTGAAGGTGGACAGAAGAACTTTTTAAAAATGAGAAAAGATCTTGCAGATCATCCAATTGAGAAAGTTGGTGCAGAACTTAGAGCAATGATGCCTTGGATTGGTAAAAAGAAATTAATAGATAGTGATAAGAGTTAATTTTTACTAAAGACCCAAACTGGTTCAAAACTACAGCCAAAATATAACAAATATTTTGCAATCTCTATTATAGATTGTATTATAGTTTTCTAAAAACATTGGCCATGAGCAACAAAGATAAAATTATTATATTTGACACTACGATGCGAGATGGAGAGCAATCTCCTGGTGCATCTATGAGTCTTGAGGAAAAAATTCAAATTTCAAGAATTTTTGATGACATGGGAGTTGATATAATCGAAGCTGGATTTCCTATAGCTTCACCAGGAGACTTTGAAGCTGTAACGGCAATAAGTAAGATTTTAAAAAATTCAATTCCATGTGGATTAGCAAGATCCAGTAAAAAAGATATTGATGCATGTCATGAAGCATTGAAAGCTGCACCAAGATTTAGAATTCATACTTTTATTTCTACCAGCCCACTTCACATGAAGTTTAAGTTGAATAAATCACCAGAGCAGGTTTTAGAAGCAATAAAAGAAAGTGTAAGTTATGCAAGAAATCTTACAGATGATGTTGAGTGGTCTTGTGAGGATGGAACAAGAACTGATATGGATTTTATGTGTAAAATAGTTGAGCTTGCTATCAACTGTGGTGCTAAAACAATTAATATCCCAGACACAGTTGGATATACAATCCCTTCTGAATTTACAAAAATTATTACAACATTAAAAAACAAAGTTCCAAATATTGATAAAGCTATACTATCAGTTCATTGTCATAATGATTTAGGATTGGCTGTTGCAAATTCTTTGGCAGGTGTATCAGCAGGAGCAAGACAAGTTGAATGCACAATTAATGGTATAGGTGAGCGAGCTGGAAATGCAGCCCTTGAAGAAATTGTAATGGCACTAAGAACTAGAAATGATTTAATGCCATATACAACAGGAATTAAAACTGAATTATTAAGCAAAGCATCAAAAATAGTTTCTAGTGCAACTTTCCCAGTACAATTTAATAAAGCTGTTGTTGGAAAAAATGCATTTGCCCATGAGGCAGGGATTCATCAAGATGGGATGCTTAAACATAGAGAAACATATGAAATTATGACACCAGAAAGTGTAGGTGTTAAAAAAACATCTTTAGTTATGGGTAAACATTCTGGAAGACATGCATTTAAAGAAAAATTAAATGATCTTGGTTATGCTAATATTACAGATGACGTTATTCAAACAGCATTTGGGAAATTTAAGATTTTAGCAGATAAAAAAAAGCATGTTTATGATGATGATATTGCAGCTTTAGTTGATGATAGTTTGGTTCTGGATAAATATGTGATTAATTTAAAATCATTAAAAGTGTTTGCTGGAACTGGTGAACCTCAAAAAGCAGAAATGACACTTGATGTTTATGGAGAAGTTAAAACTACAACAGAAACTGGTGATGGACCAGTTGATGCAATTTTTAAATGTATAAAGGTTTTATATCCACACGAGGTTAAACTTCAATTATATCAAGTTCATGCAGTAACAGAGGGAACAGATGCTCAGGCAACTGTAAGTGTTAGAATTGAAGAAGATGGCAAAACCACTGTTGGTCAAGCATCAGATACCGATACATTAGTTGCGTCGGCTAACGCCTATTTAAATGCTTTAAATAAAATGATTATTAAAAGAAAAAAAATTGCTCCAGCAGAGCATAAAACTCATAAAATGAAGGGAATATAGGATGAATAATTGGTTTAAAAGTATAACAAATGTTTGGAGTCAAGATATGGCAATTGACCTTGGTACGGCTAACACACTTGTTGTGTTAAAAGGACAAGGTGTAGTTTTAAATGAGCCATCTGTTGTTGCAATAGTTGAGAATATGGGAAAAAAAACTGTTTTAGCTGTTGGTGATGAAGCAAAAACAATGCTTGGAAGAACTCCTGGAAATATTAGTGCCATTAGACCATTGCGAGATGGTGTCATTGCAGATTTTATTGTGACTGAAGAAATGATTAAACATTTTATTAAAAAAGTTCATAAGAATAAAACTTTTGCTAACCCTAGAATTTTAATTTGTGTACCAACTGGATCAACACCAGTTGAGAGAAAAGCAATTCAGGATAGTGCTCTTGCTGCGGGTGCTAGACGTGTGCAATTAATAGAAGAACCAATTGCCGCAGCAATTGGAGCAGGTCTTCCAATTTCAGAAGCCACTGGGTCAATGGTAGTTGACATTGGTGGTGGTACTACTGAGATTGCAGTGATGTCATTAGGTGGTCTTGTTTACTCTAAATCATTAAGAGTTGCAGGAGATGCAATGGACACTGCTTTAATTAATTATATGAGAAAAGAATACAATCTTATGATTGGTGACAGTACTGCTGAAAAAATTAAAAAAGAAATAGGTACTGCCATCCCATCAAGTAGCAATACATATGCAGTAAAAGGTAGAGATTTAAGATCAGGAACACCAAAAGAAGTTAATATTACTGAAGAAGATACAGCTGAAGCCTTAAATATTATCTTAAAAGAAATGGTTAATGGAATAAAAGATGCTTTAGAAAATACACCTCCAGAATTATCTGCTGATTTAGTTGATATGGGATTAACACTTACAGGTGGTGGGGCGTTATTAAAGAATATTGATAAAAGATTTTCTAAAGAAACAGGATTACCAGTACATGTGGCAGACGATCCGTTAACATGTGTTGCAATTGGAACTGGAAAAGCTTTAGAGAATGAAGAAATTTTTTCCACCATGTTATCTGAGTACTAAACAAAATGGAGTCAAGTCGAGATGATTTTATAATAGCAGTAAGATCTGCTTTTTTAAAAAAGGGTTATCAGCAAAAATTTTCATTATTCAGTTTAATATTATTTTCTATATTTATTTTAACATTAGGAAATTTTAATTTTAAGATTATAGAATTTAACAGAACTGTAATTAAAGAAATAATTTATTACTCATCTTTTATCGTTTCTGTCCCAGAAAATATTGTAGAAAAATATTTTAATAAAACCTCTAATCATTTTAGATATTATGATGATTATGAAAGGGTAAAAAATGATTTGCAAAAATTAAAAAATAAAGACTTGTCAAAAAAAATAATTACATTCGAGAATATAGAATTAAAAAAATTGATTGATGATTATTTTGTAGAAGATAGTCAAGCGTATGCGAAAGTACTGATAGATAAAAAAAGTCCATTTTTAAGATCTATTATTATAAATAAAGGCAGTAAAAATGGAGTTAAAACAGGAATGATTGTTTACGATGACATTTATTTAATTGGAAGGATAGTTGAGGTAAACTTTCTTTCATCACGTGTATTGTTGATATCTGATATAAATTCTAAGGTTCCAGTTACAATTCAACCACTTAACATAGAAGCCATTATGAGTGGAATAGAAAAAAAGCAGGGACAATTGGAATATATCCAAGGTGATAAATTAATTAATAAAGATAAGGAAGAATTAATTGTTGTAACATCTGGATCGGGTGGAGTGTTTAAAAGTGGAATTCCAATTGGCAAAATAAGTTTAACAAAAAATTTAAATAACAATAAAGTAATAGTAGAATTTTATAGAGATTTTTCACAATTAAAATACGTAAAAATTTCATCCCACACAAAAGAAAATATAAATATTGATCAATCTAATAAAAAAAATTTTAGGGAAAATAGTGATCAAATGTTAAAGTTAAATGAGCAAGTATCTAATATTAACGTATTAAAAAAACAAAAAGTTATCAACGAAGAGATAAGAGTTAAGCTAGAATTAGAAAATAAAAGATTAAAAAATAATCTTATTACAACAGAAAAAGAATTAATAGAAAAAGATAAACAAATAAAAAAAGATATCCTTAAAACTAAGAATATAGAATTTTTAGAATTAAATTTATTGCATGGACATAAGTGTAGAAAAAGTTTTTTCAAATCAAGTCTTTATAAAGTTGGCACAGATGAGTACAGAGCGTGCGTGTTAAATAAAGGAAGTATTAATAGGAATTAAATGGTTAGTGTAAATATAACAATAAAATCTTTTCTAGCCAGGAATACTCCTGTGATTCTACTTTTTACCTCAATACTAAATGAAATTGATTTTAATAATACGGAACTTAAATATTTTTCATTTAATTTTTCTTATATTCTAATATTTTATTACAACGTAAAAAGAGAGAATGGAATTGGCTATACTTTTATTTTCATAGCTGGATTATTTAATGATGTGGTTAATGGTTTACCAATGGGCTTGAGCAGTTTGTGTTATTTATTATTATGTGTAGCTGCTTCATATCTTCGGAACATAACATTAAGACCAAGTTTAATTAAAGATTGGATATTTTTTCTTATAACGATCTTCATTTTAAATTTTATTACATTTACTTATTTAATTTTATTTTTTAATTATGAAATTAATTATTTTGATCAATTGATAAATATTCTATTTACATTTCTATTATACTTTATTTTTTCATATATATTTGGCGTTTACGATAATATTATTTCAGGTAAATTTTATTAATGTTTGGAGAAAATTTTAATGCTAGAAAACTTCAGACCGTTAATAGAAGAATGTTCATCATTGGCACAGCTAAAATTGTTATATTTACTGGAATTATCGCAAGATTATTTTCGTTGCAAATATCTGATAATAAAAAATATTTAACCCTTTCTGATAAAAATAGATTGCGTGAATGGCGATTGCCTCCCATTAGAGGGGAATTTGTTGATTATTTCGGTAATACTGTAGCGAGCAGTTTAAAGGTGTATCAACTTCATGTAATTCCAGAAGAGGTAGAAAATTTCAGATATCTAATGCTGAGGTTAAAAGATATTTTGAGTCTTACTAATTCGGAACTTAAAAAAATAATTAAAAAAAATAAAAATCAAAAACCCTGGGAAACTTTAGTTATATCAGAAAATTTAACTTGGGAGCAGTTTGTAAAAGTTAATTATTTTTTACATGATTTAATTGGCGTAAAACCAGTTTTATCTATTTCTCGTAACTACCCATTTGATGATAATTACACACATATCCTTGGGTATGTAAGCCAAGCTAATAAAGACGATATTTCAAGGAGTCAAAAAATCAAAGATAATTATGTACCAGGTCTCAAAGTAGGAAAAACAGGCCTAGAAAAATCATTGGAAGAAGAATTAATTGGTGTAAATGGAGTTGAAAGATATGAAGTTAACGCTTTTGGTAAAAGAATTAAGCAAATTAATCATACAGAGGGTGAGCAAGGTAAAAAGATCAGACTTACAGTTGATACAGAAATTCAAAAATTATCTAATGAGCTGTTAAAAGAAAAAGCTGGATCAATCAGTGTAATGGATATTTACACTGGAGAAATAGTAGCGATGCAATCTTCTCCTTCATTTAACCCAAATTTATTTGTTTTTGGTATTAGTCATGATGATTGGCAATTAATAAGAAACAATCCTTTAAAACCATTAGTTAACAAAACTTTAACAGGCTTATATTCACCTGGCTCTACAATAAAACCTATAGTGGCTCTTTCTGCATTAGAAAATAATATTATTGATAAGGATTTTAAAGTTAATTGCATTGGAAAAATAGAAATGTATGGTCAAACTTACCATTGTTGGAAAAAAAAAGGTCATGGGGTTGTAAATTTAAAAGAAGCAATGAAACAATCGTGTGATACTTATTTTTATGAAATTGCAAGAAAACTTGGTGTAGATAGATTGAAAGTAACTGCAACAAATTTTGGTCTTGGAGAAAAAGTTTTACAAGATACTTTTAGTAATGAAAAAAAAGGATTAATTCCAGACACACAATGGAAAAAAAATACTTTAGGAAAAGGATGGGTCATAGGTGAGACATTAATTACAGGAATTGGACAAGGTTATATGCAAACTACACCTTTACAGCTATGTTTAATGACTGCTCAACTGGCAAATGGTGGTCATAAAATTTATCCCAAAATAACTATTAATGAAAAGGATGAAACATATGAAGAAGTAAAAGCTATTATTAAAAAAAATTATGAAATTAATAAAGAACTGGAGCAGGGTTTGCTAGAATCAAGTCAAGAATTTTTTGCATTTCCTAAAGATAAAAAACACGAAGTATTATATAAAAAATTTAAAAACATAAAGCTTATAAGAGAAGCAATGTTTGCATCTACAAACGAAGTGAGGGGAACATCTTATTCATCCAGAATTAAAGATCCAAAATATCAATTTGCAGGAAAAACTGGAACATCACAAGTTAGAAGAATAACTAAAGCAGCAAGAGAGCTCGATTTAAATACATCTGAAATTCCCTACAACGAAAGAGATCATGCTTTATATATAGCTTTTGGACCATATAAAAATCCAAGATATGCATTAAGTATTGTTATAGAGCATGGTGGATCTGGTAGTTCAACGGCAGCACCGATTGCAAAAAAACTTTTTAAATTAATTGTAGATCGGCATGAACTTAGGGAAAAAATCAGAAATCAAAAAACATTAGGAATCTAGATGCAATATAATTCATTTAACACACAATTATCTTTTTTTCAAAAATTTAAAAATTTAGATTTTATTTTGTTAACTTGCATATTGTTACTGGGTATAATTAGTGCCTTTTCCATGTACTCAACAGACGGTGGAGAATTTTTATTTCATAGCAGGAGTCATATTATTAAATTTATAGTTTTTTTCTCAATGATGATTGGATTATCTTTTTTTAATATAAAGATTTGGCATTATCTTGCTTATTTTTTTTATGTCGTTGTTTTACTATCTTTAATTTGGGCTTCATTATATGGAGTTAAAGCATCTGGATCACAAAGGTGGATAAATCTATATTTTATTAATTTACAGCCATCAGAGTTAATGAAGATAGCAATTATTGCCTGTCTTGCAAAATTTTATCATCGTCTTAGTTTAGATAATGTGAATACCCTTCAAAGTGTATTGATAGCTTTATTGATTTTAATTTTACCAATAATATTAGTACTGAGTCAACCAGACTTAGGAACATCCATATTAATTGCGTTGAGTGGTCTAGTCGTTATGTGGCTCACCGGATTAAATGCTAAATATTTTATATATTCTTTTGGAGTTTTTTTAATTTCGATGCCATTTGTTATTTCTTTTTTAAAGACATATCAAAAATTAAGAATTTTAACCTTTCTTGATCCAGATAGAGATCCCTTGGGAGCAGGATATCAGATAATTCAATCTAAAATAGCAGTAGGTTCAGGAGGTTTAACAGGAAAAGGTTTTCTAAAAGGAACTCAAAGTTATTTAGAATTTTTACCAGAAAAACATACGGATTTTATTTTTACATTATTTGCTGAAGAATATGGCTTCATAGGTTCACTATGTCTATTATTTATTTATATAATTATTATTTATAGAGTTGTAAGAATTGGTTCAATCTCAAGAAGTTATTTTGCAAAACTTTTCTGTTATGGTTTTGGCTCTGCAATATTTTTTTATGTGGCAGTAAATATGTCAATGGTTTTAGGGTTATTACCTATAGTTGGTTCACCATTACCCATCATGTCTTATGGAGGATCTTCAATGTTAGCTACAATGATAGGTTTTGCAATTGTAATGAGTGCTAAAATTAATCATAAGCATTTAATACCGTAGATATTTTAAGGATAAATTTGTCGAATTTGTCGCGAGAAAATTTGTATTTAAAAATTATATAAAGTGTCATGGAAATGAAGTTAAAAATTGGAATTATAGGTGCTGGTATTCAGGGTATTTCTAATGCACTATTTTTACAAAAAAAAGGTTTCGATGTTACAATTTTTGACAGAGATGAGCCCGGCAGCCCAGTTGCATCATATGGTAATGCTGGTCATTTTTCTCCATATGCATCGGTACCGATAAATAGACCTGATGTTTTAACAGATGTTCCAGCAATGCTTTTAAGCTCAACTGGCCCTCTTGCTCTTAAATGGAATTATGTTCCAAGGATGATTCCATGGTTTTTAAAATTTATAAGAAATTGTTCCACAAAAAGAATGATGCATACAGCTAAAAACATGCATCAAATTTTAGATCTAGCATTACCTGCTTATGATGAATTGTTTGATGAAATTGAACTAGAAGGATTAGTAGAAAAAAAAGGTATTTTATACATTTGGAATGATCAAAGTTTAAAAAGTAGAGAGCTTGAAATTAAAGTTAGAAACGAACTTGGTGTTGATCAACAAGTAGTAACTGAAAAAGAAATTCATGATTTAGAACCAAATATAAAACCTATTTATCATGGAGGTGTTTATTATCAACATGGCAGACATGCAAGAAACCCCAAAAAAATACTTTTGAAGTTATTTGAACTTTTTTTAAAAAAAGGTGGCAAGTTTTTAAAAATGAATATTAAAGATATAAACTTTGATGAGGAAAAACCAATTATAAAATCTGAAACTCAAAGTTTTCTTTTTGATAAGATTGTAATTGCTTGTGGCTCATTTTCTAAAAAGTTAACAGATAATTTAGATGAGAAGATACCTCTTGATACTGAAAGAGGTTACCATGTCCATTTTAAAGATT
>Ga0114995_10002095_pt1 | contig 13842 bp, 7 predicted proteins | sample ArcticOcean_MG_C_11_FD_87038 | JGI IMG/M metagenome (GOLD analysis project Ga0114995, IMG submission 87038) | Marine microbial communities from western Arctic Ocean - ArcticOcean_MG_CB2_154 | ecosystem: Environmental > Aquatic > Marine > Oceanic | place: Arctic Ocean: Canada Basin | collected... | reverse complement strand
ACTTCTGCATTAACATCAATTACCGTTCCTTCAATCTTAGTGACATTATAGCTTACGTTGTATGATAAGTCATCTGTGATATTATCACTGTAGTTTATTAAAAACTCTAATCCTTCAGAACGAGTAGTTCCTGCATTAACGGTAGGAGATCCTGAACCCGGAGCAGTTGTTCCTAGAATCCCAGAAACCGGTAAGCCTGGAATTAATAAGTCAACTCTGTCTTCAAGGAAATAATCCGCAACAATTTCTAATTTGTTTCCAAAAAATTTAGCATCTAAACCAATATCCAGTTTTTCAGCAGTTTCCCACTTTGCATTTGCATTTGCAATAGGCCCGTTAGCAATACCGTTGGTTAAAGCACCATCAAAAACATAGGTTGCTTCTCCGCTTAGTGCTGACCTATATAAGTCATTTCCAACAAGATTTCCTAAAGTTCCATAACTTCCACGAATTTTTAAGAAGTCAATAACCTCACTATCCTTTAAGAAATTTTCATCTGATATTTTCCACCCTGCAGTAACAGACTTGAAATAATCAATTCTATTGTCTTTAGCAAATGCGGAAGAACCGTCTCTACGAATCATTGCAGACAATAAGTACTTTCCTTTAAAGTCATACTGTAAGCGACCAAAGTAAGATAACAAACGGTTGTCATATGTATATGATCCATTTTCTTTAGCGTCACTTGTTCCAGTAGTTAGAGCGATATCAGCAAAATCCCATGAGTTGTTTGGTACATCGAAGCCTGTGGCGAATAAACCATCACCCCAGTTTTTGATTACGGTAGTTCCTACTGTAGCTTCAAAGTTGTGTTTATCTGCAATCGATTTTTTATAGGTTGCAAACGTATCCCATGTATAAGAATCATATTGATTCTTACTCTGATTCACAGTACTTCGGTCCGTATTAAATACTTTTCCTGCCCCGTAATTAGCTATAGGAGAGAATGTTTTGCCTTTGTCGCTGTATGTTTTGAAACCCATTCTAGAGGTGACCGTCAAATCATCCGTTAGCTTGTATTCTAACTGAAAGTTTCCTTCAATACTACTTCCAAAGTAAGTGTTGTACGTATCACGTATTTGAGAAAATGGATTTATGATTTCATTTCCAAAAATCCCATTAACATCTTCTTGATCTAAAGCAAATAATGGAGAATAATTAATGGCGTTAAATAAGACAGACCCTAAGCCTGATTCACTAATAGTTTTTCTTTTGTTTGAAAAGTAGTTTAAATTTACAGTGGTCTTTAAACGATCATTAACATCAATCCCCAAATTTAATTTAATATTATCTCTAATATAATTAGATTTATCACTAGCAATAATTCCGTCTTGGTCAAGGCGAGTCGCCCCTAAATAATAGGTGACATTATCTGTACCTCCAGATAAACTAACATTATGATTAGTCATTAGTGCTTGATCAAACAGCTCATCTTGCCAGTTTGTTCCAGCTCCGAGTCCAGCTATATTTGAATAAGGAAGTGGCTGACCGTTTGCAGCATAACTTTCGTTCACTAGGGCCGCATACTCGGTAGCATTTAAAAGAGATAACTTTTTTGTTGTTTCTTGAATTCCTGCGTAAGTGTTATAAGACACTTGAGGTGCCGTATTTTTCTTTCCTTTTTTAGTAGTTACTAAAATTACACCGTTTGCACCCTCAACTCCATATATTGCAGCTTGGGCATCCTTTAAAACAGTAAGACTTTCAATATCATCTGGGTTTAGACTGTTAAAGCTAGATACAATATAGCCATCAACAACCAATAGAGGGTCGTTATCAGTATTACTACTTACCCCTCTAATAAGAAATCGGAATCCACTACCAGGTGAACCTGACTGAGTTGATACCGAAACCCCCGTGGTAGTTCCTTGTAAGGCTTGAGACACATCAACTGGTTTCAGTTTTTCAATTGTTTCAGATCCTACTATAGAAACTGAACCTGTAAGGTCTTTTCTGCTTTTTGATCCATATCCAATTAGGACTATTTCGTCTAAGGACTCGTTGTCTTCTTCTAAGTCAACATTCATGACAGTAGCAGCTGGAAGCTCTAAAGTTTCAAAACCTACATACGTGAATACTAGTGTAGCATTTGATTGTACATTTGATAGGGTGAAATTACCATCGAAATCAGACACAGCACCTGAGCTGGTGTTTTTAACGATAATATTCACTCCTATTAACGGAAGGCCATCAGCGCTAGATTTTACTGTTCCACTCACTGAAATATTTTGAGCCATTGCTGCAGTAGCAAATGTCAAACTAACCAGTAGGGTATAAAATATTTTTTTCATAAATATTAGTTTAATTGTTTTTGATAAATCTATAACAAGAATATGCTAAATCCTCAAAAAAAACCGCAACAAAAAATATACATCATAAAAAAAATCGTTTTCGATTATTAGAATGACAATTTATAAGGTTGTAGATAAGAAAAATGAAGTAGACTAAGGGGCCTGTATGACAGCACAATCATTTAAATGTAGTGCTAATGTATAGTTATCTAGAGGGGTTGTAGTGTTTCTACACTTCTAATATATAACTTGTCAAGCTAGATTCATGGGGTAAATCCATCTTTTTTCGCAAACGATATCGCTTAACTTCAACACTTCGGTACGAAATGTTAAGTAAAGGAGCAATTTCTTTGGAAGTTAAATTAAGCCTTAAATAAGCACATAACCTAAGGTCGTTGGGGGTAAGACTTGGATGTAACGATTTAATATGTTTAAGAAAGTCTTTATCCGCATTATTAAAAGCTTCCTCAAAGAGTTTCCAGTCATCAGTATTGTTTAGGTTTTTATCAATAATTTGAATTACCTTTTTTAAATCCTGTCCATCAGAAGCCTTTGCTTTAAGCTCATTCTTGATTCCATTAAGAAACTCATTCTTCTTAATTAGACTCATTGTTGAAACGGCTAGTTCTCGGTTTTTACTCTCGATATCTAATGTTAATTTTTCATTATTTAACTGCATTAACTGCTTGGAAGATTCTAATTCTTTTAGGGCTAGATCTTCTTGAGATTTTTTGAGCAATTTGAGTTGCTGCTTATTGTAATATCTCTTATAACTGTTGTGAATAATAATCCATGTAAAAATTAATAAAAGAGCATATAATGTAATTGCTAAATTACATAGATACCAGGGTCGTTCAATAACAAATGAAAACGAACTGGTATTTGAGGTTTCTGTAATCCCTGTCTTTCCCTTTACCTTAAACTCATAACTACCAAAGGGTAAATTCTCAAACACTTGATAGCTTTGTTCAGACCAATCAGACCACTGATCTGACCAGCCCTGGAGTTTGTAGGCGTAGTTTTTCTTAACAATGTTATCATAGTTTGAGATTGTATAGCTAAAATAAAGGCTGTTAGTGTCATAGTCTAAATGGGTAACTGTAGATAAATTTAATTTATATTTATCTTCGTTAAGCTTACTAGCTTCAATAGATTTTAATTTAATATTATAGAGGTGGCTTGGTTTTATAATACTTGAGTTGAAAATAAAATATCCATTAGAAGAGCCTAGTAAAAATTCATCTACTCCAATTTGAGTTAAGTTCTCGAAACCATTTACCACTTTTTTAAAATTATCAAGAGATACTGGGATGATTTCTGTTTTGGGAATTTCTGTAATACTTCCAGTACTGACAATTAAAATACTGTCGTCTGCAAAACACCATTTAAGTCCGTCCGAGCCTTTTACATCCAACAGGGTTGATCGTAATGAAAAGGGGTTTAAAACTGCATTAAAAGCGTCAAAGGCTGTAAAGTCTTTTGATTCCTCATTGTATTTATAAACCCCTTCAGAGGATGTGTAATACAGATTGTTAGAGAAGTTTAAAATATTTGACCCACTACCCTTACTTACTGATGACACAGCAGCGCCCTTAGAAACGGACAATAAGTCGTCTGATAAGATGAGTTCATAAAGCCCCCTTAACTCGTGATTTACAAATACTTTGTTTCCCTTCTGCTCGTAAAATCGAGTAGACAAATCAAAGCCTTTAATTTTATTTCTAAACCTCCATTTACCGAAATATTTTTCTAAGAGACTTAGGCCTGAATAATTTCCTTGTAAAATAATGTTTGAGTCCCTTTCTAATAATTTAAAATCCCAGGTCCCAGGGGTGTTAGAAATCACAGTCTGAACACGTTGATCTTCTATAATTAAAGTGCCTAAGTGATGGCCACAGAAAACGAGATCATCTATGATTTTAAGGCTCCAAACTTGACCATTAGTCCCTTCTATAAATGTAAATTCAGCATCTGATTCTCGGGGTTTATAAAATAAGCCTTGGTTGGTTCCTAAATACAAATAGTCCTCAAAAACCAACGAGGAATACACCGTGCCTATGGTCCCTTTTGTATCATTATAGACGGTAAACTGAGTAGACAAATTAATCGAACTAATTCCAATGTCAAGTCCAAGCCATAGATTATTTTGCTGGTCTTCATAGACCGATAAAACGGTATTATTACTTAGTCCTTTTTCAAAATTTAAGTCATATTTTAATTGGCCGTCTGCTGTGAAATGAAAAAAACCATTTGAAACTGTCCCAATAACAATGCTACTATCTTTTAACTTTGTGGCGCTGTAAACTGACATAGCCTTTAGGTTTGCCTTAGCATCAACTTGCCAAGGGGTTAGTACACCATTCTCAAAATAATAAAATCCGTTAGAAATAGTCAAAATTAGCAGTCCTCCATCTAAATCAAAAACCTCAACAGGCTCATGTTTTAATAAACGAGGGTCGTTGCTAACGAGTTCTTCTGTCCCATTAGTAAATTGAAACAGGCCTTGGCCCTTCTTATTGAAAAATAAGACGCCATTAACTAAAAAAATATTGTTAATATAATGGTCTGATTCAATAAAGGAAAACTCCTGCGTGACTTCATTAACCAAATAAATCCTTGAAAAAGACTGAAAAACCAACCAATCGTCTAATTTAACGATCTTCCAAAACTGTTCATCTTCAGTGAGATCAATATCTAGCTTTTCAACTAAGGAGGTGTATTCTAAGACGTTTTTATTGTTTGTTTTCCAGACGCCAAAATCCATATAACTTCCAGAATACACATCATTGCCAACTGCTTTGACAGATCTCACTATGGTATTATCAGGTACAGAGTACAAACTCCAATTCATTCCGTCAAATTCAAGCAGCCCAGAATTATTAGCAAAATACATGGTCTGATCTGAAGTTTGAGTTATGTCCCAGTTTTGATTTTGGGCACCATATAAGTCCGGCGTATAGGCCCTTAAGGGAGGATGCTCTTGTGCCGCTATATTTATGTAGCTTATAAAAATTAAAAAAAAATAGGCTATTCTCATAAAAATGGAATTCTCCAAGTTAGTTAGAGGTTAAAATAAACACTGATGTATTAATGAATAATATCCGTTAAAATATTATCAAATATAGTGTAAAATTAGAATGCTATTAATGGATTTCAAAACAAAAAACTATCTAATGTTCAAAAAAGAGACTAAGTCTTCTTTTCGACGTTTGGCTACTGGGAGCATAAGCTTGCCTACTAACTCACAATTACTGCCATCTGAGTTATTGATGTTTATAATATATTTGAGGTTAATCAAATATTTTTTATGAATACGGAAAAAGTAACTTGCCGATAATAACTTCTCATACTCTCCAATGTTTTTAGATACAAAAAGTGTAGACTTATCTACAAGGTGAATTGTGGTATATCTCCCATCAGATTCTAAATATAAAATATCATCAATACGTACAAAGTCAATTTTTTTAGTTGATGGGATCGCTATAAAATTATAATCTGTTATTTTGGAACCAATAGAGCTCTTAACTGAGTTGATTTGTGAAGATGTTGTAAAATGATTGTTTTTGAAGCTATCTTTAATTTTCTCAAAAGTGACCAAAAGATCCTTTGGGTCAATTGGTTTTAAAAGAAAGTCTACAGCATTAAATTTAAATGCTGAAATAGCATACTCTTGATAGGCAGTTATAAAAACAACCAAATAGTCGTTGTAATTTATTCCATCTAAAATATCAAAACCTGTACCATCGCCCAAGATGATATCTAAAAAAATAACTTTTGGTTTTAGTGAATTTAACTTTTGAATTGCCTCTGGAACGGAAGTGGCAAGTGCAATAATTTGAAGTTTAAGCTTAAGACATTCAGAAGGTTAAGTCAGTAACGAATGTACTAAAAAAAGACAAAAAAACACAATAAATTTCAATAAAAGTTACAGATTATCAATGATTTAAGTATATTTATAGTATGATGTACAAGGGGAATAGTGCCAGAGGAGTATGGAAGATGCGTTGGGTGGCACTAACTATCATGATCGCTGTTTTCTTGTCGCTAGAATCCTATTCTCAAAGCCCTGATGAAAGTCCTGGGCTAGCTTCAAGTGTCATAGCACACAACAAAGCCAACAAAGAGCAGTTAACTGACAGTATTATTAATGTAAATAAGCACGAAGCCTTAGCCACAGGAAATGACTCACTTTATATTGAATTGACATTCCAACTGTTTGACAAAAGAAACCTAAATAATGTCGATATCTTTGATATTACACTATTAAACGACTTGTTGATCAACAACATTGATATAAGTGACAAATACCTTAATATGCTTCTAAGAGCCTACCTAAGTTTAGGGTATTATTTTCTGATTCAAGAAAAACCATCATCATCTGACTCAGGGCTTGTTAAATATTACTTTGAAAAATCTTTTGCAATTCTACGAGAGTTAAAGTTAAGCCCTGAGGAGCTTGAGCAATTCCAATTGCACAGATTAGACTACTTGGTGAAAACAAATAATGACAGCTTATTTTATTATATAGACAAATACTCTATTCCAAAAGAAAAAGAAAATTTGACACTCACAAGATGGCACAGGTTTAATAAAAATCACCCAAGGGAATTATTTTATGCAACCCAAACTTCTGATTTACTTGAACAAATGATTGCCTTTGGGAATAATAATAAAATCAAAGAAGCGGATAGCCTGTATTCAATTTTGAAAACAAAATACGAGTTTAATAACCCCGAAATGGAACATGTTTTAGATCAAGAAATGGCCCATATTTACTTGAGATATAATGAACTATCAAATGCGGTTGAATTGTATGAAAAATCTATAACCTACTTTGAACAGCACGACAACCTTTATCGAATTGAAGAAAGTCTAATCCCTTTAGGCGTTAGTAAATGTGAAGCTAAAGTAGGTCCAGAAGAGATGTCTAAGCATTTTGAAAGAGTAAAGGTATTTAATAAAACAAAATCCAAAAGTCAATTAAAAGCACTTACAACGCACCTTAACCTAATAAACAAGTTAACAACTAGAAATACAAAAAAAAGTTTGACAGATAAAAACCGAATTGAACAGCAGTTGGATATTCAAATAATATTAATAAATTTAGGGTTTGGTTTTTTAATAGTACTTGCTGTTTACACTTTTATATATTTTCAAAGAGTGAAAGAAAGAAATGAACTGAATGTCGCTAACAACATAATGAAAATTAATGTTATAAAATCAAAATTTAAGCCTCATTTTACGTTTAATGTATTGTCTGTGGTAAATTATTTTATTGCAAAAAAAGACTTTGAAAACGCTTCAACATCGTTAAATAAAATGGCTGGGTTGTTACGACTAACTCTTGACAACATCAACAAGGATTTAGTTTCGTACGAATCTGAATACAAAATTTGCGAATACTACATGTACCTGGAAGGCTTACGGTTCTCTGAGAAATTTGACTTTCAAATAGAGCCTTTAACGGGTTTCAAAACAAAAAACTGGCAACTACCTGCTGGAATTATAGAGCCCTTTTTAGAAAACTCTGTGAATCATGCTTTTAATAACATGCACAAAAAGGGTCTGATTACCATGGGCCACCAAATTCAAAATGAATGCTTGGTTATTACCTTAAAAGATAATGGCAGTAGCTTAGATGAAAACATCATATCCAAAGGATATTCTCACGGACTAAGCATCTCACAGGATATTATCTCTGCTACTTCAAAATTATATGGAAAGGAGATAAAACTTGAAATAAAAACAGATCTAGGTACACAAATAATTATTACTATTCCTTTATTAAGACCTGCTTAATTATTTGTGCTTAGAGCATATTTATAAACGATTTCTAACTACTAGCCAAAAACATCACCATTGGCTCTTGGTGTAGGAATAGATTGAGCTTGAGACTTTTTTGGATTTAATATTACAAATGTGCCTAAGGCCGTTAAGGCTGCGTATTTACCCATTTTTGACAGGGCTTCGGATCTTGTTATTTGATTCTTTTTCATTTTATTTCTGATTTACAAGAGGGTTTCTTGTATAATTAATTAATAACTAATTTGGTTGTTTTAGTTTGGTTCTGGTTGTTAAGGTTAATGACGTAAACACCTGGACTGACATTGGATACATCTATTTTATGCTCTGTTTGATTGGATTCTAAAAAGTATGAGCTTATTAACCGTCCTCTTATATCAAATATTTTTAGAGTTGAATCACTTATTAACCGCCCTCTAACGGTTAGATTATTTGAGCTAGCCAAAGAAAACACCTCAACACTATTTAAGGCTATAAATTCTGCAGAAAATGTCTCGGCAGTAGTTCGAATATAAAAGCGACCTATTCCATTTAAGTCTGTAGCTGGGGTAAATGTATAACTGTCTGAAGTTAAAAGAGTTTGTATATTTAACTCTGTATCGTCTAAGTAAAAACTAATGCCTGAAGGTATACTAAAGTCTGAAAAACTTAGGGTAGCTTCCTCTCCTGCCGCTAAAATAACATCAACTGGAATAGAATAATCTAGTGATGTCAAGTCGTCAATTGGTAGGGTTTGAATCGACAAGTTTAATCCGGTAGAACCTTCTGCTAAGTGGGTGCCTAGGTGAGAGCCTATAGAGCCTGCATCATAACCTTCATCCAATCCACGTGTACCAAAAGGGCTCATGAAATAAATAGAGGTTGAATAAGACGTAAGTTCTGTCGTTAATTTTAGATTTAAATATGATGGAGTATCAACAGATTGACGTCCTTGAATTGAATTGTCTTGTTCAAGTAAACTAAATCGCCTTGCTGATGTAGGGATTGTAAAAGGAGAAGGAGATGGGGTTGAAATAACAATAAATCCTTGGCCTGGTGTCACTAATTGCATGGTTGACGAATTGACATTATTGACTGTCATCCATGGAAAATCTGAAGTAGAACCATCATAAAGATACATTGCCTTGTATCTGGAATCAATACTGCTGTCAGCAACTAGGGCGCCCATAATCTCTCCAGTATTAAGATGAGTTGTAAAAGGGTTACCAATTAGGTTGTTGTACTTAAATTGCCCTTGCCCATATACAAGAGTAATATTGATGTCTGAGGTGTTTACAACTCCATTATAAGACAAGGTTTGACCGCCAGTACCAAGGGAGGCAGCTCGATACCCTTTTGCTGCTACTAAAGTTTCGGAACTAGTCGGGCTGTACTCTTGATAACTCTCCGCCAACATAGTGTTTAGAGGGCCATATAATAAATTTGAGCTGGACGACAGCGTTCCAGCAGCTATTTTTCCAGCGTTGTTCGTAGCAAACTCTGAAAATAATTGCCCACTTACTGGAGGTGAAACAAGATCTCTTGTTGCGGCTGTGGCCGTAAAATGACGATACTCTGCTAATCCAGTTGATGTGCCGACAAGATAAAAATCCGAAAAATCATTTGAAACGGAGTCCATAATAAGTTCGCCATTTGAGTCGATGAACAAATCTCCACCAACAAACACGGAAGCAGATGGAGAAAGATATAACTTACCCCCATTAGCTACTTGTAAATTTTGGGCATAGATTGAAAAAGTAAAAAGAGTAGCTATAACTGAAACTTTGAGTTTTGAGGTTTTCATGAAATTGTGGTATTAGAATTAAAAGATTTAGATATTATTGATACTAGGTAAATCATACAGGAGGAAAACAACATTATAAAAAAATGTTTTGTTATGTTGAGGGCACTTAAGTAAACCGCCATTAAAGTGATTAAAATCGTATAAGTAACGATAAAAAGTGTTGACTTAAAGTGAGAAAAGTTTAATCTTGTTAGGTGATGATGTAAATGATTTCTATCAGGCTTAAACGGACTTTGACCTTTAAACATTCTAACAAAAAACACTCTTATAGTATCTAACAAAGGGAAGCTTATTAATGCAAGAATAACAATAATCGAATTTTTGGAGAAAAAGCTAGTTTCATTTACAAAACTAACATCGTTAGTGAGCGAGAGAACAGAGAAAACTCCGAATGCAACCACCACTCCTAAACTCATTGATCCATTATCACCTAAAAATAATTTCTTCTTGAAATTAAAGATTAGAAAAGAGGCTAAAGCTCCTGAATAACACAACATGACAAGTGCTTCAACTACAAGGTCATTAAAAAAAAAGAATGTCCCAAAACTCAAAGTACTTATTAGGCCTATTGAGGCCGACAAGCCATCGATTCCGTCAATTAAATTAAATGCATTAACAAGTATTACAAAAACAAAAACTGAAAATATATAACTATAAAAGCTTGTTAATTCATAAATACCAAAAAGGCCGCCAAAATTATCAATGCGAACTTCACAACTGACAATAACAAAAAAAGCAGTGATAATTTGAAAAAATACTTTCTCAATAGGTTTTGCCTGTAAAATATCATCTTTTAGTCCAAAGAAAACCATTAAAGAAACTGCACTAAATAATCCAAATATTAATTTAAAATTTAAACTAATTTCTAGCTGGTTATACAAAAAAAACATTACTGTCCCAAAGGTAAAAACAACTCCAAAAAAGATGCTTACGCCACCTAATATTGGAGTAGATTTTAAATGTGTTTTTCTAGAATTAGGGTGATCTACTAACTTAAACCTATTTGCAAAGAGAATCGACTGTGGAATAAGCAACTGTGATATACAGAAAGCTAAACTCAATACAAAAAAATACAAAAAGAGACTAGGAGTCGACGTTTCGGGCTTTAAAATTGAATAGTCGATTAGTAAAAGTAAAGGATTAAAATAATCTTTTATCAGACCCCAAACCATAAAAATAATTATTTGACTCATATAGGTGTTTAGAATTAGCAACTTGGCTACAAATTAAACTTTCGCAATTTAAAATGACATTGTTGTGAACAGGTTTTGGTTATTAGAATTAGTTACTTCCCATTACAATCTCTACTCTTCTGTTTAAAGATCTACCTTCCTTCGTTGAATTAGTTACTAGAGGCATTGTTTCTCCAAAAGCACTAATTGTAAGACTATTAGACGCCACTCCATTATTAATTAAGTAATCTCGAACTGCGTTAACTCTGTCCTGAGACAAAGCCATGTTAAAGTCATCAGGGCCATAACTATCGGCATGTCCCGAAAGCTTAAATTTTGCTTGAGGATATTGCTTTACAAACTCAATGATTTTAGTTAATGTGATATTAGATTTTTGGGTAAAATTATAACCCCCTACACTAAAATATATGTGTTTTGAAAGCAAATCCATTAATTCTTTCGCTTCAAACGGACATCCATTATTAGAGTCAATACCGGGGATAGTTGGACAGGCGTCCGCTGCATCTACAACACCATCTCTATCAGAGTCTGGCAAAGGACATCCATTGTTTGATGGCAATCCTTTTATTTTTGGACAAGCATCCACTGAATCAAGAACAGAATCTTTATCTGTATCAAGCTCCACTTCTTTTACTGGGCATCCAAAATCTGTGCCATATACATCTGGACAATTATCAACAGAATCCGTTACACCATCTCCATCACGATCAAGAATCTGTTCTGGTTCTGGACATCCATTGTTGAGAGGCGAGCCACTCACATTTGGACAGTTGTCAAGTTTATTTTTAACTCCATCATTGTCGAAGTCTGTATCAGTAAATCGGTAAATTAAAGACGCTGAATGCTGAAAATGATTACTGACTTTTTTAGGGTGAGTCGAGGTCCACTTGGCAGTGGTTGAAATATTTACACCAAAATTATCTGTGAACCAGAAATTAGAACCTAAGCCGGCATTAAAACTCACATCATCAGATTTTTCAACAACAAGCATCCCTAGACCAGTGTGTAGGTAAAGCTCTAACCAATTAAGTCGTTTAATCCAACTTAAATCTTCACTGAAATAGTATTTAAAATCTAAATCAATTGCCAAATATTCAAAATCTTTAGCAACGATTTCTCCATCAATATTTCCTTTATCTTTTTTCCATTTATTTATGCTAAATACTCCAGCAGCACTAAACCTTCTACTAAACCTGTATTCAAGTTCAGCATTTAAATTGTTGGAAAACGCCATTTCATCAAATTCGCTTAAAAAATAGGATGGGTTTTGCTCTCCAGAGCTATCAACTAAATTCGTTCCAAACTTTAATATTATTGTATTAAAATTAGTAATAGAATCATTCGATGACTCTTGGTCTTGGGATTGAGCTTGACTAAATGTAAGCGCTCCTAAAAAAGATAAAAGTAGTGTAAGTTTTTTCATGTTATAATTTGGGGTTTATTAGTTTTGGTCAACACTTAATTGCAGCGAACTGAATCAAATGATGCACAAATTAAAGCTGGAAATACCAAAATCACAAGCGCTCTGTAACAAGCGGTTGTATAAAGTAACTAACGGTATGTTTTGGCGTAAAAAAGGCTTAAAAAGGGTTAGACCGAGACTGCAGAAGCTTCTTGAAATAATTGTTTTTGCCTGCTCAATTAATAAACTTATATTTACACTGATTAAAGTTATTAACTATAAATTTTTAACATCAATATATTGATTTACAGAGCTTTATTATTTTTTTTACTCCCTATCTTATTAACTTCCACATTGAAAGCTCAAAATATTAGGATTAACGAGGTATCCGCGTCTAATTCTACTTATTATGACCAAGATGGAGATACTCCAGACTGGATAGAACTACACAATTCTGGGATGCAAACCGTGTCCATGAACGACTGGTCATTATCCGACAATGTTTTGGATTTTTCAAAGTGGAGCTTTCCCAACATTTCATTGGCAACAAACCAATACTTACTGCTTTGGGCATCTTCCAAGGACAGAGCCAATATATCATATGCGACAACTCTAGTAAACCAGGGTGACAGCTTTAGATATTTAATCCCATCCTCTGAACCAAATTCAAATTGGAAAAATATAAATTTTGACGATTCTAATTGGATACAAGGGATCTCAGGGTTTGGATATGATGATGGAGATGATGCTACTATACTGCCAAACGGGACCCTCTCTATATACTTGCGGATTTCTTTTGAAATGTCAAATCTAGAAAGCTTAAGCTCTCTCATTCTTGACATGGATTATGACGATGCTTTTGTGGCATACATTAACGGAACTGAAGTCGCTAGGGCAAATATTAATGGAAACCCTCCAGCCTATAATTCTGGAACCCTACAAGATCATGAAGCGTTGATGTATACTGGCGGTAATCCAGATCGTTTTGTAATAACAAATCCGAATAATTTTTTAATTGATGGAGAAAATATTTTAAGCATTCAAGGGCATAACATTAGTAATACCTCCTCAGACTTTACTGTCATCCCTTTCTTATCGGCAGTATTTACAAGCCCTAATAATTTAGGCGTTATTCCCCCTGAAATATTAGGACTAAACTCTGATAATCTTCATACTAATTTTAAAATATCTTCTAACTCAGAAACACTCTTTTTAAGTAATGCAAATGGGGATATAGTGGATCAATTAACCGTTGAAAACTTACCTCCGGACACTTCTTATGGGGTTTCTGTAGCTACTAACGATTTGGTAATCTACAGTGAGACAACGCCTGGGTACCAAAACTCTAATAATTATTTTTTAGGAGCAGTT
>Ga0114995_10002091_pt1 | contig 13851 bp, 13 predicted proteins | sample ArcticOcean_MG_C_11_FD_87038 | JGI IMG/M metagenome (GOLD analysis project Ga0114995, IMG submission 87038) | Marine microbial communities from western Arctic Ocean - ArcticOcean_MG_CB2_154 | ecosystem: Environmental > Aquatic > Marine > Oceanic | place: Arctic Ocean: Canada Basin | collected... | reverse complement strand
TTTAACTGATTGTAATTCAACAACTATTGTAGTGTGTTTGTGGCCGCGATCTGCAATTTCTTGAGCAATGTTGTGTACTTCAAATAACGATGAATGAGCTTTTTTTGGTGCGATTGGCGCTACAAATGTACCTACGCCTTGCTGGCGTATAAGTACTCCATCGGCGGTTAGTTCTCGAAGTGCTCGATTTACAGTCATGCGGCTTACCCCTAAAGCATTAACTATTTCTGCTTCGGATGGCAAGCGTTGCTCTGGTATCCAAATTGATGAATGGATATTCTCCAAAATTGCTATTTTTAGGCGTGCATAAATAGGCGCATTGGTATTGGGTAGCGCGTTGAGCAAATTCTGAGTAGTATTTGATTGTCGTGTAGTCACTGTAGTCACAATAGGTCCATGGATCTTGATTCTGATGTGAGTATACAATCTTGACTTGACTATGCCAATTCTAGTATTGTATATACAAGTTGAAATATATTATCAAGAGTGTGCTATTAATGAACAAGTTTTACTTTGCCGACCAAGCTTTAATGGCTTCAGGCTGGGCTAACAACGTAAAAATCTCTGTTGTAGATGGCGTTATTAGTCAAATCGAAGCGAATCAAACTAGCCAAGCCAGTAAAGGGTGCCAGCGGTTAACTGGCCCCGTATTACCGGGTATGGTGAATCTACATTCACACGCGTTTCAGAGGGCTATGGCTGGCTTGGCAGAGGTTTGTTTAGACCCTAAAGACAGCTTCTGGAGCTGGCGTGATCTAATGTACGGCCTAGTGGCTAAGTTGAACCCCGAACAAGTAGGGCAAATAGCCACTTATCTTTATATTGAAATGCTTAAGGCTGGATACACCCAAGTGGCTGAGTTTCATTATTTGCATCACCAGCAAAGTGGGCAAGCCTACGACAACCCAGCAGAAATGGCCCTGCAAGTTCGCCAAGCAGCGGTAAATGCTGGTATTGGCCAAACCTTATTGCCAGTGCTTTACAGCCATTCTGGTTTTGGTGGTCAAGCACCTAACCCTGGACAGGCCCGTTTTATCCACGATTTAGACGCTTACTTACGCCTGCAAGAGCAATTGGGCCAAAATATAGCCCCCCTTAAGCATAACCAAGGTTTGTGTTTCCATTCATTGCGTGCAGTTACAAAATCACAAATTCAAGCCTCATTAGCCAGCCTGCCACAAAATTGGCCAGTACATATTCATATTGCAGAGCAAATGAAAGAAGTGAATGACTGTATTTCTTGGAGTGGCCAGCGTCCTGTAGAGTGGCTGGCTAACGAAGTTGGTTTTGACGCTCGTTGGTGTTTGATTCACGCCACGCATGTGAATAAGCAAGAAGTGCAGACTATTGCTAATAGCCAAGCCGTAGTTGGTTTGTGCCCAAGCACTGAAGCTAATTTAGGTGATGGTATTTTCCCTATCACAGATCTTGTAGCGCAGGGTGGCCGGTTGGGTATTGGTTCTGATAGCCATGTGTGTGTGTCAGTAGCCGAAGAATTACGGTTGCTGGAATATGGCCAGCGCTTGCGTGATCAGCAGCGTAATCGCGTGTATAGCAGTGACCAACCTAGTGTAGGTGATTTTATTTACCAAGCTAGTGCCGCCGGTGGTAATGCCGCGTGCAACATCAAAACAGGGTTAGCAGTGGGAGCCAGAGCAGACTTTATTACTCTTGATACTAGCCACCCGTTACTAGCCTCAGCTAAACCTGAACAACTCATTAACCGCTGGACCTTTGGTATAAACCACAACCCAGTGAAAGATGTATTTGTAGCAGGAGAGCAAGTGGTGACTGCAGGTTGTCATAAGCTTGAAGCTAATGCTTCTGGCGCGCTTACTGCTAGTTTAAAAGTGCTATTGGGCTAATAACACCGTACTCTTTACACCAGACACGGTACCTATTGCGGGAACCGTGTCATAGGTTGTCGTAGTTTATTGTACCCTCTAAGGCTAAACACTTATGCATGACTAAATTTTATTTAGTCTAAGTCTTAATCAAAATAATAGGCTTCTGTTTGTTTGCGTATGTACGCCTCTTCAAGTTTTAATTCCACACGGAGTCTAGCTTCTAAAGCCATAGCGGCTCGTTGTTTTTTACTCACAGAATCCTCTACTTCAGAGGCTTCTACATCAAGATCATTAGAGTTTTCATCACCCTCTAGATCATCTACAACGTCTAACGTATCACTCATAAAGCAATTCTCTAACTAAAATTGAACCCTAAAATATCGCCAGTCAGTTTTTGAAAAATAACCCTAAAAGGACTCTCCGTCAAGCTATAAAATAAGTTTTTATCCACGCCAGTTGTACGATGCTTCAGAACAGTATTTGTGTTTTAGTTCACACTATCCATTTTCATAATTGTGCAAAAAAAAGACATAGGAAAAGGAAGGTGTAGCTGCCCCATTCAGGTGGAGGAACCTGTGGTCAATTATTCAACTAAGTTCAGACACCAACAAGTCGAACACTATGCGTACTCGCCTGCTAGTTTTTAACTCACTATGAGCTGTGAGCCACATGGGGAAAACAAATAGTGCAAACTCTTTCAGAACAGGCTGAACCAAAGGCTCGGCATCGCCAATATCTATAGGCATAACACCTATCCCAAGGCCGTGTTTGACTAGTTCCCAGTGCACAATATAGTTTTCTGAAATAAGAGGGAAGTTTTTCTTAGACAGGTTTAACCCGAGATCATTGAGTGCTTTTTGAAGCCTTCCGGTATTATCGAAACTGATGAAGTCAGCCTGGTTAAGGCCTGCCATTGTGGTCGGCATGCCTATGCTCTTCAGGTATTCTGGAGTTGCGTATAACTGAGCTGAGATGTCTTTAATTTTCTTGGCAATGAGATCCGGCTGAGTAGGGCGAAAGCTACGAATAGCAATATCGGCTTCGCGCCGTCCTATGTCACTGGGCGCATTACTGGCAACAATTTCAACTTCAATGCCAGGTGCCATTTTACGTAGCTTTGCGATGATCGCCGGCAGGCGAAATGTAGCGTCAACCTCACTGGCAGAGATGCAGATACTGCCTTCGACATTATTCGACTGTCCTGATGCCGACAAAGACATTCGATTAGCTGCTTCACCCATAACACGAGCTTGGTCCAGTAGCTCCAAACCACCAGGCGTAAGTACCAGACCTGTGCCCACACGGTTGAATAACACCACGCCAAGCTCCTGCTCTAATGCAGTAACCTGGCGGCCGAGTGTTGGTTGTGTCATACCCAAAGCGCGCGCAGCGGCGGAAAGTGAGCCTTCTTCTGCGGTGACAAGAAAGGCTCGAGCGCGATTCCAGTCAAATTTCACTGATTTCCAATCCATACGGTATTGCATACCTTTGATGCCACATTAGCCAATTTCCATTCTAATTAATATGGCATACGATAGCTACATTCAACAATAACGTTTTTCGAGAGCAAACATGATTACTAATGCAAAAACTCATTCAGTTCAGAATACTGCGAAAATTGCAGGCTGGTTGTACCTGAGCTTAATTCCATTGGGCATTTTGGGTATTATTTATGTGCCTGCTACACTGTTTGTAGCTGGAGATGTAGGGGCCACAATCTCTAATATCATCGCAAATGAGCTGCTATTTCGTGTGGGTATTGTTAGCGCCTTTCTAGTGCAGCTGGTGGGTATTTGTGTGGTGTTATATTTATACAAGCTACTTAAATCGGTTAACCAAAGCCACGCTTTGCTGATGGTGCTGTTCCAATTATTGGCGGTCCCTATTACATTGGTCAATGAATTATTCCACGTTGCGGTACTGGTTTTACTGAACACCCCAGAACCTTCTCATCAGCTAGTGTCACTTTTTCTGGAACTGCACCACCATGGCATTTTTGTATCACAAATATTTTGGGGCCTCTGGTTATTCCCTATGGGATATTTGGTTTTCAAATCAGGATTTTTACCAAAAATTCTGGGCATCCTACTGATGATTGGCTGTATGGGTTACTTGATAGACTCTGTGACTCATTTCATGCTTCCAGACTTTGGCTTCACCGTTAGCGAGTTCACTTTTGTAGGGGAGTTGTTGCTACCTCTTTGGCTTGTAGTTAAGGGCGTAGACGGTAAAAGTTGAGGGAGCCTTATGTCTTGAGCTGGCATTTTAAATGCGTTAGCTAGAATCTAGGTGGGAGCTACGTTTTTATCCTGCTAGTAAGGCTGTAATCATCACGTATAAGCCTGTGGCAATGAGCCCGTCCCCAGTCACCAACCACCCACTGCACGTGCAATGTACATACCTTGGGGGTAGCCTTTTTGCTAGCAATACAAAGAGGGCTATTCCTGTAATCCAATACGGGTTCATTACTGAGCCCACAAACGATAACGTTATTAAAGCCTAGCAGCAAACAAGGCAACAGGCTGAGGCGTTGAGCCAGAGTTGGAGTAGTTCACCATACAGCGAGTGATGCTGATAGCAAAATCACATTTATTGTGAGGGAGTGAAAGTTTAAAAGTATTTTAACTTATTGATATATAGGGAAATGGTGCGCTCGGTGAGATTCGAACTCACGACCTGTCCCTTAGGAGGGGACCACTCTATCCAGCTGAGCTACGAGCGCATGACTAATTTTTAACTGTTTTTGATCTAGGCCTCATGCGCCTAAAATTGCCGTGATGTAACTTACTGGTACTGTATGGACGGGCATTCTAACAGCTGACGGATTTTATGGGTACCGGCATAGCCTTCAAATTATGTAAATAATGAGGTATTGACCTTAATTATCTAAATGCAAAGTTTATTGCTAATCTAAATAAGAATGATTTGCATTAGCAATAAATTCTGTTTATCATACTTTGATCGAATATTTACTAGAGATAACCCATGAACAAAACACTTCTTTCTATTGCTGTCGTTACAGGCCTTGCACTAAGCGCCCAAGCTAATGCTGCAGTTTATGCTGAGTTCCCCATTACTGTAAAAAACTATACTGGTGACAAGGTTAGTTCAGAATCTTACGGTGGGCAGATGGCTCGTCATGGTTTGCATAATTCGGTTAAAAACTTGATATCAAAAGGAGCGAGTTTAGATCAAACTCAAGCGTACTTTAGTGGTAAGGCGGCAGGTAGGGCTATTATCAACCCAGTGTCAAAGGATGGTTTTCCGGTACTTCAAACACAAATAGATGAGTTGTCAAAGGGTAAGAACTTATCTGGAAAAACCTACAAAGGCTTAATTACGGGCATGCCTGGTGGTCTTACTGGGCTTGAGTTGCTTGAATTAATGATGGACAAGGCTGCACAAACTGACAATGGTTTTGATCCACTAACTGGCTATGACTACACCCAGCTCATTTCTAAATTTGCTATGGGTGCCGTGTTTTATAACCAAGCAGTTGATAGCTATTTAGATGAGAAGTTAGACAAGCCTAACAATAAGGCTTACAAGGAAGGCACAGCCTATACTGGTAAGGAGCATGTATGGGATGAGGCCTTTGGTTATTTCGGTGCGCCAGCGCATGCCCTAGAGCTTACAGCTGCAGAAGTCTATGGCATAGCCAAGCAAAAGCCTGAAAGCTTTGCCAAGGCAGATTACAACGGTGATGGTAAGGTTTCTTTAGTGAACGAAATGGCCTACGCCCATGCTTATTATGCAGCTTCGTTTGATAAAGGGGGTAAAACCCAGTACCTTCACACCATCGTACAGGCTTTTGTTGACGGTCGTAGTTTAATAGCTTCTGCTAATGGTGAGACCCTAACAGATGCCCAGCTTAGTGAGTTGATGGGATATACTGACATTATTAAAACACAATGGCAGCGCCTAATTGCCGAAGCTGTATTTAAGTATGCAGGCTCCGTATACGGTGACATTGAAAAGTTGGAAACTATTGTTGAAGCTAATGGCGACGCTGTGAAGGCTTATCGCAATTATGCCAAGCACTGGGGAGAGTTAAAAGGTTTTGCGTTAGCCCTAGAAACCGGTGGTGTAAACTTGGGTGAGACAGGTGTAAAGTTAAATAGACTTCTTGGTTATAGCCCAGTATTACTAGGCAATACTCAAGTTGCTGCCCTAATTGATGGTGAGTTTGTGCAAAGTTCGTCTGTGAGTATGTCTGAGTATCGGGTGCAGATGATTAAGTTGCAAAAATTGATGATCGATGACTTTGGTGTTGAGGCTCGCAACAAAGACGTGACGGCAAACTTAGCTCAGCTAGTTGATTCGCTGGGTGAAGCTTTGGCGGCAGAAAATGATTAACTATAGGCTTAGTTAATGATGCACGAGGTGCTTGAGTTTACACAATCTTGGTTTTCTGAACTTACCGGTTTAGTTAGCCAAGGTAGTAAGCGTGTGTTTGTGGGTTATTTATTAAGTGCTGCCATCATCGCTGTTATTTGGCTAATGTGGCAGCGCAGGCTTAACTTTTTAGCAGCTGTGGGTTGGCTGTGTCGGCCCCAAACCTGGTGGTCTAACTCCAGTAGATCCGACTACTGGTTGTTGCTGCTTAATCAACCATTAATGTTGCTTTTAAGCCCACTCTTGCTCAGTAAGTTGGTCTTAGCTACGAGCATATTTTACGGCCTTAGTGACTGGGTTGATCGGCCCTTATGGTCTTCTGATATATCTGCCTTTTGGGTGTCTGTGCTGTTTACATCAAGTTTGTTTGTAGTTGATGACGCAAGCCGTTATTATCTGCATCGGCTAATGCACCGTTGGCCTGTTTTATGGGCTTTTCATCGAGTACACCACACAGCTGAAAGCTTAACGCCCTTTACGGTGTTTCGCACTCACCCTGTTGAGGGAATGCTGTTTGGCTTGCGCAGTGCCTTGGTGCAGGGGTCTTTAATTGGTATTTTTGTATTTTTATTTGGCGATCTAGTAACGTTGTTGAGTTTATTGGGTGCTAATATATTTACCTCTGTATTAAATCTGCTAGGGGCTAACTTACGCCATTCGCCTGTGCCTATTAGTTATGGCAAAAAATTAGAAGCTTGGCTGATCTCTCCAGCGCAGCATCAAATACACCACTCTCAGGCCCCTGAGCATTGGAATAAAAACTTTGGTGCATTTATTGCTGTTTGGGATCGCTTAGGTAATACCATAGAGTACGGTTCTAATACCCAAGAATTAACCTATGGGCTGGGACATCAAAAACCCCACGAACACAAGCTATTAACGTTGTATTGGCAGCCTTTTAAAAACTGCTGGCGCTGCTTGCGGCGCAATAAATTAGAACCCAAAATCGCCATGAGCGTCATAAGTGAGACACCTTAAATGAGATCCTTTAATTTAATTAGCAGCCTTATATTATCAGCTGTTACTGCGAGTATTTTGGTAGTGACAAGCGCCCAAGCCAGTGGCGAGGTCAATGTTTATTCAGCCCGTAAGGAAGCGCTGATTAAACCTTTATTAGACCAATTTAGTAACACTACAGGTATTAAGGTCAATCTAATTACGGGCAAAGCAGATGCTTTACTGAAACGCTTACAGGTTGAGGGCAGTGCAACTCCTGCGGATCTGTTCATCACTGTAGATGCGGGTCGTCTGCATCGGGCTAAAGAGGCGGGCGTGTTAAAGCCTGTATTTTTGCCACTACTAGAAAAGACCATTCCAAAAGAACTCAGAGATAATGCAGGTTACTGGTATGGGCTAACCCTCAGGGCGCGGCCTATTATTTATGCCAAAGACCGGGTCAAACCTGCTGAGTTGTCAACCTACGAGGCCTTAGCTGGCGCTCAGTGGGATGGTCGCCTGTGTTTGCGGTCGTCGCAGTCAGTCTATAATCAATCCTTGGTAGCTGCTACTATTGATGCTTTAGGTGCTAAGGCCACACAGAGTTGGATAGAAGGAATGGTCAAAAACCTTGTTAAAGCGCCCTCAGGTGGAGATACTGACCAGCTAAAAGCTGTGTCTGCAGGGGTGTGTGACGTTACTATAACCAATACTTATTATTTGGCACGTCTAATTAATAGTAGCAAAAAAGCTGATCAATCTGTTGCTGCCAAGCTGGCGGTATTCTGGCCCAACCAGAGTGGTTCAGGGGTATTGGGCCGTGGAGCACACTTTAATGTGAGTGGTGCAGGCTTTACTAAATATGGTAAAAACCCTAAGCAAGCCCAAGCGCTGTTAGAATACCTTGCATCCGAGTCAGCACAGGTTTGGTATGCAGATATTAATAACGAATACCCAGTGTTAAAGGGTGTAGAAATTTCATCGGCTCTTAAAAGTTTTGGTGATTATAAAATGGACCCGATCGACCTAGAAATATTAGGCCAGAATAATCGCCAAGCGGTTCAACTTATGGACCGTGCAGGTTGGAAATAGGTAAAACAGTAAATGTTTAAAACCCATGGGCTAAGTGTTTTTGCTGTTGTGATTGCAGCATTTTTATCGCTTCCTATAATTGTTATTGTAAGCTACTTGGTGCAGGCCGATGGTGTTCTATGGCGGCACCTTTATGAAACGGTACTAAGCGATTACCTTATAAATTCCTTACTGCTGCTGTTTGGTGTGGGTACAGGTGTACTTTTGCTAGGAGTGCCAACAGCTTGGTTAACCAGCATGTGCAGTTTTCCAGGGCGTCGTTGGTTGAGTTGGGCCTTATTGTTGCCGTTAGCAATGCCCGCTTACATTATTGCCTATACGTATACCGGCTTATTAGACTTTGCAGGGCCTGTACAAACTTGGGTTAGAGACCTAACAGGCTTAAGCTACGGTGAGTATTGGTTCTTTGAAATTCGCTCCCTTGGGGGCGCCATAGTAATGATGTCTCTAGTGCTGTATCCCTATGTTTACCTCATGGCTAGGGCTGCTTTTTTGGAGCAGTCGGTTAGCAGTATTGAGGTGGGGTGTAGCTTAGGTTATTCACGCTGGCGTGCTATGTGGAGTTTAGCCTTACCTATGGCTAGGCCAGCCATTATTGCTGGCTTATCTCTGGCGCTAATGGAAACCTTGGCAGACTACGGTACCGTACAATATTTTGGTGTAAGTACCTTTACTACAGGCATCTTCCGTACCTTTTATGGCTATGGTGATACGGCTGCAGCTGCGCAGTTGGCAGCTAGTTTGTTGGCTTTTGTTATACTGTTAGTGATGCTAGAACGCTACTCTCGTCGCCGAGCTCAGTACCATTCTGCGGCAGAATCTAGGGCGCGTGCAGACTTAATTCCTCTAAGAGGCAGTAAAGTCGGCATTGCCATTGTTATATGCTTGGTACCTTTGATGTTTGGTTTTATTGTTCCAGCAACGCAGCTATTGCTGTTGGCTGTATTTGAAGCAAAGCCTTTAGGCTGGGATTTTGTAGGCCTTGCATGGAATTCCTTTAGCTTGGCCTTTTTGGCGGCCATCGTTGCTGTGACCTTAGCTATTATTTTGTCCTACGCAAAAAGAAGCAAACCCATTAAACCCGTTCGTACTGCTATAGCTATGGCTGGTTTTGGCTACGCTTTGCCGGGTACTATTATTGCCATAGGTGTTTTAATCCCATTAGCATGGATGGATCACGGCCTTATAGCATTATTTGAAAGCGCTGGTTGGGATAGTCCAGGCCTGCTTCTATCGGGTAGTTTGGTGGCGTTGTTATTTGCTTACACTGTGCGCTTCTTAGCGGTGGCTTTGGGTAGTGTTCAATCGGGTTTAGAGAAAATTAAACCTAGTTTAGACCACGCCGGTAGATCAATGGGCCATAGCCCTTTGGCTATATTACGTAAAATACATGTGCCTTTAATGCGCAGTTCTATACTCACCGCAGTGTTGATTGTATTTGTAGATGTGCTTAAAGAGTTACCGGCTACTTTGATACTGCGGCCGTTTAATTTCAATACCATGGCGGTGCGGGTTTATGAGCTCGCCTCAGACGAGCGCCTTGCCGATGCCGCTCCGGCTGCCATTATGATTGTACTCGTTGGGCTTATTCCAGTATTGATGCTTCACGCGTCTATTGCCCGACGCAGGCCACGCTAATATGAGAGACTCTAAATGGTGATGACATTTGATAACCCTAATCAGCATTTGCTGGTGGATAAGGTACATATTGCCTATGGCGAGCACAATATTGTGCATGACGTCAGCTTATCGGTGGGTGTAGGTGAGATTGGTTGTTTATTAGGCCCCAGTGGTTGTGGTAAGTCCACTTTGTTGCGCGCTATTGCAGGTTTTGTGCCGCTACAATCTGGCAGTATTAGTTTGGCAGGTAAAACCCTTGCTAAAGATGATTTTTGCCTGCCAGCAGAAACCCGTAATGTAGGTATGGTGTTTCAGGATGTAGCGTTGTTCCCCCATATTAATATAGCAGCCAACGTGTCGTTTGGCCTACAACACTGGCCCAAGGTAGAGCAAATTCAGCGCGTGGAAGAGCTATTAGATTTAGTAGGGCTAAGTGGATATCAAGAGCGTTACCCCCATGCATTGTCTGGTGGCCAGCAGCAACGTGTAGCCTTGGCCCGTGCTATGGCACCAAAACCAAGTTTGTTGTTATTAGATGAGCCATTCTCTGGCTTAGATGCCATGTTACGAGAAGAACTGGTGCCAGAAATTGGGGCCATTTTGCGGCAAGAAAAAATACCAGGGTTGTTAGTGACTCATGATCAGACTGAAGCCTTTACCATGGCTGATCATGTGGCGGTAATGAATCAAGGTCGAATAGAACAGTGGGATACCGCTTACAATATTTACCATAAGCCAGACGGGCGTTTTGTGGCTGATTTTATAGGTGAGGGAGACTTCTTAGCCTGTAATGTGAGTAGTGAAACTTGTGTGGAATCACCCATAGGGCACTTGTGTAGCGGCCGGCCCCATGGCTTTAAAAAGGGGCAAAAGGCCGAAGTGTTTATCCGGCCAGATGACGTGTTGCACTTGGATGGTAGCCCTATCACTGGGCGTATTATTAGTAAGCGTTTTCGTGGTACTCACTTCTTGTATAGAGTGCTAGTGGCAGGCAATCAAACGTTATCTTGCTTTGCAGATTCTCACCATAACCATGAAATTGGTGAAGAAATAGGTATTAAGCTATCGCTTGATCATTTGATGCTGTTTTAAACAAAGCGCATCGACAAATCAATGGCGCGGCAATCTTTGGTTAAAGCACCAATAGAAATATAGTCCACCCCGGTTTCTGCGATGGGGCGAAGAGTGTGTTCGGTAATGCCACCAGACGCTTCCAGTTCTGCTCGGCCTGCTGCAAGTTTTACCGCATCACGCATGTCACGCAAGGTGAAGTTGTCGAGCATTATGCGGTCTGCACCAGCGTCTAGTGCTTGTTGTAACTCATCCATAGACTCCACTTCTACCTCTACCGGCTTGGTCGGTTCATATTGCCTCGCGGTAGTTATCGCTTGGCTAATGCCTCCACAGGCAGCAATGTGGTTCTCTTTGATTAAAAATGCATCATATAAACCGATACGATGATTGTAGCATTGGCCACAAGAAACGGCATATTTTTGCGCCTTACGTAGGCCAGGAATGGTCTTTCTAGTATCTAGCAACTTAACTTTAGTGTCTGCTACTAAGCCTGCATAGTAATGAGCGATGCTGGCGGTGCCAGATAAACACTGTAGGAAATTCAATGCGCAGCGTTCAAAAGTAAGTAAGCTACGGGCATTGCCATAGGCTTGAAATAATAGCTGGTTGGCTGCGGCTTGTTGACCATCAGCCACCATCCAATCTATAGAGATGGTAGCGTCTACTTGGCGTGCTACTTCGTTAACCCAGTCCACGCCACAAATGGTGGCATCTTCGCGAGTGATAATAGCTGCAGATGCTTTTTCATCTGCCGGAATCAGGCGCGCTGTAATGTCTCCATCTCCTACGTCTTCTAATAAAGCCGCGCTCACGTTTGCTTGTACATCTGCCTTGAGAAAGTGGGCGTTGAGAAAATCGGTCATGAGGTGGTTCCGCGCTAGAATTGGTGTAGTTCAGTTGAGTTCATGATACCACAGCCCTAGCGTGGGTTTAGAGAACAAATAATAAAGAAAGCGGAATGCGGCCCTGTGGTTTAACCGGTGTCGGCTTCATATTTTGGTTGTTGGTAATACCAATGAACCTATAGAGGTTTATAGGCTACGGAGTAAACCTCATGTTAGCCAAGATGTTATGGTGCCTATGAGCTGAAACATCCAACTCGTAAGGTGATTGTGAATCTATTATGCAGTAAATGAAAACTTGACCAAAGAGATGAAGGCAGGTTATTTTGGACTGTAATGAAAGGTAAAATGTTATTAGTAAGCTTGAAAATTGTTGCTATAGCGCTCAATATCAGTCAATAAATAATTGGTTATAATAACGTAGTTTGTATTATGTTTTGATAAATGTAATTTACGTAGACAAAATTTTAAGTGGGTAATTCATGTTAACAATTTTTTATGATGGCAACTGTCCATTATGTGCAACAGAAATGGCGCATCTGAAAAAGCATGATCAAAACAATGTCATTAGTTTGGTAGATATACATCAAAACGACTTTGCTGCGATCTACCCTAGTGTTAGCTTTGATGCAGCCATGAAAATATTGCATGGTTATTACAACGGACAGCTTTTATTAGGGCTAGCGGTAACACATAGAGCTTGGACTTTGGTAGGTAAAGGCTTTTGGGTTGCACCATTAAATTGGCCTGTATTTAAAACCATAAGTCATTGGGTATATTTAGGTTTAGCTAAATACCGCCATCAAATTTCGGCGCTACTGGCAAAAGCATTTAACATTAAAACTACTAACTGTAATTCAGGAACCTTTTGTGACAACAGAACAAACACTGATCATCGGCGCAAATAGCGATATTGGCAAAGCCATTGCTGCGCAAATAAAAGCTTCAGAAAACACTGACTTAATCTTGATTAGCAGAGGCCTAGCTAATAGTAATCTAGTGGCTAGCGAGGCAATAAAAGGTAAGGTGACAACTATTACGGTTGCAAACTATCAGCCAGAGTCAATTGATAAAGCTATCGAGCAATTAGCACAATATAATCATGCGCCAATAACACGCGTATTTGTGTGCAATGGCATTTTGCATAGTCAGAATATTAAACCAGAAAAACGCTTAGAAGACTTTGATGCACAAGCGTTTATCGACGTTATTACATCAAATAGCTTAACGCCAATGTTGTGGATTCAAAAATTAACGCCTTTATTGATAGGGAAATCACCTTGCAAGTTCGTGATATTTAGCGCTCGAGTAGGCAGTATCAGTGATAATCGTTTAGGTGGTTGGTATAGCTATAGAGCATCAAAGGCAGCTTTAAACATGATGGTTAAAACTGCAGCAATAGAGTTAGCCCGCAGAGCCCAAAATATAAAGTTAATTGCATTTCATCCAGGTACGACTGATACGCCTTTATCAAAGCCATTTCAAAAAAATGTGCCTGCAAATAAGCTATTTACTGCAGAATTTGTCGCTAAACAGCTATTAGCCATTGTCGAAGAAACACCATTGGATCAAACTGCAAGTTATCTCGATTGGCAGGGAGATACGATTAACTGGTAGCTACCATCAATAACTAACTACGTCTTCAATGCAAAAAGTCACTTTCTGATTAACATGCACAAGCATAGTTATTTAAAAGACCTACTAGCAATATCTAAAGGAAATGCTCTAGCTGTCTTCTGCGTTAATAAAAACCCGACTTCACTAATATTTTCAGATTGTAGAGCCGGTGAATTGGGAATGTTTCGCACTCGCAATGCTACTCATAATTATGTGGCTTTTATAGAAGAGGCGATTATAGCACAAAGTAAAGAATCAAACCGCCAAGAGCGCCCCATGAGAAGGTCTGGGGTATGATTTTAGAAATGTAAAATATTTACGGTATGATTGTATTTTCATCATAAATTGGCATTATTTTTGTAATTATTGTAGTATTACTACATAATATTTTATGACGTGCTGAAGAGAAATTCTCTTCAGCAATAGTG
>Ga0114995_10002080_pt1 | contig 13877 bp, 7 predicted proteins | sample ArcticOcean_MG_C_11_FD_87038 | JGI IMG/M metagenome (GOLD analysis project Ga0114995, IMG submission 87038) | Marine microbial communities from western Arctic Ocean - ArcticOcean_MG_CB2_154 | ecosystem: Environmental > Aquatic > Marine > Oceanic | place: Arctic Ocean: Canada Basin | collected... | reverse complement strand
CGCAGAAAATCTGTTATTGGAGGCATTATTCGTATTGTCCACAAACATCGTCATTTGTCCCTGCACTTTCTTTATCAACGTCGCCTTATCATTCAATGACTTCAAATTTCTTGTATTAGCCTCAAAGTCAATATCAAAATCCCATGAAGCAGAGGATGTCGAAGATCTCTCTTGGTAATTCCCTCTTCCTTCTCTGGATATCCTCATTGAATTATCTTTCTTTTTCAACGGCGACTTCGAGGCTATTAATATGGATTCTCTAGCGCTTCTCATTTCCACAGCGCGCTCGCGCCACATTCGAAATGCTACTCGCAATCTTCTGGCATCGTTTTCTTCGACAAACGCAGATTGCAGTGCTAATAAAATAGTGTTTCGTCTTGCGCTTTCTTCGCGCCACTTTTGAAAAACAACGCTGAGGACTCTTTCCAGAAAATTTCGCCTGTGGAAACGTTTTGCTGCTTGAACAATGGCTATTCCTTCTGGCGTCCCAAAATGTGTCACAGAAACATCTCCAATAGCGCGCTCTACAACCGCACGTTTCATTTGCTCTATTCTAGTTTGTTTTAATGTTCCCACAAAAGTATTCCATGCAAGGAGAATGTCTCTCTGCACTTGCATTTGCTTCTTTCGATTTTTTTGAGCAATGAATTTTTCTGTCAATACAAGTCGAATGTGAGCATCTTTGGTAGAACGTTTCCAGGACACGAATGCTACGCGCAACAAATCTATACGATTTCTCTGTTCAATTTTTTCCGTAATCAATCGTCTTTGTTCGCTTATCAATTTCCAACGCATAAACGGCTGTACGAAGTGTCTTTCGTAGTCGCCTTTCGTTTTCAATGTTCGTACTAATGTTTCGTCGCGTAATTTTTCAGCAAAAGCTAACGTTCTCCATGCACGAAACGCGTAACGCATTTTAGAACGTTCGCGAAACAAAATTGCACGATCTAATTTGCGTTCTTGACCTAACGCTAAACGACGCGCGACAGTTTTTTTATGCCAAAACGTGATGGTATCTTTGAGTGCTTTCAAATCGCGTTTGTTAATCGAGTCAGTTTCAATCCTCCGTAATCGTTTTTTATCGTCTTTGACCTTTCTCCACGCCAAAAATGTTCGTTTAAGAATCTTTGGTGCAAGATGTGAGTCGTAATGAACGATGGCTTTCGCTGGGTTCTCGTAGCGTTTAGTATTCGCGTACATTTTCCAAATTTGAAACGCCTTTGCCAATTTTCTCGAAGCTAGTCGAGAGAACGCTCTCATTTGTAAATTTTTGACTGTTTTCGAGCGCTTTAAACATGATTTTAAAGAAGTGAAAGCCTTTTTTTGTAGTTTCATTTTTCTAAATTGGTCGGCTTTTCGTTCGCGACGCTTCGCAAGAATTCTTTCTCGAGAAAACACATCTTCTAAAATTCGCCTCTTTGTTCGAAACTCCTTAGTGCCAATAAAATTTGCTAATCGTTTTTCGAGCGCTACATCGCGCATTTTTTCTTTTCGTGAAGCAAACATTTCATTTTTCCACGCATCAAATGTCTTTCCGATTGTTTTGCGTGAATTTTTTAGTAAAAAGTATCGTAATGTTTGCTTCGCGCGTCTCGAATCAATAGTATGTTCTCGCCAAATAACGTAAAATTTACGAATAAGCATTTCATAAATATGTCGTTCTTTCGCTGCAACAATCGCATTAGTAAACATATACTTTCTCTCATCAAACTTCTTTTTTTCTTGTTCTTCCTTGAGTTTCAATAGTGCAATTTCAGCCTCATACATTTGCTTCTTTTCGGCGTCTACACTCGCGCGTTCGCTCGCTACGAGTAACTTTTCATGCTCGTTTTGTCGTTTCAAGTCTTCAATTTCCTTCTTCTGAATCTCTTCTCTTACCAGTTCGTTTTCCAGTTGGTCTCTATGCTTTATTTCAAACTCATTTTTCAACTCCATTAATTCATTTGTCAATTTACTTTCTCGCTTTATGTTCAAGATGTACGCTCGCCACCGTTCAAAGCTCTCCCGTTTCATCTTCAACGCCCTTCTTTCAATTAAAATGCCCAATCGTTGACTCGCGCGCTTATTCTCTCGATTATGAACGTACCAAATCTCAAAACTTTTCTGTAAAATCTTGAACCTCATGCGCTCAAGTTTGCTCGATAATCGTCTCGTAGCGATTTTGCTCTCTTCCGTTCTCCACTTCCAGGCTTTGAAAACTAGTTTTCTCATCTTTTTTGCTTTTTCTGAAATCGCAAACGCTAACAACTCGTTTCGTTTATTTTCGAGCAAGATTTCGAGTAAAGATTTTTGTTTCGATGTTTCGCAGAAGTGGCGCCATGACCAGAAACAGATTGAAATAATCATATTCGCATGTTCGTCGTTATTTTTATTGGTATCGTTAATGTTACTTTTGTTAATAATAGCGTTCATATCATGATCTTCATCTTCATCACGTGAAGACATTATTTATTTTTTGTGTTTCCCCCCTCTGTTATTTATTGCTGCATGGACGAGGAAGTTGTTTTTAAATGTTATTATACGAAAACACTCACACACTGTATATTCTACGATTATTATTATTATTATTATTATTATGTGCGTGATCGTAGCGTATATTCAGAGAGAGACAGTTGGTGTATGCTCACTTATTGTGAGGTTTTAACGACGCCTTCTTGAAATACGCATCAGCAGCAGCAGCAGTTAAAAAAAATTTAACTTTTCAACTTTTTCAAGCGTCAAGGGGATTTCAAGTATCAAGTTTTCATTAACTTTCAACGTATCAACGAACATCAAACAACGAGTAGTATATACAGTAAGTTAGAATAGAGGAATACAAATCTATATGATTTGGAAATCAATAGAACTATTTTCTAACGCAATAAGAACTTCGTTCCTTCTGACTAGAGGGTTCGTAAACGGATCGTTGTATTGCGCGAGCTCAACAAATTCTTCTCCAACTTTCGGTTTCAATTTTAAAGTATCCTTCCGCTCCTCACGTTTCATCGCCTCTCTGAGATTCAGCTCGGTTTCATTCACGACTGTTTCGTTGGCGATTCCGGGAAACGATGCGACAGCGACGATAAAACTTTGGCGTTCTTTGAGAAAAACCGATCGATCGATTGGTACTATCGATGCTGAGTTTTCTTCAACGACAAATTGCATCTGCTGACTTTTTGAAGAAAACACAGGCGTCGTCATATCCATTTTCTTCTCCTTATCATTCTTTCCAAATATATAGCCAGCTAAACGACTGAAAGCTTTACCAGCCTCGTCATCGAACATTTTTGCGCTGCCCGACGACTTCTCCGAAGTCGTCGTCGTTTCAGCAACCATGAAGCGTTCATATTCTCTAATTTCAAAATCGCGATATCTCCTCAAGGTTTTATACTCCGGCGTCTTCAAACCTTCGGGAGTTTTCGCGAAATTGAATATTTGTTTTAAAACTTCAGCGACTGCCTCGGGACTCAAATACTCTTGATTCTCAATTGAATCCCATGTATCGACGTGTTTTACGCAGCGGTGCGGCGCTTTACTGTCCAGTGTCATAATCGATCTCCCAGTAAATGTCAATTCTGGGTTCCAAACAAACGGAAACGATGGTAAATACATCTTCATCGTCCATCTCGTCGTGAGTTCAAAATCTCCCGTTTTCTCGATGCTCCACATTTTATATTTTGGCCGAAACACGTTCTTCAACATTTTAATGTTGAAGTCGTAGCCTCTAAAATTCGTATACTTGCTCAATGGATCTGTAAACTCGACGTTCTCATCGTATAAATTTGCATCAATACCGACATCGTCAAATAAATGTGTTAAATCTTTCGTTAAAATTCTCTTCAATTCGTTCAACGTTTCACCCGACATCAAAGAATCTGAACCAATCATAGTCGTTTTCGATGCTGATGACGATGATGATGATGACGGAGTTGTTGGAGTAAGTGCTGATAAAATTTTTATCATAGGACGTTTATGATGTAAATAAAATTGATTCGTTCTTGAAAATGATGATGATGATGATGATGATGATGGCATTGAATGCTGCGATAAGGCGAACGTTGAACTCTGCATTTGTGACTTATGCTCGTTCGTTGTTTGGCGTGCGCTGATAACTGCTGTTCCTTTTTTTAAGTGAAGTGTTTCCATCGTCCATCGTCCATATGGACATCATCATGCTGGATGCTGCCTGCTGGATGCTGCTGGCTGCTGGACATGATGCTGTCATAATCCCCTAATAATTTTAAAGGCTTGTGTACGGTATACAAGTAGAAACATGAATAATTCACTTCGTCGGTCAGTGAAAGCAACTGAGCGAAAAAGAAAAGATGAACCGTAGTAGTACTACGAAGGCCGGTCATTATGGACGAGTGTTCTGTTTATCTTTTTCACCGCCATCGCTCTCATCTCGGCATCGTGCTATTCCTGAACGACGAGACCAAACGACAACAAAAACGACAGAGAAAGAGGAAATAACGATAACGCGCATTCTCGCGAGCGCTGGAGAAGACGATTGCTGCAGACTCTGGACTCGAGATATCATGAAAGAATCCGAAGACGAAATAATCTCCAAGGGGAAGAATTTCACAAGAAAAACGCGAACGATATTCAAAGCAAAGAGTGATTTAGCAACCCTTCGAGGGCATACAGATGCGATTTTGAAGTGCGAGTTTGGAGAAAAACAACACCACAACGATGGAAGAAGAAGAAATGAATGTAAAACAGTTTCGAACGACGGAGAAGAAGATCGCGAGGAGCGTTATTTTGCGCTGGCTACTGGGTCTGCGAATGGTGAAGTATTCGTGTGGGATATTTCGATTAGTGGTGAAGGCGATGGAACGAAACTGGTTGGTAGGTTTCTTGCAAAGACGAAAAGAGGAAGAAAAGATGGATTAGGGGATTCGGTTATCAACGAGGACTACAGGACTGATGATGATAACAGCAACAATATCGAGGACGAAGACAACAATAACAATAGCAATGAAGTATATGGATTGAAATTCTTAGACGATGATAGATATTTAGTCGTAGCTACAGACACAGAGTTGATTGCGTTGTCAACCGTTGGAGTTTTTGGTGAAGAAGGAAATGTTGTAAAGAATTTGGAAGTCATAACAAGAATCCCGCTAAGTTTCACGCTAGTCGATGGAGATAATACGGCGAAGAAAGACAAGTTTGAAATGGCGTATGCTTTTACCATGGATGCGTATAAAGGGGGTAGTAGCTCAGCGGCGAGATTAAGTAATAAGCATGTAATAGGGGTTGGATACTCGAATGGGACGATGCGCATGTATTGCTTCGATGTCAATGAGTCTGCGTTTTATCTCGTCGGCGAAAACGAAAGCGTATTTGATAACGATTACGAAATTGGAAGAAACAGAAAGAACTTAGCATGCACGTCCCTGGCATTCATAAACCCGACAATCGAAAATGAAAATGAAGAGATTCCAAAAGTTCTACTATGTAATCGGTTTGGCGTCGTGGCGATGACGGATACAAAAAATTGGATCGAGAAGACACATCCGAGGACTAACATTCAAACTGATTTTGCATTGACACATTCGCTTTCGGATGTCGGTAATGGCATTGTCGCAATGTGTGGACGAATAAAAAGTAACAACGAAGACGGTATTGCTATTTTTGATGCGTATGACGTGCAAAGGTGTATGTTTTTGAGCGCCAACGATTCGATGGGCGCAAACGCTTCAATGCATCCTTTGTTATGCGTCAGCGGATACGCAGAAGAGGATATAGAAAATGAGAACAAAGTAAAGCTAACTATCGTTGCAGCTGGTGGTGTGCCTGCAAAATTGGTCAGCGAGAGTTTATCAAATAAAAGCAACGTGAAGAGTTTAGGATTTAGCTTAGCAAAAATGATGAACGAGAAAGATGAAGGCGATGGAGGAAACGAGAGAACTTCGCCTTTATACGTGTGGGAAATTTCAATTTAATTTTTAAATTTCTTACTTGAACAAGGTGGAAACATCACTTCCCTTTATTTTTAAGGACGACGATGAAGATGAAGAAGACGAAGAGCCGAAGAGTAGAGAAGACGCTTTCTTCTTTTTCTTCTTACTTTTTGCGCTTTTGCTCTTCTTTTCATCGTCGTCAGTTTCATCGCCAAAGAGTCCTCGCAAACGATCTTCCTTGGAAGCTGCTTTTTTCTTTTCTACAGATTTTTCTTCTGTCACCATCTCGTTTGATTTACTGAAAATAGGATCTGCTTTTGATATTTGTTTGCCTTTTTTTGTTCTTTTTTTCTTCTTCTCTTTGTTCTTATCGTCTTCAATGCTACTGCTCAAATCGTCGCTATTATCTAATCGGTCAGCACTATCAAATCCATAATTAACTGAACCTCTTTCACCAAATAGCATTGATTCGTCGTCGATATCAATCTCATCGTCATCATTGATTGAATCCGAACAAAAGCCGTCAGAGCTAAAAGATAAATCGCTATCATCACTACCTCTAATTTTTTTCCTGCCTGCTTTTTTCTTTGTAGATTCTTTGAGCAGTAAAACCTCCTTTGCAAAACGTTCGCGCATCTCTTCAATCGTCTCATCCTCTTTTTTCTTCTTATTACTAAAATTAGGAGACATATGCCCTTCTACTACAGTAATTTTATTATGTCTCCGTCTTCTTCGCTGAATTTTATCCGATTTCCTAGCTACATGAACGTCTTCATCAGAATCATCTTCTGATTCTGATTCTATCGTCGTGACTGAAGACTCATCACTCGTCGTCCCTTCCTCGCCACATAATCCGCTTGCATCGTTATCATCATCATCGCCATCGTCATCGTCATCTGTCGACGATATATATGGTCCATATCTTTGCGGGTTTGGATTCACTAAACTCGACAATCCTAACGTCGAATCTTGATAAAACTGTGCCGTACCAACCACGTGCGGTAAAGGTTTCCAGAAAACGTTACCGGTCAGTTTCAAATCGCCGAGGGCATTTTTTCCCAACCATCGCTTCTCTGTGAGTCTTATCGCTTCCATAAGCTGTGCATTTCTTCTTTGCCGCCATTCTCGCTTCGCTTCCTTGTCATAATCTTCTTCAAATTCGTCGTCGTTTAAATCACCTAAGCGGACTGAAAAATCACCATCTTCTTTCAAATCTTCTAAATCATCACTATCACTATCATCATCAATATCACCTTCTTTACTAGTACTACTAGTCTTCTCTGTTGTCAACAGGACCTTTCTCTCTAAATACTGTGTGTTCCCACAAACATTTAATGCAACCTTTGCAACATTCAATCTCGACGAAACTTTCATCGCACAGTTTTCTAAATGTAACAACTTCGCGGCAAATAAATTCGAGTTAGAGTCGATCTCGCGCGCGATCTTTTTTAACGAACGTAAGAGTTCACGATCGTGACCAAGCTTCCATTTGTTCGTTTCGTTTTTGAGTGCGTTGATGATATCAACGGTCGTAGTAATAGTAGTAGACATCGTTTTCTCTGCTAGATTATAAAATTAGGTGTCAAGGTGTGTCGTCTTGTCTACTGATAATACGAGTAATATGTAAATTTTCTCATTTAGTACTGGTACAAAAACAGAGGTCTATTTTTTATGATGATGATGACGAGCGAAGAAAATAAGAGTAAACATCACAGCAGGTAAAGAGAGATTGCGCTCGCTCGCTTTGTGAGTATTAAAAAGAATACCTATTATTTAACGACTTACGACTTCTGAAACTTCGCAACCTTCAACAAATTCTTTAATTCTCTCTGCGACACTGTCTATCAGCCGCTGTCTAGTTTCCTTCCGTTTCCAGCCAATATGCGGCGTGAGCGTTAAATTATCGTCAAAGATATTGTTAGGATTCCATAAAAGAGATGATTCGGCCGGCGGCTCTTGCGCTTGTACATCTAACCACGCTCCGGCTATTTTCTTTTCTCGTAATATTCGTATCAAGTCATCTTCTTTGCATATAGCGCCTCTCGCGGTGTTAATTAAATAAGCAGTTGGTTTCATGAGTTTTAGTTTATCGTAATTCAAAATATTTCGCGTCGAATCGTTCAAAGGGCAATGAATTGAGACGAAATCTGAACGCTCGAGCAGATCCTCGAGAGAATCAAAAACGTCGTATAGCTCGGTTTTGGTTCTAGCCGAACGCGCGTATACATACGGTTGCATCTTAAACGCCTTTAGTAATTCACAAACTCGACGACCGATCGTCCCGTTCCCACCAATCAATCCAACTACTTTACCTTCTAATTCAAAATGTGGAAAACCGCTCAAGTTCTGAAAGTGTTCTCGTTCGCCTCTTTCAAGCATCTTCATCTGCTTCACAATTGACGCCGAAGCGTTCAAAATACTGGTGATTACTAAATGCGACATTGCTTCGGTTGAATATTCTGGAACGTTAGTTACCATGATTCCTCTTTCCCTCGCTTTCTTCGTATCTATATTATTAAACCCAGTACCGGCTTCACATATCAATTTCACTGAATCTGGCAGTAGGTCTATGTCTATTTCAATCTCTTTCGTTACAATCACTTCGTGTCCTATCGATCGTTTCGCAACTTCTTGCGCGTTTGGTGATGAATCATCATACTTGGTCAAGCTATTTTTCTCACTAGCGTTACTATTAGGCTGTAATCCGAGCGCTAAAGATATCGAATTCAGGTTCAGAGTTTTATCAAAATCTAGACGTCCCGCGTTTACGATGCATACTGATATCGTTTTCGTTGCGTTCATTTTACTAAATTCGCTGGCTGCTGAAAATAACGTGCGAATGTTCGACGGTTCGATCTTCTTTCTTTCTTTCTTTCTTTCCTTCTTTCTTTCTTTCTCTCTCTCTTTCTGCGTGGAGATATATTGGTGTCGACAGCATGCTGTCTGCCTCCCGTGCCTTGCTGATGATGGAAGATGAAAATCTATAAAAAATCTGCCAAACGATTGCCCCATTAAAAAGATAAAACACAAACACGTAAACGATTCAAGACGGGTTAAAGAGTTAGCGCGTGCGTACGATATATATAGTTGTTGTCATCGAAGTGAGTGAGTGTGTCCGTGTCCGTGTGCGTGTCAGCGTGTCTGCGTAAACGCGCGCGTGCTCCGATATATATATATATATATTAGTTCTTCTTTACTAGGATTATTAATTATATCGTTTGTTTCTTTCTCTGACTCATTGCATTGAAAGGCAACGCGAAGGAATAATTATCCCAAAGTTAATTCTCTCAGTTAATTCATTTTAATTGAAAAAATGGTTCGGTGGCTTCAAAATTTACACGATCAAGAACGCCGACGATCATCGGATGGCATGCGCCTTGATGAATCATTTAATCCCTCGGATTTAGGCGCGATGTTAATGTCAGTCGCTGGATTTACGTTGCCTTCAAAGGAAGAGCTCGAGCAGTCGCTTAATGTGTTCTTTACGCTTCGATGGTTTACGCCCATCGCGGCGCTGACTTTTTTATTAACATGTGTCGCAGTTGTGTTTTTGGGGATGCATAATACGAGAATTGTGTTGATTTTAAAAGAAGCTATGCGATCTTCGAGGAAGAATTTAAGCGCAAATACGGTAAAGTCGCTTTGGGTAGCCGCAAGTACGTTAGTGACTTTGAGAGAGTTGGTCAAGGCGATTAAACGAAGAGTGGTTCGAAGACGATTGAAGCGACATCGACGCGCCGCGAGGCAACAGCATCTTCAGCAACACCAACGAAATGCCAGTAGCGGTTCCGATGGTGGTGCGAGCGGATCCGAAACTGCTACTAATAACAAGACTGCGCGCAGATTGGAACAAATCGCAGAAGGTTCTTCCTTTGATGACATCGATGCTGCTGATTCTTCTCAAGCAAGTATCTATGAAGAAAATACAAACAATGATAACAAAGAACAGCATCAACAAAAGATCAAGGGAAACTTACCGCGTCGATCGTCCATGGTTGGTTTGTTTGTGAAAGAATCACGCAAACATTCGCACCAAGAGGCTTTCTTTGATGTTGCTAACGAAAGAACTTTGTTCAAAGACGCCGGTGTCGATAATCCAGATGTCGTCCAAAAACTTGATTATGAAAAGTTTCGAGACAGATTAGCAACGGGCGAGCTATCTTCAGCAGCGAAGAAGAAACAACAAAATCAAAAGAACATGGATAAACAAAGAGAAGATAAGTTCTCCGAAGATGAAAAGCTCCCAAAGTGCGATTACGGCGAATGGCAAGAAATGATGCGTAAAGAAGATAGTGAAAGTGGGAGTACATACGTTGCATGGCGTCATATTCTTCCTTACGGTGGTACTGAATATCTTTCAAAGTCAACGTTCCAAAACTGCACACCGGAAGAGTTGTGTGATTTTTTCAACTCAGATCAAACTCGCAAAGCTTGGGATCCATTACTCATCAAGTCTGATATCATCGAACGCGACGTTAACACTGGCGCTGATTTAGTGCATTGGGAAAGAAAGTTGCCAGTAATTTCGAACCGAGACTATGTCTTTAGTCGTCGTACGTGGACGGAAAAACAGAAAAATTCGAATATGAGCAGTGGTTTGAATAAAATGGACTCGTTCGATTTGACGCCGCCGACGACGCCAATGAAAGGGAAAAAAATAGATTCTCTCGAAACTGCATCGGCATCTACTTCTTGTGATAAAAATGTGTACTACACAATCACAAAAGGTATGAGTCATCCCAGCGTACCAAAATCGAAGCGAATTTTACGCGTCGATCCGTACTATTCTGCTTGGAAAATTGAAGCTGTCCCTGATTTCGAGAACGCAGATGAAATACAAGGTTTAAAACCGTACACAGCTGCGCAGTGCACGCTCATTCATTTTGAAGAACAGCAGGTGCAACATGACGTCGCGAGGTTAGCAGTGCGACATGGTATGTGGTCAGTCGTGAGAGCGATGCTTTATGGTTTTCGCGCGTTTCAACGTGTACGAGAGACGAAATTCATCGAACAAGATTCTGGAGGTTTTAATAGACGAGATCAAACCATGCTCGAAGATGCCGTTCATGAGAAACAAGTAGGATTCAGAATGCGCAAAGAGCTAGGTATGGCGATGAAGACATTTGTGGTTCCAATGTTTTTTGGGTTTTTACTTGCAAAGCAAACGTTTGGTGGTAAAAATGGCAATGTAAAATTATTGAAGTGTGATTTAGTTGGAAATCTTTTGCAAGCGCTCGAAAAGAAAATAAATCGCGATAGTAAAAATAGATCGTCGTCGAAGAATATTGTTATTCCCGCGCAGTTTAGTTTAGAAGTCAAATGATAAATTCGTTGTAATGTCAGTTACAACCTTTCTTTAACCTCATTGGCCAGAGTGCGAATGCGCTCTGTATCTTTCTGATTTTTTTCATCTTTAAGATAGACTTCTAAAGCGCATGAAAGTCGCGCTGCAGTCGTGCTCACCACTTCTATTTCTTCGTCATTAGCAGCGGCTTCGAGGTCATTCTCGTCCGCAGGTGACAGCGCATCCGTTAAAATCTGTGCGCGTTCAGGTCCCGATTCAAACTCTAGCAAATATTCTATTATTCTTTGCTCTGGTGGCACCGCCGTCGTAAACAAGATCTTTGCTTCTTCGGTGTTTAACTTTGCTCGCCCTAATAACTCAGTGGCACTGCTCTTCGCTTTTTCTCGGTTAATCAGTTTCTGTGATATCGCATTTTCGTTTCCCGTCGTCTCCATCGCCTTCGTCAAAGCTGCCCATCGCTGTTTTACTTGCGTTTCGATCGAATAATTCGTATTTTCGGACGAAAAAGACGAAGAAGCGCTCGAAGAAGACAACTGCCTTTGCAAAGTCCTTTCGTGCGTCTCAATAGTATCCCTCAAATCTTCGCGAAACCCAATCTCGCTTGCTCGTTCAAACGTCGCTCTCGATTCGACCGCAATCATCGCCTTCATGGCCAACTCATTCAACTCGTTCGCTTCCTTCTCTCCTCGCTCTTCTTCTCTAAGTTTTGTTATTCTCTTTGATAGTCGGTCAAAAAACAAAGTCGTGAGCGAATCTAAATGTTTATCAATACACGACTCAAAGCAATCTTTCGATGATGTTTCTTTTTTCGCTTCAAGAAGGTGCTTCAGAATATTTTCGTCGTCGTCGTCATCGTCGTCCTCGGCTAATAAGTCGCTCTCGTCGTTTGTTGTCGTCGATGAAAACGCATTTGTTTTTGTTGTTCTTGTTGTTGTCATCTTCGTCGTCGTCGTCGTCGTCGTCTTGGTCATAATAGGAGTACGTGAACTATAGGGGTGGCGTGTTTTATTTTTACATGATCTTCTCATACTATAGTTTGAAGTCGAGGATGACTGAACTACAGGCCCCTGCATGACAGAGTGATACGCTCGCATGCGTGTTTGTTTCTTTTTTGTGTCCTCTATAGGTTTTGCTGATTGGATAGATAGATGATGGACCGATGCTCGCTATGATACTTGGATTATTTGTTGCCCTATACTGTCAAAATGTGAACAAATAATAAGAATATGGTCGATGGTAGGCTGGTAGGGGTTATGGCCATCCACGATCCATACTCTGCAGCAAAAACCAAAAAGAAAACGGCAAAACAAACAGACAACTGTGATGCTCGCGCACCTATGTCGTCAAAAAAAGAAAATAATACATATTAAAGAGAAAATATCGACGCATAGAAGAAGAAGAAGAAAAGAAAAACACAAAAGAACGATGGGGAATAACAATGACAACGAGAAGAAAGAAGAACAGGGTACGATTGAAAACCAAATCGCGAAAGTGCTCGTGATTATAATGCGCGATGCAGATTTACAAACGTTAACAGTTTCGACAATCGTGACCGAACTCGAAGCGAGATTGAAGAAACAGTCCTTGAAAGAAAAGAAGAAGTTCATAAGGTCGATGATTGCAGTGCATTTGGATGAGCAGCATCCAATGCACGCGCACGTGAAGGAAGGGAAACCAGTGCGAGAAGAAGAAGATGAAAATGTGAAGAAGAATAAGAATAAAGAAAGCAACGACGATGAGGAGGAGGACGACGACGACGACGACGACGATGAAGTTTCTAGTGATGAAGAAGAAGAAGAAGAAGAATTTGTTAGCGCAAAACGAACGACGAGAGGGGACACAAACCCAACGAAGAAGAGGTCGAGAGCATCAAAAGACGATGGGAGAGGAGGAGCAAAGAAAAACGATGTAAAAATCAAGGATCCGAATAAACCAAAAGGTGCGCAAGGACCGTACATGTGTTTCGTGCAACATAACCGGGACAAAATCATGAAAGAGTTTCCTGGGATTAAGTTCGGCGAGGTTGGCAAAAAACTCGGACAGAGATGGCAAAATTTAAGTGAGAAAGGTAAAGTGATATACAACGAGATGGCGGAGAAGGATAAAGATAGGTATAATCAGGAGATGAAAACTTACGTTCCGATGAGCGAGGCGCAAATGAAGAAACTGCGCGAAGAAAAGGAAGACGAAAAAGCAAAAAAGAGCGAGAATAGTGGGTTCAAGAAACCGTATCAATGTTCGGAACAATTGAAAACTTTTCTAGGAGGATCTGAACAAATTTCGAGAGCGCAGTTGACATCAGAGATGTGGAAGTATTTTAAAGAGAATAATTTGATGGACCCGGAGAATAAACAGTTCGTTTTGAGTGACGACAAGTTATTCGCGCTTATTGGAGAGAAGCGGTTCAAGGCGTTTGGTTTCGCCAAGCACGTCTCGAAACACTTAATCCCAATGGAGTGATTAAAAGTAGATCTCTTCTCTCTTATTCTTTTCTTCGGTATAAAATAATAAACATATCAATAATAATAGTATCTCCCCATAATAATAAAACCAAGAGAGGTCCCTCGTATATTTTTTAGTTTTTCAAAGAGAGCTCTTTTCACCACCATCACGGTCAAAAATATATATCAGCCTTGCTTCATAACCTCGTTGTGTGCATCGAATTCGTGACGCACGCACGCGCGCGT
>Ga0114995_10002076_pt1 | contig 13886 bp, 10 predicted proteins | sample ArcticOcean_MG_C_11_FD_87038 | JGI IMG/M metagenome (GOLD analysis project Ga0114995, IMG submission 87038) | Marine microbial communities from western Arctic Ocean - ArcticOcean_MG_CB2_154 | ecosystem: Environmental > Aquatic > Marine > Oceanic | place: Arctic Ocean: Canada Basin | collected... | reverse complement strand
GGAAAAATCAGTCTAATTGAGGCGGGAAACGCAGGTAATAGCTAGCTATTGCCAAGTTTTCCAACGTAAAGTAGGTTGGTTTTAGCCATTTTATCTTGGTGCCTGCTTTGTGCAAAGGTCTCAATAGATTAAACATCCTAAACTTTGCGCTTATGAAGCGGAGCGTAGATAATAGCCTCTTTCTTAGTTAGATGTGAATGCATGATTTTTGTTGCTTACATGGCCCTTGGTGCAATTGCTGGATTGCTAGCGGGATTGTTTGGCATTGGCGGCGGCGTTATCGTAGTGCCGGCCTTGGTGTTGGCATTTAATCTACAAGGGATTAACCCAGACGTCGTATTTTACATGGCTATTGCAACTTCCCTAGCCAACATTATTTTTACTTCTTTGAGTGCTATACGTACTCACCATAAAAAGGGCGCAATTGAGTGGCCCTTAGTTAAGCCTATTGCCGTGGGAATGTTGGTTGGGTCTATTGTTGGCGTTAATACAGCATTAACTATTCCTGCCATTTACTTACAAGCTAGTTTTGGTGCGTTTGCTATATTCTTGAGCCTAAGAATGATGCTGCTGCAAGTGGGGGCAGGCCCATTACAGTTGCCGGGTATTTTGGGCCTAGGTGTTGTCGGAGTTTTGATCGGCTGGGTTTCGGCTTTGTTTGGCATTGGAGGTGGCAATTTGTTAGTCACATGGTTGACTAATCGTCGATTGATTATGCAGAAAGCTGTAGCCACCGCAAGTGCTTGTGGATTTTCTATTGCCATTGCAGGTGCTGTATCTAATGGTATTTTAGGGTGGGGTAACCCCATATTGCCGCAGCACAGTTTAGGCTACATCTATTTGCCTGCATTACTTGGTATAGTATCCACCAGCTTTATAGCGGCCTCTTACGGCGCTAAGATTGCTCATCTTCTATCGCCAAAAATGCTCAAAAGATTATTTGCATGGATGCTGCTGTTGGTGGGTGTGCGCATGTTAATAAGTGTTTGGTTTTAAGGAATGTTATGCTAGTTTTCCCAAATTTTGACCCGGTTCTTATTCAGTTAGGCCCATTGGCTATTCATTGGTATGGGGTGATGTATTTATTGGCCTTTGGCTCTGCCTTATGGCTAGGCAATCGTCGTTCAGAGGCTGCGGGATTCACTAAAGACCAAGTGAGTGATTTGATTTTTTTTGGCGCTATTGGGGCTGTGTTAGGTGGCAGGCTAGGTTACATATTATTCTATCAATTTGAAGCTTTTTTAGCGCAGCCTAGTATGTTATTGCGAGTGTGGGAAGGCGGTATGTCTTTTCATGGCGGTTTCCTCGGGGTGATTGCTGGAGTGGTTTGGTTTGCTCGAAAATATCGATTTAAAGTTCATCAAATAATGGATTTTGTTGTCCCCATTGTTCCTATTGGTTTAGGTTTCGGGCGCTTAGGCAACTTTATTGGTGGTGAGCTTTGGGGGCGTCCTACGGACTTACCTTGGGGCATGGTATTCCCCCACGTAGACTCATTAGCACGGCATCCCTCCCAGCTCTACCAGATGGCGCTGGAAGGGGTGTTACTGTTTACTCTGGTTTGGATCTATTCAGCTAGGCCTAGGGCTGCACTGCGTGTTTCAGGTGTGTTTTTGGTAGGTTATGGTGTGCAGCGCTTTTTGGTTGAGTTTGCTCGTCAGCCAGACTCCCATTTAAATTACGTGGCTTTCGATTGGATGACCCAGGGACAGCTATTGTCTATACCAATGATTGTGCTAGGGCTTTATTTCTTAGTGCGCAAGAGCCCTATTAAAGGTTAAAATAACATATCCTTTATTTGTTCTAGTGTGGTTTTTATATGCAGCAGTATCTCCAACTAATGCGCCATGTGCGTGATGCCGGTGCGTTAAAGGAAGACCGTACTGGTACTGGAACCTTGAGTGTATTTGGCTATCAAATGCGCTTTGACTTAGCGCAAGGTTTTCCTGTTCTTACTACCAAAAAATTACACCTTAAGTCTATTATTCATGAATTGCTATGGTTTTTGCAGGGTTCTACCAACACCCAATACTTAACAGAAAATGGGGTGAGAATTTGGGATGAGTGGGCCGATGAAAATGGCGATTTAGGCCCTGTGTATGGGTCTCAATGGCGCTCCTGGCCAAAGCCAAGCGGCGGCCATATAGACCAAATTAGCGATCTCATCAAGCAGATAAAAAACAATCCAGACTCAAGGCGTTTAATTGTAAGTGCATGGAATGTGGCTGATGTAGAGCGTATGGCTTTGCCACCATGCCACATGATGTTTCAATTTTACGTAGCCAATGGAAAGCTGTCTTGTCAGCTGTATCAACGCAGTGCTGACATCTTCTTGGGCGTACCTTTTAATATAGCTAGTTATGCTTTATTAACCATGATGGTAGCTCAGGTTTGTGATTTAGAGGCTGGCGACTTTGTACATACACTAGGTGATGCGCATCTCTATTCTAACCATTTGGAACAAGTTGATTTACAGTTGTCCCGCGAGACGATGGCTTTGCCAACAATGAAAATCAATCCTCAGGTGAATGATATTTTTGGATTTAAGTTTGAAGACTTTGAGTTACTCGATTATGAGTCTCACCCACACATTAAAGGGATGGTTGCTGTATGAGAATTGCCTTAATTGTTGCCGCTTCCGAAAACAATGTCATCGGCCGCAACAACCAATTACCTTGGTATTTACCAGGCGATCTACAGTATTTTAAAGCGATGACCTTAGGTAAACCTGTCATCATGGGACGCAAAACGTTTGAATCTATAGGTAAGCCTTTACCTGGGCGAGACAATATAGTGATTAGCCGCCAAACGGATTACCCCATTGAGGGCATTAAGCTAGTCTCTAGCCTTGCTGAAGCGGTTGCCTTGGGAGAAAGCATTAACCTGATTAATGGTGGTGAAGAAGTGATGATTATTGGTGGTGCACAAATTTATGCAGAGTCATTAGCTTTAGCTGATCGTGTTTACCTAACAAGGGTACATCGCCACGTTGAAGGTGATGCTTACTTCCCAGCTTTAGACACTGAAGCGTGGCATGAAATTGCCCGTGAAGATGTTGCTGCTAAGGAGCCTAACCCTTTTGACTTCAGTTACCTAGTTTTAGACCGCATCTAGCCCTAGCTAAGGTGTAACTTGGGGCTAGAGGGTCAAGGTTAGAGCAGTTCTTTGCTAAACACTTTGGAGTTGCGTTGGAAATTGTATAGTGACTGTCTACTGGTAGGTAGCTCGGCTAAGTCGGCTGCAACAAAACCATTTTCTATAAACCAATGTGAAGAAGCGGTTGTAAGCACAAATAGTGTTTGTAGCCCCATGTGGCTAGATTGCTTTTCTATGTGGCGTAATAACACTTGGCCTCGATCTCCACCTCGATAGTTAGTGTCGATGGCCATGCAGGCAAGTTCTCCCTGGCGGGCATCATCAAAGGGGTATAAAGCGGCACAGCCAATAATAGCGCCGTCTCGTTCGATCACGCTAAAGTAATGAATTTCAGATTCTAGCAATTCACGTGAGCGACGCACTAAAACACCATCGTCTTCTAATGGGCGAATTAGTTGCAAAATACCACCTACATCATCAATGCAGGCGTTACGCACTTGCTCGTAGCTTTCTTTGATTACCATAGTGCCAGACCCGTCGCGGCTAAAGAGCTCGCTTAGTAAGGCACCATCTTCTTGGTAGCTTAACAGGTGACCACGGGCTACTCCTGCATCACATGCTTTGGATAGCACATCAATATGCATAGACAAATCAGTCCAACTATCCTCGCTGCTTTGATGTTGGTGCACCAAACGGTGGCCAGCACGGGTAAGTAACTCAATGACCTGCTCACCGCGGGAGTTAGTAATACCTTTGTCAGCCCCAAAAACAATCAGTTTGTCGGCCTGTAGACTCGCAGCTACACGGCCAGCAACTTGGGCTGCCGCAAGGTTAAATGTTTCTCCGGTGGGGGAATAACCTAAACAAGAAATTAGCACAAGATTACCGTCATCAAGCTGTTTGCCAATGGCTGCTGAGTCGACTCGCCTTACTTCCCCTGTATAGGAAAAATCCACCCCATTTTTCACACCAATTGGCCGCGCAGTAATAAAATTGCCACGGCTAGTACGAATGCGAGAGCCCTGCATCGGTGAATTTGCTAAACCCATGGAAAAACGTGCTTCTAGTTGCATTGCCTGACGGCCAACAGTGGCTTGCACTAAAGACAGCTGCTCTAAATCTGTAATGCGTAAGCCATTATGGAACTGGGAGTCCATCTTAGCTTTTTCACAAGCCTGTTGAATTTGTGGGCGACTACCGTGCACTAAAACTAGCTTAACACCTAGGCTGTTAAGGAGGTTAATATCATGAATGGTATGGGCAAAGTTGTCGTGGGCCAAGGCTTCGCCAGGTAAATAAATGACAAAAGTACGACCGCGATGGGCGTTGATATAAGGTGCAGAATGACGGAACCAGTTCACGTACTGCTGGTTGGTTTCAATCACTTTAATTACCTATAGTCTTGGGGTAGGAAAGTCACTATTAAGCCGCGCTGGGGCCGTTCTGTCAATCACACAAAGGTGACTATTTAAAAAAATCCACATTGGGTTCTTGGTCAGCTTCTATTTCGTCATTTTGATGGGTAATCATAGGTAAGCTAAGGCGGAAACGGGCGCCACCATCGGGGTTTCCAGAAGCTTCGATGTAGCCATTGTGAGCGGTAATGATTTCTTGAACAATGGATAAGCCTAAGCCAGTTCCACCCGCTCCGGTATTTGTGTTACTGCTTTGAATGAATTTGTCAAAGATGGTGATTTCCTCACCTAAAGGAATGCCGGGGCCTTGGTCGTCAACTACCACAGTGAGTAAGTCAATTTCTGTGCAATGGCCCTGGTTTTTCACACTAACATGGGGGTCAAAGAAGATGGTTATTTGTTTACCAATTGGGGTGAATTTTATGGCATTAGACAGTAAGTTGATAAGCACTTGTAGCATTTTTTCTGTATCAAAATAAGTAATCGTATTTAGGTCTGTGCTTTCGATAACCACCGTTAATTCACGATCGGTAATCAGTGTTTCTACTTCTTGAGTAGCACGGTTAATAGTGTCTACTAAGTTACCTTGCTGCATAAGGAATTCCATTTTCCCTGATTCTAGTTTAGACAAATCTAGTAAGTCATTTAAAAACAGCAGTAAACGATCACCCCCTCTTTGAATACGGTCAAAACAATGGCCAAGTTTTTCTAGATCAACTTTGTGCAATCGAGAATAGCCCATGTTGGAAAAGCTCAAAATAGCGTGCATTGGCGTACGTAATTCGTGTGACATATTGGCCAGAAATTCAGACTTAATATGATCGGCCTTAGTGCTCGCTTCAATCGCCTTGATGCGAGCATGAGCGCCATTGAGCAATACAGCAAGGTTATCTTTAATGCGGCCATGTCGATCAGGTTCATCCAGAGGCATATTGCGAATAAGTAGGCTGATGTGCTCATAGTTAATAATAGCGTGTTCGCCAAACTCGAAAATACGACCTTTGTCCTTCAGCCTACTAAGAAAACGAAATTCTTGCTCTTGGCCATTAAACTCTTGGTCACAGATGTTTATCGCACCAGATTCAACTCTAAGCTGTAAAGAAGAAGATAGGCCAAATGCCCGCATAGCCTTGAATATGTGTTGGCCTACTGCCACATGATCCTTGCAGGAAAAACTTTTTTCAAGGAAGTTTATGACCACGCCAAGCTCGCCATTTGCACGCAAAGTCGTAAATGCAATGTCGTTGGCATCCTTAAGGGCTGCTTGTAACTGTGCAACACTTGGATCTTTAGAGGCTGTCATGTCAGTGTAAGTCTATTCCTTGTGTGATTCTGAGGTAGAGACGTTTGAATACAGGTGAATAAATGGTACAAAAATAACGTATAACTTGATTATAGGGGAATTTTTCCGTTAGGGTCTAGGCTTTATATGTAACAGTAATTCACATTAACAACATTCAGCTACGATTTTTATTTTTTGGCTGAGTGATGATCACTTTTTGGAGTAATTTTTATGGCGACTGTCGTGGCGCCCGCTAGTCAGCAAAAAATAGACGCCCTGCCGAGCACGCTGCAAGGTGAAGTCTTGCACTGTTTTGAAACGCTCGCAGGGCTATCCAATGGTGAGGAATGGCAACAGGCTGAGAAGCAACTACAGCTTATTAAGGTGATAGCAGCAAGCCCATTTTCTGCACAGCTTTTTTTACTTAACCCCCACTTGCTAGATCATGCCTTTCTAACGTCAGCTTTTTTGAAACCTCAATTGCATGCACTGTTAGCTGAGTCTATGAGCAAGGTGGCCAGTGAAGCACGTTTACACAAGTGTTTGAGGCAGTTTAGAAAAGCTCATCAAGTGCGCCTTATTTGGCGTAATCGTTGTTGTTTAGGGTCTAGCCAGGAATTAGTTGAAGAACTCTCTAATCTTGCGGACGTTTGTGTGGATGAGGCTTTGAAATGGCTGCATAACGACAGTGTTAAGCAGTGGGGCCAGCCTATGAGTTGCGAAGGAGAGCCGCAGGAATTAGTCGTGTTAGGCATGGGTAAGCTCGGCGGAAGGGAACTGAACTTATCTTCTGACATAGATCTAATATTTAGTTTTCCTGCCGGTGGTGAAACCCAAGGTGGAAGGCGCAGTATGGACAATCAGCAGTTTTTTATTCGCCTTGGGCAGCGGTTAATTCAAGCCATTGATATGGTGACTGCTGAGGGATTTGTATTTCGGGTAGATATGCGTTTACGGCCCTATGGCGCCAGTGGAGCTTTGTCGTTAAGTTTTGATGCCATGGAAATCTACTACCAACAACAAGGGCGAGAATGGGAAAGGTATGCGTTTATTAAAGCTAGGGTTGTGGCTGGTAGCCAAGATCAGGGTAGGCAGCTTTTAGAGCTATTACGCCCCTTCGTATATCGAAGATACTTGGATTTTAGTGCTATTGAGTCTTTGCGTAGCCTCAAACAAATGATTGCTAGTGAGGTTCGTCGTCGGGGTTTACAGCAAAACGTTAAGCTAGGCACTGGGGGTATCCGAGAGGTGGAGTTTATCGCTCAAGCCTTCCAGTTAATCCGCGGTGGGCGGGACATCCGATTACAAACAACTAGCTTAATGACAGCGTTAAATTTATTGCCAGAGACAGCCGGTTTGGCACCAGAGGATGTGAAAAAATTACGTCAATACTATTGGTTTTTACGCGATGTAGAGCACGCCCTACAGGCGGTAAATGACAAACAAACCCAAGACTTACCTACTCAAGAGGCAGAACAAGCAAGGCTGGCTTTTGCGCTAGAGTTTGCCTGCTGGGATGACTTACAGGCGCAAATCAATATTGCTAGGGATTTCATTCATCAACAGTTTGAGCTAGTGGTCGCCTTGAAAGAGGATGATGAATGCCAAGGGCTAGACCACCAGTTAAGCCAGTTGTGGGCCGAAATAGCCCACAGCGCAAGGCAAACAGACCAGCTTACATTGTTGCCAGAGTGGCAGGATATGTTAACTCAAGCCGGATTTGCTGATGCCTCTGGTATTTTGCAGCATTTGTGGGCACTGCACCAAAGTCGCTCAGCGCAAACGATGCAGCCAGTAGCACAAGAGCGTTTAGCTCAGTTAATGCCTCAAATTTTACAAATAGCTGCACAACAAACTGATCCAGCACGTACATTATCCCGTGTACTGGTACTTATTGAAGCAGTTTTAAGGCGTTCTGTGTACTTGGTTTTGCTGCTAGAGAACCCAGTGGCGTTAAGGTTGTTGGTTGAGTTGTGTGCTGCCAGCTCGTGGTTTGCAGACTTTTTGGCTCGCCAGCCCTCATTGTTGGACGAGCTATTGGATGTTAATAGCTTGTTTAATGTGCCGGATGCTATTGAACTCAAACAAGAGTTAGAACAAAACCTTTTGCGCTTGCCAGAAGACGATACCGAACAGTTAATGGAGGCCCTTAGACACTTTAAGCATGCCCATTTATTACGTATTGCAGCTCAAGAAGTGACTGGGCGCTTGCCACTTATGAAGGTTAGTGACCAGCTAACGTATGTAGCCGAAGCGGTGGTTGGGCAGGTAAAACATTTGGCATGGCGTGAACTCAGTGCGCGACATGGTAACCCGCAAAATGAACAAGGGCCCAGTGACGATTTTATCGTTGTAGGTTATGGCAAAGTAGGTGGCTGGGAGCTTAGCTATGGCTCTGATTTGGATTTGGTATTCATTTACGATATGCCTTCTCAAACTGAAACGGATGGGCTTAAGCCCGTAGCTAATAGTGTATTTTTTACCCGTCTTGGTCAGCGCATGATCCACTATTTAAATACCGTTACTGCTGCCGGCCAGTTGTTTGAAGTGGATATGCGGCTAAGGCCAGATGGGGCTAAAGGGTTATTAGTATCTACATTAGCTGCTTTTACCCAATATCAGCTTAATGAGGCTTGGACTTGGGAACATCAGGCGCTTGTAAGAGCAAGGCCTATTACAGGCAGCCATAAGCTATCTAAGGGCTTTATGGAGAGCCGCAAACAGGTGTTATCCCAAGTGAGGAATCAGGCTGACTTGAGGCAAGAGGTGATGGCCATGCGTGAAAAAATGCGTTTGCAGTTGGCCAGTAAGCCTGATGCTGATGGGCGGACTACGCAATTTCACCTTAAACATGATGTAGGTGGGATCGTCGATATTGAGTTTATGGTTCAGTATGGTGTACTTGCCCACGCACATAGATGCCAAAAGTTACTTACGTACACCGATAACATTCGCATTTTAGAAGGTTTTGAGATGCAGGGTATTCTGTCAGTATCTCAGGCTCAAGATTTACGTGAAGCATACCAAGCGATGAGAGCTGTTGAGCATCGCCTTACTTTGCAGAATCGAGCGGGCGAAGTAGCTAACGACGATTTGTTTGAGCACCGTGAAAAAGTAAAGTCGATATGGGCGGCTGTGATGTGTGCCAAATAAAGATTAATAAATATCTGGGCTATTACTAGGGCGTGTTTTAAAGCGGCGGTGTAGCCACAAATATTGGCTAGGTTTTAGGCGTATTTTTTCCTCAATAGCGGCGTTTAGGGTTGTGGCATCTGCCACAAGGTCGCCGCTAGGAATATCGGCTAGATCGTCTGATATGGTGAGTAAGTAGCGTTGGTCTTGGTGGGTACGATGATGACTAAACTGCAGTACCTTAGCTCCTGTAGCCTTAGCTAAACGGCTGATAATAGGTGTGGTAGCGGTCTCTATGCCAAAAAATGGCGCAAATACTGAACGATCTGGCCCTACATCTTGATCCGGCGCCAACCATACTATTTTGCCTTGTTTGAGTAACTTCATCACTTGGCGAATATCTTCCCGCTCTACTATCCCGGGTAAGTGATTCAGCCGTCCGTGGCGAATAATGCTATCCATTAAAATATTACCGTGGCGTTGGTAAGTCGCATAGTATGGGTAGGTGGGGGCCAATAAAATACCACCTAAATCAAGGCTTGTGTAATGAGCGCCTACCAATAGTACGCCATGGCCTTGTGCTTGAGCTTGGTCGATTAACTGCCCACCTTCGATAGATACCAGATGGCTTAGGTCCTTACGGGAACTCCACCAGGCCATTGCGGTCTCAATAATGCCTATACCATTGTCAGCAAACGTTTGACGAAGCATATGCTGCTGTTCTGCAGCTGTTAAATGGCTAAAGCAGAGACTAATATTGGTTTTTGCAATGGATCTTCTGCGACCAGATAGCTGATATAATAGCCACCCAATTGCTCGGCCCATGCCCATGCGCCATGACCAAGGCAGGGCAATAATGAGGCGAAGGAAGCCTAAGCTAAACCAGATAGGCCAGTATTTTACAGCGTAAAATTTGGTTAACGAAGGTTTGTTGAGTGGCTTAGGTGACATATAGAATTCGAATGAAATTAAGGGGAAAATTAGTCTCTTAGAGTGCTAATTTAATTGATAACAGAGCATTAGTTTACACTGAGCTAGCGATGTCAGCCAGCCAACAAGTGAAACTAGTATTCTATCTGATGCAAGGACAAGAAATGAGTAAGCCGCTAAGTCCAGTCACGACTAACAGCGCTCAACCCACGTTAAGCGCCTGGAGTGCCTATAAGCGTTTATTGGGCTACGTATTGCAGCACGGGGTAGTATTCTCGGTTAGTATTGTAGGCTTTGTTCTTTTTGCGCTCACCCAGCCCGCTTTTGCCAGCCTAATGGAATATATGGTGGATAGCGTTGAGAGCAGCGACGGTGCTGCACGCATCATTATTCCGTCTGCTGTATTGGCGATATTTTTTGTGCGTGGCGTTGGCTTCTTCTTGGGTAATTACGGTATCACCTACGTGGCCAGGCGAGTGATCCATCAGTTACGACTAGATATATTCGACCGGCTTTTGGTGCTGCCTGCAAGCTTTTATCACCGCAATGCATCGGCAACCTTGCTGTCAAAACTGACCTTTAACGTTGAACAAGTCACCGGCGCAGCAACAGATGCCCTAAAAATATTTGTTCGTGAAGGGCTTACTATTGTTGGTTTGCTGTCTTATATCGTGTATCTAAACTGGCAGCTGTCGCTGGTTTTTTTAACTGTGGGACCATTTATTGGCTGGGTAGTGAATAAAGCCTCCAAACGCTTTAGAAGCATTAGCACTAATCTGCAGGACAGTATGGGGCAAGTTACAGCCAGTGCCAGTGAGGCCATTAAAGGTTACGAAGTAGTGCGCGTATTTGGTGCGCAAGATCAAGAGCGCCAAGGTTTTTCGGCTGCCAGTAATAACAACCGACAGCAGGCTATGAAGCTGGCTTTGGTAGAGTCTATTTCCATACCATTGGTACAAATGATCGTGGCCATAGCTATGGCTAGCTTAATTTATTTGGCGTTACATCCAAGTATTATTAATACCATGAGTGCTGGGCAATTTATCGCCTTTATCACGGCATCAGGCATGCTCACTAAACCATTACGTTCGATGACAGAAATTAACAGCATTTTGCAGCAAGGTATTGCCGCATCCCAAAGTATTTTTGCCCTGCTAGATGAAGAGCCAGAAGCGGATAAAGGCACCAAATCTATGACTAGGACAAAAGGTTTAATTACCTTTGAAAACGTAGATTTTAGTTATGATACGCAGCCCTTATTGAATAAGGTGAATGTGGTCATTCAGCCAGGGCAGGTCGTTGCGTTGGTAGGACGCTCTGGTAGTGGAAAATCTACCTTAGTGAACTTGCTACTACGTTTTTATGAGCCCCAAGCTGGGCGAATTTTGCTAGATGGAAATGATATTCAAGACCTGACTCGAGTCGATTTACGTCGCCAAGTGGCTTTGGTTAATCAACAAGTGGTGTTGTTTAATGGCACCATTGCCCAGAACATTGCCTACGGCGCAATGGTTGATGCCAGCGCCGAGCTCATTGCAGTGGCAGCTAAGGCTGCTAGGGTGACGGAATTTACCGATCGTATGAGTTTGGGTTTAGACACTATGGTAGGTGAATCTGGTGTGCTTTTATCTGGGGGGCAGCGACAACGTATCGCTATTGCCAGGGCTTTATTGAAAGATGCACCTTTGTTAGTGTTGGACGAAGCAACCTCTGCGCTAGATACAGAGTCGGAACGTCACATACAGGCGGCATTAAACGAGGTAATGGTAGGGCGCACCACTTTGGTTATCGCCCACCGCTTGTCTACTATTGAGCAGGCTGATGTGATTTTAGTGATGGATCAAGGGCAATTGGTGGAACAGGGGAGTCATCAACAACTTATTGCACAACAAGGCCTATACGCCCATTTACACCAATTACAATTCCAATCAATTCAGGCTGACTGAGGGTTTAACGTGTTGTTTTATCATAACGTCAATTTGTTGGCGCACTGTGGTTGGGCTGTAATAATCTCTAGCGGTGATATACCCTGCCTCACACATGGCTTGATAATCATCCGCTTTTAAAGCTATGGCTTGGGCCAGTGTGTCAGCCAAGCTCTCGGGGTTAATCTCGCACAACAAACCATTTTTCAGGTGTTCAATTATGCCTTGTGGGCCACCGCAGCGGGTAGCAACTACAAGGCGCTTACGAGCCATGGTCTCAATCACCACCATGCCGAAGGTTTCCCCCCGTGACGGTAGGCAGAAAATGTCTGCAGCATCAATAAAACTATCCCGGTCTTGGTTGCCCACCCAATCTAATCGTAGAGTAATAGCACTCAAATCAAATTGTTTAATCCACCTGTTTACTTTTTTATGCCAGCGACCTTTACCAGCAATAACTAATTTAAATTCAATATTACGGCTACGTAAAATAGCGGCAGCCTGTAATAGAATGTCTTGGCCTTTAGTGCGCCGAAGAATGCCCATAGTCGCAATGACAGGGATTGGCTGGCGTGGGCGACTTGTGGGTTCTATTGGGTTTAAATCAACCAAATTTGGGATCACTTCTAAAATGCCAGTGTAACCTTGCTTGCGAGCAAACTCAGCTAGCACAGGAGAAACGCAAATTAGGATATCAGCAGCATTGATACCTGCAGTAGTGTAGCTGTGCAAGATGAGAATAAGTTGGCAGTTTTTTGGTAAAGCGGCTCGTGCAAGTTCGGCATCAATAGGTTTGTGGACAATCACAAGGCTAACATCTTGTTGCGAAAACAGTTTTTTAAGTCGGTTGATAGCGATGTATTTTAACAGTGGCAAGCGAGTGCGCGGGTAATCCAGCAGTAAGTAATCTAGCTTACGTTGCTTTAATAAGGGTTCTAATTGTGCCTTGGGGCGAATGACAGAAGTGACTTGATGGCCTAATTGGCGTAAATTGTCACTGTAATGTAAAAAAGTCTGCTTAGGCCCGCCTAAGTCTTTACCGGATATAAGGTTGACGATCTTCATTGTTATAGGCGTCACTAGAAATAAGAGTTAACATTAGTTTAACAAACAAAAGGTAGCTTTGTACCCGTGGCACTCTTCGTTTATACCTGTTTATACTATTTAGCTTTACCTATTGGCATTGTACTGCATCTGCTATTCATTTGGCGTCGTGCAGAATTCCGCCGTGGTTTTTGGCAGCGCTATGGGTGGTTGCCACAAAAGCAGTATCAACCTGTGTTAGTTCACGCAGCGAGCGTGGGTGAACTCAATGCGATTGCTCCCCTAATTGAAGCTATTATTTGTGAACTGAAACTCCCTGTGCTTGTCACCACCACCAGTGTGACTGGGCAAGCTCGTTGCGAGAAGCTCTTTGCCGACAATGATCGCGTAAGCTGGAGTTATCTGCCGGTGGACCTTGGAGTGGCTAACTGGCTGATGTTGCGGCGGGTTAAGCCTAGGGCGGTGTTGTTAGTAGAAACAGAATTGTGGCCGAATCTAATTGCCACGTGTTCTGCAAAAAAAATCCCCGTTATTTTGGTGAATGGACGCTTATCTGAGCGTTCCGCAAAAGGGTATGCTCGCGTTTCTTGGTTGGTGGCGCCCATGCTCCAAAAGCTGACTCAATTATTAGTGCAGGATCAGGTAATAGCCCAGCGCTTTGTAGCGCTAGGGGCACCGGTCTCTAAAGTGTCAGTTCTAGGCAGCTTGAAATATGACTTGGTTGTTCCCGATATTGGAATAGATGACACTGCACAGGTTGTGCCTGAAGGTTTGTGCTGGGTATGTGGTAGTACTCGTAGTGGCGAAGAGGCTAGCTTATTACAAGCGTGGGCACACCTTCCGCAAGAGATTCAAGGGACTTTGGTGCTAGTGCCTAGGCACCCGCAACGGTTCGACGAAGTGGCAGATTTGTGCCGGCAATCAGGCTTGTCTTGGTTAAGGTACAGTGAAATTGGCTCCTCATGCGAGGGTGACTATGCTATTGATGTTGATGCTTACAGGGAGCACCCCCGAAGAGTGTTATTAGTGGATGCCATGGGTTTGTTAATGCATTTTTACCGC
>Ga0114995_10002071_pt1 | contig 13909 bp, 14 predicted proteins | sample ArcticOcean_MG_C_11_FD_87038 | JGI IMG/M metagenome (GOLD analysis project Ga0114995, IMG submission 87038) | Marine microbial communities from western Arctic Ocean - ArcticOcean_MG_CB2_154 | ecosystem: Environmental > Aquatic > Marine > Oceanic | place: Arctic Ocean: Canada Basin | collected... | reverse complement strand
GGCTCATTATTTTGAATGATGAGTGTCCCCTTAACTGAATTCATACACTCTTTTATAGTTCTCAGAACTAAACTATTGGTTGTAGATTTAATCACATCATAATCGAATCCTATTCCGTTATCTTGGATAGTAATTTCCAAACATGGACCTAAATCACTTATACTAAGCTTAGCAGCTGAAGCTTTAGAATGCTTCATAATATTATCAAATGCTTCCTGCACCGCTCTAAATACTTGAATTTTAGATCTAGCAGACAAGTCACACGCCTCATTTATGAGTTGGTTAGAAACGAAAATGTTAGCTGATTTTTCTACATTTAGAATAACTGATTGCAACGCAGATTTCAATCCAAACATTTCTAATTGAAATGGATGCAAGTCTCTAGAAACAGCCCTTACCTCCTCTAATGTATGTGAGATTAATTGTTGGTTTTCAACAGTCACCTCATGCTGTGAGACCATTTGTTTTTTCATAAACAGCAAGGACTGTCCCACACCATCATGCAGATCTCTAACTATTCTTTTTCGCTCTTCTTCTTGAGCATTTATGAGGGCTTCTGCAAATGCCTTCTTGTCATTTTTCTCTTTTCTAAACCTAAACATCTGAAAACTAGAAATCAGTTATGGTGAGTATTCCCAAAATGGGGTTTCGCTGCAATTGTATTTTTTGATTGTCTACTTCCAATTCAAGTATTTTTTTTCATTTTTAACAGAGTTAAACTTGGCATCGGCTTCTGCTAATGTTTTCTTCTTTAGAGCCAGCCAAAAAAATTAATGTCTTGAACAAAGAATAATCATCTCCGCCATTCCTAGAGATTTCTACTAGACCAGTGGCCAGATTAGAAGCAGAGTCTAGGGAAGTATTCGAAAGCTTATAATGAATGTCTGCTAGACTTTTCACTTCATTTTTAGTGACCCTACTTTTACTTAACGGTAAATCATAGTTTTTCATAGAAGGATCAGATGTAAGAGAGTCTGTCACACGATGACCAAAAGAAGGTAGACTAACAGATATAGACATTACACTCGAACAGAAAATAACGAAAGGTTTCACTTGCTTGGTTTTAATTTGAACTAATAAAAGAAAGCCATTTATTACTAGCCGTTAGCGAAGAGAAAAGCTGACAGGAAGAACAAATGACCTTCTTCCTTTGTAGTTCTCTCCAAACAAGGCTAAGGTATCACAATTATTAATTTGATTTAACACAAGCTCAGAAAAATGAGGAGACAAACTTTCTAAGACTCGTACACTTTCAAATTCACCGTTTTTAGCTACAACAACTTCTAACAACACTAAACCCTCCAGCCCTAGATCTTTTAGCTCAACTGGATATTCTATATTTTCAGTGACATACATTCTAATCAAATTAGCCATTTTCACTGGATAAAAAGCCATGTTAGACCGCTTGCTGCTATCAGATTTAGTAAGGTCTATTTTTACCTTAGACATGGCCATTAAGTCGTTGTTTCCTTGGGAATAAGTCTCTGAAGGCAAGAAGCTGAATAGTAAAAAAGTGAATAGAAATTTCATGAGTCAGTGTTTATGTCTTTCATCCGAACCCAAAAGTACATGGGTTTTAGATCTCAGGAAATAGGTACAAGCCATCAAATCACTAGGTACTTGAGCCTAGTAAAGATTGAAAATAAGTAGGCAAAATAGAGACTAGATAACCTGTCGGGCCTACTGCTTCCTGAGAAAAGCCGTTTTCAACCACTATTGCACTTCAGAGAAGCTGCAGCTTCTTAATTCCCTTTGATTCTAAGGATGATCTTGGAGAAAAAGGTTCTAAAACTCCATTCCTTCTAAATCTTTCTCATAAAACCTTCCATTAATCCATTCCGGATCTAGCTCGGCATTGTACTTATTGTAAAAGTTGATAGCCGGCTCATTCCAGTCTAGTACTTGCCATTCCATCCGTTTTACTTTTTTCAGTTTTGCTACGCGTATAATGGCCTCGAATAATTTACTGCCTACACCCTCTTTTCTAAAAGCCTCTCTTACCACCAAATCTTCTAAATACAGGCAGCTTCCTTTCCAGGTAGAATATTTATAATAATAGAAAGCCATGCCTATGATTTCAGCTTCTTTTTCTGCGACCACCGCGTGAAATAATGGGTTCTGTCCAAATCCATCTCGCTCTAATTGAACTGCAGTAATCTCCATTTCTTTTTCTGCCTTTTCGTAGATGGCTAACTCGGTAATTAAATCTACCATGCTATCGCAATCCTCTGCTCTGGCTTCTCTTATTTCTATGTTATTCATATCCTATTTCACTATTTAGTTCTACTCTACTTTTCATAAAATTTCCTGTACCGAAGGCCACTTCTCTTCCCTTAGAATCATAAAGAGTAGATTCCGCTATAAACAGATTCTTGGTTTGGGAGCGGATGGTTCCCACTGCTTTTATCTCTCCAGAGACTACCGGGCGGAGTAAATTAACAGAGAATGATGAAGTTAACAGAAAGTAATTCGTAGCCAATGAATTAGCGGCAAAGTAAGCCGAATCATCCAGCATCTTGAAATAAACAGTGCCGTGCATAGCCCCTCCTTTATGGTGAAACTTATCGGTTACGTTCATCCCTATTTCTGCCCTTCCTGCTTCTATTCTGATAGTGGTAGTGTCAAAAATGATTCTATTTACATTAGCTTGTAAATACATTCGCTCGAGCTTCCTAAAATGTGTTTGATTCATGCTTATTCTTATGACTTATTTAAAACCATAAATTTAACCCAATGTCCATATTAGATATACTTATAATTATACCGATAGCTTGGGCAGGATACCAGGGATTCAGGAAAGGGTTTGTCTTAGAAGTAACTAAACTTTTAGCTCTAGCTGTGGGGATTTATGGTGCTATTAAATTCTCAGAACCTATGCGCGTTTGGCTGGCAGAAAACACAGAATGGGATGAGCAGTGGCTCCCTGCAATAGCATTTGGGATGGTGTTTGTGATTTTAATAGTAGCGGTTTATTTCTTTGGCAGAATGCTCGACGGTATGATTAAAGCAGTACAGCTAGGCCTAGTAAACAGACTAGCAGGATTGACACTTGGCGTGCTTAAAATGGGCTTAATACTGAGCGGTCTATTAATGCTGATCCAAAGCGTAGATAAAGGAGAAATGCTTCTTACCAAAGATAGAAAAGGATCTAGTCTAATGTATGAACCTGCACTGAAATTCGGTTCTACAGTTATTCCTGCGGTGCAAGAAAGCAAACTCTACCAGCAAGTAATGGAAAACTTTAACGACTTAAAAGAAGAAGTGGAAATCAATTAACAATGGACAAATTAAACATTCCACTCTAAATAAAAGCCAACCAGCGGTTAACTTGCAGTTATAAATTACTCGTTTTCTAAAGCCCCAATTCCTTCACCACCTCAGCTATCATCTCATTCATTTGTCCTTCTTGCCTGAGAATCTCTTCGTTAGAAGACGCTTTCAAGTTCACACTGAAATAGAATTTTATTTTAGGCTCCGTTCCTGAAGGTCTAGCGGTGAATTTCAGTCCATTCTCTAAAGTGAACTGCATTACGTTAGATGAAGGTAATCCTAAATCGGTAAAATTTCCTGTCACCTTATCTGTAACAGTTCCGTTTAAAATGTCCGTTATAGAGATCACCTTAGACCCCATAAGAGCAGCTGGAGGATTAGTTCTAAATCCATCCATCATGGCTTGAATTTCTTCTTTCCCGCTTTTACCCTCTCTTACCACAGATATTAATCGCTCACGGAAATGACCGAACCTCAGGTAAATCTCATCTAGGATACCTATCAGTGTTTTTCCTTTAGAAGCAGCCCAAGCAGCACACTCACTTAGCACTAACGAACTTATAACAGCATCCTTATCTCTCACGAAATCTCCCACCAAGTAGCCATAACTTTCTTCACCTCCTCCTAAGAAAACTTCCTTCCCTTCCTGCTCTCTAATCACAGACGCTATCCACTTAAACCCGGTGAGCGTTTCATATAGCTTCACTCCGTAAGCTTTAGCCATATTAGAAATCAAATCACTAGTCACTACGGTCTTGGCTATAAATCCATTAGCAGGAATAGTTCCTGCTGTTTTCATTTGTTCTAATCTGTAATACACTATAAGCGCACAAGCCTGGTTTCCATTTATTAGCGTAAGTTCTCCAGAAGAATTTCTAGCTACTAGGCCTACTCTATCTGCATCTGGATCCGTTCCTAGAACTAAATTACCACCTTCTTTTTCGGCCAGTTCCATAGCCATTCTTAAGGCCGAACGCTCTTCAGGGTTAGGACTTTCTACAGACGGAAAATCACCAGAAGGAATGGCTTGTGTTTCTTCTAAAATTACGTTTTCAAATCCAGCATTCTTCAACACTTGAGGAACCATAGTTATTCCTGTTCCATGAAGTGAGGTGAATACTATTTTTAAATTTTTCTTTTCTTCCTTGAATGCATCTACAGAAAGAGACTGAACCTTAGCCATGTATTTTCTATCTATAGTATCATCAAGCGTTTCTATTAAATCAGAATTTGAAGAAAAACTTACTTCTTCAACTGATTCTATGGCCCGCACTTCAGAAATAATTCCTGTGTCATGAGGAGCTACAATCTGTGCTCCATCATTCCAGTAAACTTTATATCCGTTATATTCTTTTGGATTATGACTGGCGGTGATTACTATCCCAGCATTACAGCCTAATTCTCTTACCGCAAATGATAATTCCGGAGTAGGCCTTAAGTCAGAAAACAGGTATGCCTTTATCCCACTGGCAGACAGCACATCCGCGCATACCTGAGAGAAAAACGGAGAGTTATTTCTCGAATCGTGCGCTATAACTACGCTCATATCGTTAGCGTCAGGAAATTGCTTCTTCATATAATTAGCTAACCCCTGAGTAGCTTGACCTATAGTATATTTATTAATCCTATTGGTTCCTACACCCATTTTGCCACGCATGCCACCTGTACCGAATTCTAAGTCAGTATAAAAACATTCAATGAGCATGTTTGGGTCTGCATGCATTAACCGTTTAACCTCTGTTCTAGTCTCTAAATCGAAAGATTCTGAAAGCCACTTAGTAGCTTTTCTTATTATTTCTGTACTCATATTTATTGGATAATCTTTAGAAATTCTTTTAAATTCTCTTGCCAAGTATTTGGTTCTAAGCCCAGTTTCTCTTTAGCTAAAGTATTATCTAATTTAGAATAAGCTGGTCTTTTAGCCACTTGAAGAAACTCCTTACTGCTCACTGCATTTAACCTTTTATTATATTTCTCATTTATAACAGCCGCCACATCATACCAGCTGCATTCCCCGTCTTCGGAGTAATGGTAAAGGGAACCATTGAATAAATCAGCGTTGCAAAGCAATTTAGTTACAACAAACTCTACAAGCGGTTTAGCCCATGTAGGAGAGGAAAACTGATCATCGACTATATTCAACTCATCTTTCTCCCCTAAAAGACGATTAATTGTTTTCGGAAAGTTAGACCCAAACTCCGAGTATAGCCAGCTAACTCTCAACACTAACGCCAAACCTGACTCCAGCAGAACCACCTCTCCCTCTCTTTTAGTGAGCCCATAAATGTTAATAGGAAAAGGCTCATCCTCCTCTGACCAAGGCTCGTCTCCTGAACCATCAAAAACATAATCAGTTGAAAAATGAAGAATCTTAAAGTCTAGCTCTTGAGCCATAACAGCTATAACAGCCAAAGCATCTGAATTAACACTCTCGGCCATAGCGCCTTTCTCCTCAGCCATGTCTACCGAAGTGTAAGCCGCGCAATTAATTAAAAAGTCAGGTTTAAAAAGAAGTATCTCATCCTTTAAATCAGCTAACCCGAGTGAATGAGAAATATCTGCCTCCTCTCGAGTAAGCGCCTTTACTTGAAAAGTTGTTTGTTTTAAGTAAGACACAAACTCCTGTCCCAATTGGCCTGAAGCACCAGTTATTAATATTTTTTTCTGTTTATTCATTTATTTTCCAGCACAAAACTATTATATAATACAACCAAAACTAGTGTTCGCTCTAAGTGATTATAAACGCTTTTATTAAAACCCTAATTATCCCACAAAGGGTTAACGAATAATCGCAGAAGTAAGGCTTATAAATATCTTACAGCGGCACAAGTATAATTTTATTCGCTATCGGGATAGCCTATTCAAAGTAAAAAAATACAATGACGATATAGTCCGCTGCAGTCCTAACAACTAAAACAAAAAAAACACTCCATTAACCACAAATAAACAAAACAGATTCAATACGACAAACCTCATCCCCATGACTAACTTACTCAAAAACAGAAGACAAAGAGCTATATCAAGCATACCCTTATAAACTGCGAGTACCGAGACAGTATTCGCATAAACACTCTTGATTAATTATATGTATTTAACTCAAGAAGTAAATTTTTCCTTAGAAAATATTAATGGCAGTAATTTCACCAGCGAAAGAAGTCTGTCCATTCATGCATCTTTGGGATAAAGAGAATGAACTTTACAAGCTTCTTAAATTCATAAAGCTGGAGCAAGACAACTACTTTTGGCCAAAATTCCCTCTACAAATACCAACGCCTATTTTTTTTTGGGTTGAATTATTCGACCACAAGGCTTTAAAAAACACTAGCCCTGACATAAATCGTGATTTAACTAAAGAGATAAACGGATTACCTACAGGCATTTCTAAAAGGTTTTTAGAAATCGATGAATGACTAAAATAATATAAAGAATGCATAGAATTATCTTCACTTTGGCTATTGTTATTCTACTGACCTCTTGTAAGTCAGAAGAAAACAACTCTAACAAAAACAAACATGGAGCCTTTACTTGTACTATCTCCGCAGTCCACAAAAGTCAATCTAACTGTCAAGGGGAATCGCTAAAAAACCCAGCTCCTGCTAGTTACGGGGAACTGAATATCTCCTCATTAGAGGGGAGCGATGCCTCACTTAATGGCGCTATTTTCTTAATAAACAAAACCTCAGGCTGTGGCGAAAATGAAGATTTTTTCCCTGTCGCAATTGCACAAATTAAGAGTGAGAAAAGCACAGGGTTCGTTCTTATAGGAATGCCATGTAATCCAATATACAACCCTAAAGAAATTACTGATTTTTTCGAATTCCAACTGGCTCATTCCAGAACCATGAAATCCATCACAGAATGGATAGAACTGGAATATCATCAGGAATGGCTAGTCACTAGTTGGATGGGTGATAAAAAGGCAAAAGCATATTTAGATAGGCTAGGAATCAAATTCTAGATGTCATTTGGCACAGAGCTTGTATAACTCAAGCTAAACAAACTATAATGCGTTACCTCTTCATCATATTGTTATGTTTAAGCTTTAACAGCTATACATTTTCTCAGCGAGTTCCAATAGGAGAACGGACGTCTATCTCTTTTGGAACCCAACTAGAAATACCAAACGGGGAATACAGTCACATTCACAATCAGCTCAATATCGGAATAGGAGGCTCGTTTTTAACACGAACTAAACTACCCCTGTTCCAATCAGGAATTAACTTCACCTATTCTAAAACCGGCAAATATATAGACGATGTGTTTTTAGAAACAGATGCGTACATTAACGACAATCCTATTTATGAAATAGCCGATTTTTCAGTTAAACATAGAATTTACAGAACACATGGAGTGCTCAGGTTTAAACCGTTCAAAGGTCCCATCCAACCCTATTTAGATGGGATGGCAGGAGTGAAAATGTTCTCCTCAACAGCTAAAACTGAACATGGACAAGGAAGGGATAGCTATGTTATAGCCAGAGAAAACATAGAAAGACATTTTTCAGGGTCTTTAGGCTGGGCAGTGGGATTGAAGGTTAAGCTAACTCATAGAGTACTTTTAGAAGGCCGCTTTGAAAAACTAGAGGGAGGAAATGCATCATACATAGATGCCGATAGTTTTCTGCTAAATCCTCAAGGAGGTTATGACTATGACCTAAGGAACTCTAAAACCAGTTCTACCCTAATTCATCTAGGTGTTTCCCTTGACTTCTAAACTAAGTGTTCTTAGTACACTAACCATAAAAGAAGTCAGACGATTTTTGCCTTGCAATAATTGATTAAAAATTTAGCTATCAAGGCTTCATTTTCATTTAATTTAGCCGAAAAAACGCATTTATAGTAACATCAATGTCTAACCAACACAAAGAGCAGATTGACTCATTCATGAATGCAGTCAAAGCTACTAACGCCCATGAGACTGAGTTTCTCCAGGCTGTACAAGAAGTAGCGGAAGCAGTAATTCCTTTTATGGAGGAACATCCTCAGTACAAAAAAGCCAAGATTCTAGAAAGAATGGTAGAACCAGAGAGAACACTCATGTTTAGAGTGCCATGGTTAGACGATTCTGGAGAAGTTCAGGTAAACAGAGGATTTAGAGTAGAGTTTAACTCTGCTATCGGACCATACAAAGGTGGTCTTCGATTTCATCCATCTGTAAACCTTAGCATCCTTAAATTTTTAGGTTTCGAGCAGGTGTTTAAAAACTCTCTCACTACACTTCCTTTAGGAGGAGGAAAAGGTGGTGCTGATTTTGACCCAAAGGGAAAATCCGATAATGAAGTAATGAAATTCTGTCAAAGTTTTATGTCAGAGCTTCAAAGACATATTGGCCCTGATACAGATGTTCCTGCCGGAGATATTGGAGTAGGAGGAAGAGAAATCGGGTATATGTTCGGTCAGTATAAGAGATTAAGAAATGAATTTACTGGAGTTCTTACTGGAAAAGGCAGAAACTGGGGTGGTTCTCGAATAAGGCCAGAAGCCACTGGATACGGGACGGTTTATTTCGCCCAAGAAATGCTAAAGACCAAAGGAGATTCCTTCAAAGGTAAAACTGTAGCTATTTCTGGTTCAGGAAACGTAGCTCAATATGCAGCTGAAAAGTGCATTCAATTAGGAGCCAAGGTGGTTTCTATGAGTGATTCTAAAGGTTACATATATGATGCGAATGGAATTGATGAAAATCAATTAGCTTACCTAATGGATTTAAAGAATGTAAAAAGAGGAAGAATTAGCGAGTATGCAAAAGAATTCCCTGCGGCATCATTCCATGAAGGAGAAAGACCCTGGGGTCTTAAATGTGACATTGCTCTTCCGTGTGCTACTCAAAATGAGTTAAACGGAGATGAGGCCAAAATACTAGTAAGTAATGGATGTATCTGTATAGCTGAAGGAGCTAATATGCCATCTACACCTGAAGCTATAGAAGTTTTTGCAGAGCATAAAATATTATTCTCTCCAGGAAAAGCATCTAATGCAGGTGGTGTAGCTACTTCTGGTTTAGAAATGAGCCAAAACTCATTAAGAATGAGCTGGTCTAGAGAAGAAGTAGATGAAAAATTACACGCAATTATGATCTCTATTCATAAATCCTGCGTGAAATACGGTAAAGAAGGGGACTACGTAGATTACGTAAAAGGAGCTAACATTGCTGGTTTCGTTAAAGTAGCAGATGCTATGATAGATCAAGGAGTAGTTTAAACTAGTCCACTAGAAATTTTAATATAAAAGAGTCCTTTTTAAGGGCTCTTTTTTTATGGAATTAAAAGCGAGCTATCTCCATAGCTAAGAAATCTATAATCATTCTCTAAAGCATGGCTATAGACCTCTCTCCATGACTCACCGATAAAAGCTGAAACTAAGAAAAGAAGTGTGCTCTTAGGCATGTGAAAATTAGTAATGAGACCTGTGATCACCTTAAACTTAAAACCTGGAACTATCATTAGGCTAGTATAGCCATGAACCCTCTCCACGCCACTCTCTTCAAATTTAGACACTAAAAAAGAAAATGCTTCATGATAATCTTTAAATAGTGCTGGTTGGGATTTCCAATCCCACTGCCTTACAATCTGTGGTTTAGCCAAGTCCTCCTCTCCATTTTGCTTAAGCTGAACAGCTAAAACAAATAAGCTCTCCACTGTTCTCACAGCTGTGGTTCCAACCGCTATGAGATTTTCCAAGACACTTAATCTTCTAAGCTCATCAATATGGACATCGAATAGCTCATGATGCATAATATGTTCTTCTACTGAGCTAGAAATTGGCTTAAACGTTCCTGCACCGACGTGAAGGCTCACTTTTACCTGCTCAACACCTACCTGTTCTAACTCACCAAAAACCTCCTCTGTAAAATGCAAACTAGCAGTAGGCGCAGCTACACTTCCCTCATTTTTAGCAAAAACCGTTTGATATCTTTCTACATCTGAAGTCTCCGCGCTTCTCTTTATATATGGCGGCAAGGGTGTTTTACCAAATATTTCAAGAATCTCACTAAAAGATAGCTTTGGACTAGACCAGCTAAATGCCAATTTAAAAGCCCCATCAAAAAAACCGATTTTTTCTGCCTTCAACTGTAACTTATTTCCACAATAAAATTCTTCAGCAACAATAAAACCCTCTTTCCATTTTTTAGCTCCTCCCAATAGACATCTCCATTCTACCTGTCCAGTTTGAGCTAGTTTCTCAGTTATGTCGCCTTCTGCAGGCTCTAAACAAAATACTTCTAAAACCCCGCCAGTTACCTTTCTAAGATGTAATCTGGCATTAACGACTTTGGTTTCATTGAGTATTAGGTGGTGTTTTCCTCCGATAATTTTAGAAATGTCAGAAAACTTCTCATCCGTAATATTGCCAGCTTTAGCGCACAGTAATTTAGCATCGGACCGTTTATCTTTGGGTTTCCATGCTATTCTTTCTTCGGGTAATTGGTATTCTAAGACTTTCATAAATATCGCGTTGCAATGCCTCAAAAATAGCCTATAAAAACGAAGCTCCGAGACGTTTCTCAGAGCTTCATTAACCTTAACTAAAACTAACTATACTATTTATGTCGGCTCAGAGAGAGCCTGTTGAAATACAACTTTAAAAACTTTTTACACTAAAAATAATATCTGAGATGTATAGAAATTATTTTTTGAAATAATTAAGCATTGAACTACTACTGATACAATTGAAAATTAGAATCACCTACCACTTTAAAATTCAAATTAGAGATAGTACTAATAATATTTACAATTTCTTCTTCCGTCTCCTCATCAAGCTCAAGAGTAATCGAAGGATTGAAGCCAGAAGTATTTACTATGCTCATCCCTTTAAATAACATTAAATCCTCTAAAACTATATTAAGCGGAACATTATCAAAACTTAAATCACCCTTCTCCCATTTCTTCAAAGAAGAATGCATGTACTTTGTTTCCGAAACACTTGACATTCCTTCACCCCTTAATAAAAACACCTCAGCATTATTAGAGTTAACCTTCACTTTTCCTGTAAAACATTTGACATCTAATAATTCGTTTCTACTCGTTACATAAAAAGATGTTCCTAAAACAGAAACATTACCATTGACAGTGATTACGGTAAATGGGACTCCTTTTCTCACCTCGAAAAAGGCCTCTCCACTAAGGTTAACATCTCTTGAATCAGCATTATACCCGAATTCCATTTTACTATTGGGGCTAAGCGATACTGCAGAACCATCAGGAAGAATGTGGGAGCTAACTGAACTTGAATCGTTCACAAACGAAGTAAAGCTATCTGACGGATACAGAAAGAAGACAGCACACGCGACACAAGCTGCTGCTGCGTATGGCAGAAATTTAGCCAAGACACTTCTTCTTTTCAGTTGTATTATGTTATCCGTTCTTTCCAGCTTAGAATTAAGCTCTAACCATATCTGGTCTTGAGATTTATTCTCAGGAACGCTTAATGACGACAGTAAATCTTCTATTAACTCTTCTTTCTTCACACTTGGTAATTCTGAGTCTATTACAAACTAAAAAAGAATTCCCCCACCAAAAAATAAAAATTTATTCTTCTACGGTTATTTCAATTGTAGTGCCAGTCAAACCAGCAAACACCCCAAAACCATTGTTAATGTTGTTAGGTGCAGAGTACAGTGACCCAGAAAACTGGCTAGGAGCATAATTAAAATACTCCGAGTATTCAGGAGATAATGCGTATATGGTAAGTTTGTGTAAACCTAAAAACGAGAAATCATCCGCTAGAATATTAGCATTATCAGTTTTAATAGGCCTCGCATAAGAATCGTCAAATTTTCCTTGTGCGTTGTTAAACGTTAGTGGTATCGGATTTTCTTCATCCACTACTAAATCCAGTAAATATTCGTATTCTGGATCAGAATCCCAACTCACAGACCCTAAAACCTGATTACTCCCTCCTGCATCGATTACAGAAACTCCATCAAATGTACTTGTAACTATCAGAACTTCTGGAATCTCACAGCTAGAAGTAATTACTTTTTCCTTGTAGTTCACTTCTAAAGTAACAAAAGACCCTGGAAGTACTGTGTATTCCTCGTTTGTATAAAACCCGGGGGAAGTACCACTCGCTTCTAGTACAATCAATTCGTCTCCGATTCTGAGACTCACCTCTGCGTCGGTTATAGGCCTTGTTTCTTGGTTGTCAAACTCTCTAGAAGTTAACACTCTCTCCAAATACACGTCAGTAACTGGTTTATTTCCATGTAAATAAGCCTTAACCACCACTGGGGCATCGGGAACCTCATTGAAATCCTTCTTACAAGAAGAAAAACAAATCACCATGAAAAAAAATAGCAATAATCTATGCATTAGATGCTTAAGGTTATAAAAACGCTGTAAAGACGACCTAAATGTCGCGTTTCGCGCTCTAAAATAAGGAAATTATCGCCTTGACTTGTTTCATTTATGTGATAACTGTAAAATCTAATATTCTGTTTATTAAAAATATTCTGAACTGAACCGCTAATTGTTGCCTTAATAGAATTGAATAAATTTAACTTATAGCCAACAGACAAATCAGTTCTAAAAAAAGAAGGAAGTGAGGCACTATTGTTCTCACCAAAGAGTAAAAAGGGTTGGAAATCACCATTGACGAGCTCCAGAACATAGCTACCTAATACTGGCGTATATGGCTTACCTGAGGCCCATACAGAGTTGGATGATATATTTAAATTGTTATTCTCCCACAACCACAATAAACTCATATTATGCTTAGAGACTTGACCATTTCTAAAATTTAACTCTTCAGAATTCTGTGTTAATGTGCTTCTTGAATCATAAAGAGCATAGCTAGCAGAAAATTTATTTCTTCGCACATTCACCTGACTAGAAATCTCGACACCGGATGTTGCTCTTTGTCCAAATACAATTTCATCCCCGTTTTGATTAGAGCCCGACATAATCAAACTCAAGTTTTCCTGAGAGCCCGACTGAGAAGCTAAAAAGCCCTCAACATCCAGCTTTATCTTTTTCAGGCTTACGTTCAATCCTACGACAAGCTGTTCAGATCTAGAATATGGTGTCTCATTATTTTCGCCAGACAATTGCCACTCCTCTGTAGCCCCTCTGAAAAAATTAAGGGACCTCGTTTTTCTCAAGAATTGATAATGGACTCCATACCCTGCTTTTATAGATACACCCTTATTTATATTGTAATTAAACTTGAGCCTTGGCTCCCAAAAAAGTTCACTATACTTACTATTCGAGATCACTCTTACACCGAGTTTGGTCGACAACCTTTTTTTATTTACTAAGGCGCGCGCAAAATAGTTAGTCAACATTCCTCCAAACCCTCTTCGAATTATAGGCACGGAAAAAGAGGACTCTTTAAGTTTAAAACTATTAAAATTATTCTCTATTCCCACCTTGAAATCTAAACTATCTGAATAAATGTAATCCCATTCACTTTTAAAAGTAACATCATTTACTTCATTCTCATAACTAGATTGAAGCTGAAAAGATGAGCTATTAAACAATCCAATTATCGTTTCTAAACTCCCACTACGCGTCTTAAAATCTGAGAATGAAACTAAGTGCTTGGCCTTAATCTTCTCCTTGAATTTATGTTTAAACACCAAGGAGCCTCCGTAATTAACCCATTCATATTGATTGTCATACACAATAGAAAAGTTGATTTCC
>Ga0114995_10002059_pt1 | contig 13955 bp, 10 predicted proteins | sample ArcticOcean_MG_C_11_FD_87038 | JGI IMG/M metagenome (GOLD analysis project Ga0114995, IMG submission 87038) | Marine microbial communities from western Arctic Ocean - ArcticOcean_MG_CB2_154 | ecosystem: Environmental > Aquatic > Marine > Oceanic | place: Arctic Ocean: Canada Basin | collected... | reverse complement strand
ATCAGCACCCCTGCAATCTCCACTTGTTATCTACATGGAAACAACAACTTACTGTAATCTTGCCTGTAAATTTTGTCCTCATTTCATTAGTCCCGATGAGTTTGAGAAAGGCACCATGGATTTTTTATTTTTTAAGAAAGTGTGTGCTGATTTGTTAAGCTTTACTCCTAAAGTAAAATTGTTAAGATTTTGCGGACTGGGTGACTCACTAATGAATAAAAAAATTACGGAATTTGTTGAACATGCGGTTGAAAATAAAGTTGCGGAAAGATTCGAAATGATTAGCAATGGCTTGCTTCTTAATGACAAAAATATTCCTATATTGGCAAAGACATTAGACAGATTAATTATATCAATTGAAGGTTTAAACAACGATCAATATTGGGAATTTACTAATAGAAAAATAAAGTTTGACGATTTTTGTAAGAATTTAGAAAAATTTTCAAAAGTTAAAAATAAAAAATGTAAACTTCATATAAAAATTCATAACTCAGCAGTTAATTCAAAGGCTAAGATACAAAAATTTCATGCTTTATTCTCGGATCTTGCTGACGAAATTTATATTGAAAATCTTGTCAATCTATGGCCAGGAGTTACATCGAACCTTGGGCTTGATTCAGGCCATAGGTTTGTAAGCGCACCAAGAAGAGAAGTAAAGGTTTGCCCCCAAATTTTTAAAAGTATGCAAGTAAATCATGATGGAAAAATAATGCCATGTTGTATTGATTGGAAGGTTGAAAATGTAATAGGCGATGCTAATACAATGTCACTTAGCGACATATGGAATGGTGAAGTAGTTAGACAGCTACAGACAAAGCATTTGAACGGGGAAAGACACACATTTCAACCATGCGCGACATGCTCTCTAAACGAAGATAGTGATATAGATAATCTAGATAGCGACGCTAAAGATATTCTTGCTAGAGTAAGGGAAAAATATCAAAATTTGATAGAAGATTAATTTAGAGTCATTCACATTGCCCCATAACAAAAATTGTTAATAGCAACTCAATCGCAAGTATCTATCTAGTTATTCTTTTTTTTTGCCCAAAAATGATTTGATTTTGCCAATGCTCCTTGCTTAACCCCATGATCAAACATTAGTATTCTCTTTAGATCATCAGAGAAAAATTTTGATCTTTCACTATCGACTACTAACGCATGATTCTCTTCCATTGCTACTTCCGCAAGGTGACTTGCTACAAAACAAGCCAAAAGAGCAGTTCTTTCTTTAGTGGTTTTATTATTACCAGATTTGTGCCACAAATGGCCGCTCCAAATTATCATCGACCCCTTGGGAGCAATCAATTTTATTAAGTTTTTGTTGTGTTTTTTTTCATCTGAGGGTAATGGTTTCCTATTAAAATTATGCGACCCAGGTAAACACATTAATGCTCCATTTTCTTCGTTATGATCTTCAACAATAAAGCTGATATTTGCCCTTATTAACCATGAAGGCAGCGGGTCAGGCACTGTAGAATCTAGATGAAATTTTTGCTCCCTGCCCTCTGGTGGCACTATGTTAAGATGAAAACTACTAAGCATGTATTTTTCATGGAATGTGTCCCTATCAAACAGATCATTCATTATTTGGTGAACTATGGGTAAAGTTAACAATTGCCCAAGCTCTAAAGATTTGTTAACTAAATTCCAAACTCTTTGAAACTTATTTTCACAACCATAAAAAAAACCTACTTTTTTTTCTTTTTCATCTTGAGCAATATTTAATGCAATCTCCCTAAAACTTGAACATTCTAAGGATGTCATCACATCAGGAATAACCACATACCCATGATCTTCGAAATATTTTTTTTTCTCAGGACCCCATTGTGTCTCTGGGGCTAATATTATATTTAAATTAGAGTTAAATTTATCTAATACGATTAAGGCTATGTTTTTTATATTTTCATAATTATTGATACCTATATTTTCTTTTAATATAGGTAAATTTTTAAGCTCATTTTTTGCTGAAAAAATTTCAAACATTTCAATCGTTGGCAGTGAATTAATACCAATAGCATCCATAAAATATCTATTAGCTTGAAAATGCTTAACATCTGTTAAATCTTTTTTAATCCAAATTAGCCCTAGAACAACTTTGACTAAATCAGATTTTAATAATTTTTTTTCTTCAGTGAAATTATTTTGATTATTATCTTGCAGCCAATCAAGGTAATAATTTAAAATTTTAGTTAAATCTAAATATGATTTTATTGGTGTGCTTTTCATGGGTAAAGTATTAAGAATTCGTTAATTCAATATTACGTTTATATGGCAGTGGCATTTTAATTTGTTTTGCAGGAATTATTTGTGGGTCATGAAGCGCCCTTCCTGGGCAAAAATCACAGGCTTTAAGGCTAACCTTATCATCCAAAAGACTTTTAATTGCTTTTCGATTGGCAATTGGGTCTGTATGCTTTGTTAAATCAATATAATCTTCTTTTTCGTCACATACGCCCAGCCTTGTTATTTGGGCTGAAAAAGGACAGCGATGTAATTCATTTTTTGATAATGTAATAAGGTTTTTACAGCAACACTCATCAAATACCCTTTGATTTTCTTCTATTGTCCTATTAAAATTTTCTATGCGTCCGCAATCTGTCCAATTTTCTGGCGGATGTCGTCGGTAATCAATCTTATTGTCGATACAAAGTTGCTCAAGCTTGTCTGTAGTTCTTACAAATCTAGACAATTTTTTTGTATATTCATCTTCAGATTTTTCACCAGATCTAGAGTAGTCAGTAATATTCATAAGAACTTTTTTATGTCTTAAGCATTCAATTTGATTTTCTCTTGGGATCACATTTCCGTTAGTATAAATAACAATTCTTTTTACTTTTGGTTCTGATATTAGCTTCTCAACTACATTATGAATATTCTTATTAACAAATGGTTCTCCGCCAATAACTCTAAATTCAAATATTTGGTCAGAGTATAAGCAAAGTAATTCAATTGCTTTATTCATTTCATCAATTTCATAACTTTCTGGTTTTTCGAAAAACTGCATTAAGTTAGAGCAATCAACACATTTCATTGTGCATTTTTCAGTTACAACAATATCAACACTTCTCATAAAGAGTTTTTTAGGGTCTAAATATCCATCATGGCATTCAATTGTGCTTGAAATTGCAAATTCAACGAATCCTTTATCTTTATCTTCATTGTTATAAGGTTCGTAGTGATTCTTAAACTCACTATAATCAAAACCTTTAAGAATTATGCCGCCTGGATGTAAGTTACTTTCAAAATATCCATAATCAACTAGATGCTGTTTAATATCTATAATATCTGCTGAGGATATTAAAAAAATTGCTTCTGGATGTCTATTTTTAATGTCATTCGTATGAATAATCTCTAGACCATTCAAAGCGCTGCCTTTTTTCTTAATATTATTATCGCAAAACGATTCGACTTGAATTCCAGCATCCTTGCATGCCAATAGCAAAACCTGACCAGAGACTCCAGCCCCATAAATTACTATCGGTTCTTTTACGATGCTTAACTTCTCAATTAATTCTTCTTTTGTCAGGTTTGCTAATAATTTCATCTTACAATTATAACAAAAAATTAAGTTTTTAATTGACTGTTATTTACCTTATACCTCAAACTCCCCCTTATCTTACAAGCATAAAAAAGGAGTAAAGGCTGTCTTATTTTTATAAGAAATGGAATTATTTTACTATCTTCACTCAGTGGAGCGTAATGATGAAGGCTATTCTGGAGCATTTTATCGCTAATACAATCACGAATTAAATTGAGTATTACTTTATTATTACTTCTATTTGACTGAAAACCAAGGCGTATCAACTGAATGATTGTGTAACAAACATATGCATGTGAAATATTATGCTTTATATTCTGATTAATTTTCATCTTATCTAAATAAATACCCAAACTGTTAAGAGCTTGCTTAAATCCGAAAAACCTACCTGGATCTTTTGGAAGCCTCATACTAGCTGATAAAGAAATATTGTTAATTGTGTGATTCATAATATTTTTTTTCACAAAAGAAACCTTATTAACCCAAGCTAAATATCTAAAATTAAAATCAACATCCTCAAAAGTCCATAACTTCTCATTGAAAAATAATTTATGTTCCTTAATTATCGAGGCCTTAAATAAACGACCCCATGAGTATGAAAACAATGGGTACTTGTTAGGCCTTCGTAAATAAAGACTAATATAATCATTAATTTTGGATTTGTTAAGTGTTGCTGTTCTAGAAAATTTTAATGTATGTTTTGATTTAATTTTTGCATCATTTATTGAGTCGTTAAGGATTAAAAAATCTCCAATAGATAAATCTACATTGGGAATTTTAATTTTATCAAGTAAATAGTCTAAGGTATTTTTTTTTAAATAGTCATCAGAATCTAAGAAAAAAATAAATTTCCCAATTGAGTTTTTAATTCCAGTGTTACGCGCAGCAGCAGGCCCCCTATTTTTTGATTTAATTACTTTAATTCTTCCATCAGTCGATGCATAGAAGTCAGCAATTTGAGCAGACGTATCATCTGATCCATCATCAATTATAATTAATTCAAGATTAATATACTTCTGATTTTTAACACTTTGAATGCAGCGAGCTATTCTTTTTTCATCGTTAAAAACAGGGACAATTACACTGATAGTATTTTTTTTAATAAATTTATTTTTTTTATTGTTAGGTAAATTCACAAGTGTATTTTCGTTAATTTAAATATGCCTTTAAAAGTGGGTTTGATTACATCTTATGTTTAACGTTAAGAATATATTAAAACATATATGTATGCTAGAATTTGTAGCAATTACAATACAATTATAATTCAAAAATCATGGCTAATTATGACTGACACACTTCAAATTTTAGCAGACCAAGAAGCTTTATCTTTAGTTGAAAAAAATAAACGTAAAGATCAAAGCATACACCGCCCAAGAGTTCATGAAAAAATTCAACAATATTTTAAAAATATGCTCGATGGTGAGATTAGCCCGATTTTAAGAATAAAAATAAATCGTTCATTATGTAATTTTCATTGCATGCACTGTTGCGAAGAACCCTACATGACTCGTGATATTAAAAAAGAAACTGGTGTTAAATTAGATCCTAGACACCAGATGGATCTTGACGATTATAGGGAGCTATCTAGACAGGCGGACGAAGCTGGAATATTTAGATTTGTTCTAACCGGGGGAGAAGCTCTTTTAGACTCAAGTATTGACCAGCTTATTGCAGCTATAGACCCAAAAAAACATTTAATTATTTTAGACACTAACGGCTGGACTTTTGATGAAGAGAAAGCAAAATGGTTTGCTGGGCTCGGTGGGTATAAAGTTCAGATATCATTAGATAGTATGATTGAAGCAGAGCACGATGAATTTAGGGGAAAGCCAGGCTCTTATGCAAGAGTTTTAACCGCTCTGAAGGCTTCAAAATCTGCAAACCTAGAACTGCTTATATCAACATGCATTATTAAGGATCGTGTTTTCTCTGAAGAATTTGAGATGCTCTGTAGTTACTGTAAGGATGAGGATATACCTCTTTACGTAACACTAGCAAAACCTGTTGGAACAGCTAGGGAGCAAGATACCTGGGTTTGTACTAAAAAAGACGTAGACCAGTTAAAATATTTAGAAGACAAATATGATATTTTTACCCATATGAGCCCTTCGTACGGTCAACCTGGAAGATGTATTACGGTAAAAGGAATCAATACAGTTAACCATGATGGAGAAATTGTTCCATGTCCTTATATGGACCTCTCTATCGGCAATATTGTTAAAGAGCCTCTTAAGGATGTGCTTAGCAGGGGGATGATGAATAGTTGGCTTGGGCCCTATAGGGATGAATGCATAATTGGTGAACATATGGACTTTATTCGCTTCCATAACCAATCAGTTGCTGACTACCAAAAAAATGTAAGCCACTTACTTCCAGTGACATACGAACATGGATTTGGTAAAACTCCTGAGATTGATAACAATGATAATCCTCCCAGCCCGCCAGAAATTTTAGCAAAAGATAGAAGAGCTATCTTTGCTATAAAATCAATTTAATTAGGAGATATTCTTGAAACTGTTTGATGACCATGGTCGTCGTTTGCCAACTGCAAACGATAGGGTTTTTCGTGAGAAGCCAAGTTTTTACTACAAAATAAACCAACCAAATTTTGATTTTAATTTAATACTAGAAAGAACAAAAAAAAATTTAATGGTTATAGATAATTTTTCTGCTGCTGATTTTGAATCAAAGGCTAACTTATTACTTGAAAAATTAAAAACCAATGAAGAATTTTCATTACTAACTAATGGAGTTCACATCCCTTTTATTTACCGTAATACTTCCAAAGGAGTTGATTTAGGGAAAAATCTAGAAGAAACAATTCTTCCAGCTCTAAAGAAATCGTTTACTGAAAAATTTCCAGAGGCACATTTTAAAGCTGTTCTCCAAAGCAACTCCGAATTACAGGGTAATATTAAAGTTCATCCGGAGTCACGCTACGATCAATTTTTAGATGATAGCAGTGAGGGTGTTATAGGCTGGTTTTTCCCACAAGCATTTCAGGAATTTGATATAGACTCACAAAGAAATCAAATGTCAAAACTTCCAGAAATAAATGATGTAAAAATGTGTTTAAGTGGAGGGATGGACATAGGGGCTGCAGTCATCGGATCGCCTGAGTTGCTTATAAATAAAGATTATTACTCGCCAATTCTATGTATGTCCTCATTTGTCCATCGTGATGAGAGGTTGGTTCTACTCCTCAAAGCCTATGGCCCACATTTGGAATTTTGGTGTATGACGCAAATGCTATCCAAAACAACTAAGCAAGTTTCTGAGCAATGGGCAGGTGGTATAACTATATTTTCTAAATTTTAGGGTAATATTTATCAAAGTTATTCTTTAAAATCATCAAGGAATTCAGTAATTACCTCATGAAGTCTTTCAAACATACTGTTTGTTAATCCGTGATGAAGTGGTAATAAAACACCTCTCTCCATTACAGCATCAGCATTTGGATAGCCATTTTCTACAGTCTTATGTGCAATATCTTTCATCATTGGTTGTCTTATAATATTCCCTGTAAATACTACCCTTGTCTGTATATTTCTTTTTTCTAAATATATTTGAAATTCTTTTCTACTAAAAGGTGCACTTTTATTAATAAGAATTGGGAATGCTAACCAAGCTGTATTTATATTATCTGTTTCTATTGGGTTACTAAAATACTGCTTAAATTGATTGAAAAAATTACATTGCCTTTTAAAGTTATCCTTTCTAACTTCAATATTTTGTTGTAATTTTTTTAATTGCTCAAGTCCAAAAGCTGCCCCAATTTCACTTCCTTCAACATTATAACCAACTGCTTCAAAAACGAACTTTGCATCATAATCGACCCCATCTAGATTGACGTCAAACCTATTTTCAATGGCTTCACTTTTTTCATCAAACAATGAAGAGCTTCTCCCCCAAGACCTCAATAATTTAGCTTTCTCAGCTATCTTTTTATCATTTAACATTAGCGCCCCGCCATTACCGGCACAATTTATTATATGTGACCCATAGAAACTAGTAATTGACATATTTGAATATGAACCTGAACTTTTACCATTAATTGTGGCGCCTAAGGTGTCTGCAGAATCCTCAATAACAATAAGGTTATATTTATCAGCAATCTTTTTAATTTCAGGCCAATCACAAAGATTACCCATCAAGTTTGGAGCTAAAATTGCGACAGTCTTCTTGCTAATAACTTTTTCAATTTCATTTGCGTCAATACAGTATGTAAGTGGCTCAACATCAACAAAAACTGGGATTAGGTTATTTTTAATTAAGCACCCAACAGATGTCCCAAAGGTAAGAGCAGGAGTAATAACCTCCCCTCCTTTTGGAAAAGAAAATGCCTCTACCCCAATAAATAAAGCTGATGACCCAGAATTAACATACAAACATTCATTTTTATTGAATAACCCAGCAATTTCTTTCTCAAACTTTCTTGAATAGTTACCCATTTGTGTCGACTCATTAAGACACTTAACAACTGCATCTATTTCTTCTTGACCATAGACAGTTTGAGCATAAGAGATTTTTTCCATAATTTATCTTTCTATATTGATTCGAATTGTTTAATTTGATCTACACTAAATGTGTGCATATCAAGATTATCTGAATAAAAATTTTTATACCAAGAAGCTGTCATTGAGATTGATTGCTCAATTGAAAGCTTTGGCTCCCACTTTAATCTTTTAACAGATTTAGAACAATCTAATTTAAGATAACCTGCCTCGTAAGGTAAGTTATTTTTAAATTCTATTTCGAAATTTTCACCGCCTCCATATTCTTTGTCAAACTTAGAAATAAGCCACTGAACAGATTTATCATCTTGGTTATCTGGTCCAAAATTCCATGATTCTGCATACTTAGATCCTTCTGTAAATAAATTTTCTGCTAATCTCAGATATCCACTTAATGGCTCAAGAACAAACTGCCAAGGCCTAATTGATTCTGGGTTTCTTATAGTCAATTTTTGTTTTTGATTAATTTTTTTTATAAAATCGGGAATAATTCTGTTCTCAGCCCAGTCGCCGCCGCCAATTACATTTCCAGCTCTAGCTGTTGCAATAGCAACACTGTCTTTGAAATAAGAAGATCTATAAGCAGCTGTAATTAATTCAGAACAGGCTTTACTGGAGCTATATGGATCATACCCACCCAAAGGGTCACTTTCATTAAAAGCTTTCAAGTTTTCATCATTTGCATAGCACTTATCGCTTGTAACATTAATAAAAGCTTTTACTGAGGGTGCATCCCTTATTGCATTTAGAATATTTACAGTACCCATTAAATTTGTTTCGTATGTTTCAACAGGATTTTCATATGACTGTAAGACAATTGCCTGAGATGCTAAATGAAAAACTATATCAGGTTGAGCGTCAAGAATTGTTTTTTTTAGTTTTTCCCCGTCTCTTATATCGCCAATAACTGAATTAATTTTTTTATCGATTAAACAAGATTTAAATAAACTTGGGTTAGTTTCAGGTTTTAATGAGTAGCCTGTTACCCTTGCACCTGATTCAGCCAACCAAATTGATAGCCAGCTCCCCTTAAACCCAGTATGCCCGGTTATAAGAACCTTTTTTCCCTTCCAAAAAATTTTATTCATTTTAATTTTTTTTGATATTAACTATTTTTATCATTGTCTTTCCAAACTTTCCATGGAGGTTTACCAGAGTCCCATAATTCTTGTAAGTAATTTCTTTCTCTTAAGGTATCCATAGGCTGCCAGAAACCCTCATGCTTAAATGCTTTTAATTGATTATTTTTTGCTAAACTTTCTAGCGGCTCTCTTTCCCAAAATGTATTGTCATCTTTTATAAGATCAATTACTTTTTCAGAAAGCACAAAAAAACCACCATTAATATATCCACCATCACCTTTAGGTTTTTCCAAAAATTTATTTACTAAGTTATCACCATTTATAGATAGTGCTCCATATCTTCCAGGAGGAATTGCGGCTGTTACGGTAGCCAAAAGTTTATGTTTTTTATGGTATTCAACTAAATCAGAGATATTAACATTTGATAATCCATCACCATAAGTCATACAGAAAGTTTCATCTTTATCTAAGTATCTTTTTATTTTTGCAATCCTTCCACCAGTCTCTGTTTTGTCACCTGTATTAACTAAAGTAATTTTCCATGGTTCAGTTTTACTTTTATGATACGTGGTTTGATTTGATGATAAATCAAAAGTGACATCAGAAGTTTGAAGGTAATAATTTGAAAAATATTCTTTAATTAAATAACCCTTGTATCCACAACAAATAATAAAGTCATTAATTCCATAGTATGAATACATCTTCATAACATGCCAAAGAATCGGAAGCCCACCAATTTCCACCATTGGCTTTGGTTTGTGAATTGTTTCTTCAGAAATTCTTGTTCCTAAACCACCCGCAAGAAGAACAACTTTCATTTCGACACCCTCTAAATTAATACTTAATTAAAAATCATACTATATTTATTAACAATAAATACCTTTGGCTATATATATTTTTTATTTGATAGGTTCAATATTGGATTTAAAGCTTATTGGTAAATACATTCTCCAATCACCAAGGCGAGCTGCAAGGAAATAATTATCATCAATTATTTTCATGAGAGGATGATATTTTGTTTGGCCAGTGAAATCAATGAAAACTTTATGCGATATATTATCAGCTAAAGATTGATTTAATATGTTCAAATCACTTTGGAAAAGCAGCTCAGTTGATCCAGGAATTATAAATGGTGAGGAAGTTTTTGTTTCAAGGTGTAATGTAGCGTCAGGGCCTGGAATCCAACCTTTATCTTGATCGGCAATCAATATAACAATCTGCTCGTTTGGATTAGTATTTGATTTTATCAATTCGATACCATCAGATAAAAATTTACTATTTAGTGTATTGTTGATAATATTCTGAGTCCTACCAGCTACAATATTAAATAGCCTAGTTGGCTGTAGCATTTGAATAAAAATAGTCACCAAAACAAAAGATATTATCAGTGCCGATAAGAAGTTTTTAATTCTAAATAAATTTACTCTGCCGCTATCAAGAAGCTTACTTAAATAAATGGCTAGCAAGATAAAACATGGATATGAAACGGGTAAAAGATTAAAGTCATGAGATCTGTTTAAATAATACGATGAAATTCCAATCCCAAAAATTGCAACAAAGAAAGCCGCTCTATCTTTTACGATTTTTTTGTTGAGTAAAACAGAATTCAACCCAGTATAGATTCCATATAAATATACTAAAAAAACTAAATTCCAAGCATGAAAAATTGGCATTGGCATACTTCCAAAACCCGTCATTCCAAACAAAGATGGAAACTTAAGAAACAAATTCCAATTTGGAAAACTGTTTGATTGAAGATAAATCACGATGGAAAATAAGAAAAAAGTTAGGGCTAGTATCGAAGCGGTAATAATTGAATGCTTAATAAATGTAAAAGCATAACTTCTTAAATTATTACTTGCTATTTTTTCATATAAAACATAAATATAAAATGAAAGAAAACAAATAACGCCACTATCAAAATTCCATAATATTGAGAGAGATGATAAAAAAATAATGAATAAATATAGAATTTTTTTGGGATTTAAAATATAAGTAAATACCAAGAATAAAATCAAGGCAGGAAATAACATCCTGATTGGATTAACTGCATATCTAAGATCAAACCATCCTCCATCAAGAAATGAATAGAAATAACTAAAGTAAATAATTGCAAAGAAAGAAAAACACACGACAAAATTATTATTTATAATTTTACGTAACCCAAAGAAGATAAAGCTATAACTTGTTACAGTTAGTAAAGACATAGTTATTGAAAAGCTCAATACATTTACATTGATAAATTTAAAAATTGGATATAAAAAATGGGGGTAAAGACCATATTGAGCAGTAAAGTCAGCTAATAATGCTCTGCCCTGCTGAACCTGAGATACTGAATAAAGGACGGAAGTTATATTTTGTTCAGTACCTAAATAGGTTTCCATATTGCATATGGAAAAAAGAAACATAATAGATAAAAAGAACAATACTAATAAATAGAAAACCCAATTTACAAATTTATAATATTTATTAGTCACGCCATTGAAAATAAAGTATGTGATTAGTGGGAAAATAATTAAAGTTATAAAAAACCTTAATTCACCAGTCATTGTTTTAAAAAAAATCCTTATTCCATACTTAAGCCTAGGAGGCCAATTATTAGGGTCATCAAATTTAAAAGCCAAATAGAATAAAACAGCTAAAAACAAAAACCAAAGAGCTACATTCAAATAATACATAAAATCAGTTATTAAAATTCGACTGAAAGCCTTTGCAGAAAATACTTTGATACTACAAAAGATGAGTAGTGGAATGCAAATAATTGATATGAGAATCTGGAAGTGTTCGACTGGTTCTGGCCATATCCAGAATTGTTGTTGTTGAACAACTAGTTGTTTTGCTTGAATTGCTATAGCCTCGCTATTATTTGGATAAATTGAGTAAATAACAAAATTTATTAATATTAAAATAATAATTGTAGATAGTAAGCCGAGGCTTAATCTAAAGAAAATTTCTTTCTCTTCTTTATCTGTTTCAAACAAATTTAAAAAGAATAACTTGACAGTAATTAAAGAATTAAACATGGCATTATTCTACACTTTATTATAATAAATTTAGCTGATAAGAAACTTTACATAAACCTAACTAGGTCAGAGCAATGCAAAACAATTTACTTATAATATTACCCAGGCTTTGAATAATATGGATATCAGCGCACTCTTATAATTCTTGAAAGCTAAAGATAAATTAAAATATATAATTTATTTTTCCTTAATTTCATACAAAATAGCTTGCTGCCAACCATAGTGTTTGTCAGATTTCTTAAAATCAAATACTCGATTATAAAGACCACTTTTTTCTATCGCTTTTTTTAAGTTCTTCATAATAGGCCTGTCATCTCTTTGTGAGCATAAAATTATATCTGGAGAACTTTTTTTTAATTTTTCTATAAATATATCTTCATTAAAATCTAAATCAAAGAGCAACTCTGCCATATCTGCAAATCCTCTGCTAGGAGGAAGGAGGCCTGTTAATGGGTAAATGACATGCATTAACCCACTAGACGCCAAGGTACTACCCATTGAATAGTTTTCATTAATTTTAGCCGCTATAGTTAAATATTGTGAATATTCGTTTGCTCCAGATTCAAATTTTTTATTACGAATTTGACCTAAATCTTGAATTACTGCTTTAATTCTTGGTATGTTCGAATCGGAGTAGGAAGGATAAGCGCTATATAAAGAAGCAATTAAAAAAATTGTCATTAGATATTTAATATTTCGATTCGTATTTATTTTAGGAAGGTAAGAGCATCCATAGGCAATTAATCCAGTCAAGCCTAGAATACATACAGAAAAATGATAAGGAAAACCAACTTTTAATAAAGGTTCAATCAAAGGAACAAGTGCGATTAATACCCAGAATAATAACTTACCTTTTTTCTCAAATTTTATTGATAGCAAAAGAGTTAAAAATGCAGCAGATGCTATAAACCAAAATATCTTAATAGAGCCTAGAAAATTCCTTAAAAAATATTCAAATTTAAAAGGATCATAATAGCTATAAACATAATTATTTGAAAATATATATTGAGTAAATAATCCAAAAAAATCACCTCTCAGAAAGAAAATTAATACTAATATCGGAAAGCCGACGCAAGCTGCGCCTAGAGAAAAATCAATCGTAATTTTCTTACCGTGAGCATATAAAATTGAGGCTCCAGCAACTATAAAGAAAGGTAATAAGGTTTCTCTTAAAAGTACTGCTAATGAAAGTAAGCCACCGATATAGAACCAAGAATATTTATTCTTTATTTCTGATTGACTCATTAAGTATGCAATAAAAAGAGGGATGTATGCAGCAAAAAATTGATTGTTAAAACCGCTGCTAATAAAAACCTTATGATTCATTACACTTAATGCCGCTATTGAAAGAATAGTTGCAATTACCGAACTACCACCGCTTTCTTTTTTGATAACGTAGAAAAAAATTATTGAGGCTATAACGGCAATAAATAAATCAAATGATCGTAAAAGCATAATATGGTTCCCATCAAAACTAAAAACCCACGAGGTTAAAGCTGGGTAAAGCATTAGGGTCCCAAAATCAACTAACCCCTTCCCTTGTGATAGATATGCATAATTAATTTGAGACCAAAATGCATAAATTCCTTGGTCTGTACTTGGTAACTCCATTAGCATTGGAAATCTAATTAAGAAAGTAGTTATTAACGCAATAATAATCGGCAGTAACATACTTAAATAATTAGATGGGTTACGATTATTTAAGGAATTTACAAACATTTTTTTCATAGAATAAGTTTACTACAATAGTAAAAATTATAGAGGGGAAGTAAAAGAAATTTAAAATGCATAATCT
>Ga0114995_10002058_pt1 | contig 13962 bp, 16 predicted proteins | sample ArcticOcean_MG_C_11_FD_87038 | JGI IMG/M metagenome (GOLD analysis project Ga0114995, IMG submission 87038) | Marine microbial communities from western Arctic Ocean - ArcticOcean_MG_CB2_154 | ecosystem: Environmental > Aquatic > Marine > Oceanic | place: Arctic Ocean: Canada Basin | collected... | reverse complement strand
TTTGACGCAAATAAGGAGGGAGACCTTGAACTCTGTGAGGCTATGGGCGCGGATGTTTTGCGGCTTTGTGTTGAGGTGGGTGGCTGTCTTACTGGTGAGCATGGCGTAGGCATCGAAAAGCGCGACCTGATGGAAGATCAATACAGTGCAGACGATCTAGAAATTCAGATGGCAGTAAAGGATGTGTTCGATCCGAGTTGGTTGCTCAATCCCGCGAAGGTTTTCCCTCTGTCTGTGTCTGAAACGCGACGGGCATCATGAGCACGGAAATATTTCCTGAAGATGAAGCCTCCTTATCCGCAGCAATCTTAGACGCAGCTGGGCCTTTGCAAATTTTAGGTGGTGATACTCGTCGTGTTGGGCGGGTTCCTGGGGATCGAAAGCTGAGCACAGCGCGGCTCAAGGGCATCGTTCTATATGAGCCCGGCGCACTTACTCTTGTGGCTAAAACAGGGACGCCGATCGCAGAGATTGAAGCAGCGCTAGTAGCTGAAAACCAAAGGTTGGCTTTTGAGCCGATGGATCATCGCATTTTGTTGGGGACGCAAGGCACGCCAACTCTGGGTGGGGTCATGGCTGCAAATGTATCTGGTCCGCGACGCATCCAAGTGGGGGCAGCGCGTGATTTTGCTTTGGGGGTCTCCTTTGTAGATGGCTCTGGCCAGTTACTCAAAAACGGTGGTCGTGTGATGAAGAATGTCACAGGCTATGACTTGGTGAAACTGATGGCGGGCTCCTGGGGCACGCTTGGGGTACTGAGTGAAGTTGCGCTAAAGGTTTTACCGGTGAGTGAAACCCAAGCGACATTGAAAATTCATGTGTCATCTTGGGCGCAGGCAGTGGCCTGTATGTCAGCGGCATTGGGTACGCCGTTTGATGTGAGTGGTGCTGCGACGCTTCAAGATGCTGATGGGGCGCTAGGTGTGATCATTCGAGTTGAAGGATTTGAAGCGTCGGTCCGTTACCGCATGACAGAATTGAAAACTTGCCTTATTAAATTTGGTGAGACGGAAGAAATCTCGAGCCCATGGTCCGAGGTGAAAGATCTCCCCTCATGGGCCCCGCTCGACACAGTTTGGAAGGTTTCTGTGCGACCTACGGATGCTTTAAGCGTCATCGCTACGATGCATGAATTTCAAAAAGATTTTGGCTTTAAGTGTCAGTTAGATTGGGGTGGTGGGCTTTTGTGGCTTGGTCTCGATGCCGAACAGCTTGGTGATTTACCTGCATGCGTGCAGCTGCATAATGCGCTTCAGGGGACTGTGGCTCAATCGGGCGGTCACGCCACTTTGATAAAATCTGGAATTTTGCGTGGGCAAAACATTTGCCATTTCCAACCCCTTAGCCGGGCGATAGAAATGGTCACGCAAACCCTGCGCGGTAAGTTTGATCCCCGTGGTATTCTAAACCTGGGACGGATGAGCTGATGCAAACACATTTCACTGAAGCCCAGCTTAAAGATCCCAAAATAAAGCACACCAATGATATTTTGCGCAGCTGCATCCACTGCGGTTTTTGCACAGCGACTTGCCCCACCTATCAGGTTTTAGGTGATGAGCTGGACAGCCCGCGTGGTCGCATCTACTTAATCAAGGATATGCTGGAAAACCAGCGGACCCCAGACGAGAAAACGGTGAAGCATGTCGACCGATGCCTATCTTGTTTAGCGTGTATGTCCACCTGTCCATCGGGTGTAAATTACATGCACTTGGTGGATCATGCGCGGGCCTATATTGAGCAGACTTACAAACGCGGCTTGTCTGACCGCTTGCTTCGCTGGACCTTAGCGCGTATTTTGCCTTATCCAAATCGGTTCCGCCTGGCCTTATTGGGCGCGAAGCTCATGCGGCCTTTGCGATACTTGATGCCAGATCCCAGGTTGCAGGCGATGCTAGAAATGGTACCAAAGCAAATCCCAGCTCGCAGCTTAAATGATGAGGCGCAAATATTTCCAGCCCAGGGTACGCAAAAAATGCGGGTGGCACTGATGACTGGCTGCGCGCAACGAGCTTTGAATACTGATATCAACGACGCCACGATCCGACTTCTAACGCGGCATGGTGCTGAGGTTGTGGTGCTTAAACAGGGCTGCTGTGGAGCTTTGACCCATCACATGGGCAAAGTTGATGAAAGCCACCGAACTGCAGCTGTGAACATTGAAGCCTTTGCTGCTGAAGACTCTGCGCGTGGTTTGCATGCGGTGGTGATCAATACCTCAGGTTGTGGTACGACTGTAAAAGACTACGGCCATATGTTTGCAGGTCAGCCCTTGGAATTTGAAGCCAAGCGTGTTGCAGCTTTAGCGCGGGATGTGAGCGAAGTTTTGATGGATCTAGATTTGCCAAAATTGCCGGATCAAAATCTGCGGGTAGCCTATCATGCCGCCTGCTCCTTGCAGCATGGTCAGCAAATAAAGACTGATCCAAAGGATCTTTTACGCAGAGTTGGCTTTAAGGTGCTGGAACCGGCCGATAGTCATCTATGTTGCGGTTCTGCGGGCACTTATAATTTGATGCAGCCAAAGATTTCAGGCCAGCTGAAGGCCCGAAAAATTGAGACATTAGAGGCGAAAACCCCTGATGTGATCTCAGCGGGCAACCTTGGCTGTATGATCCAAATTGGCAGCGGTACGGATATTCCAATCATGCATACGGTCGAATTGCTAGACTGGGCTACGGGAGGGCCGAAACCGGCGTCATTAACTGGCTCCCGAGGCCCAGGAAAAGTTCCAATCTTGCGCTAAAGCGCATTGACCTGGTTAGTTTAGATTTCCTTTCCAAACTGTTTTTGCCGTGGGGTGGCCTCATGCGCATATTTATGTCCCTCACTGTCCTTCTGTTCTGTCTAACGCAGGCTGCTGTGGCCCAAAATGCCGTGTCGAAATTGAGCAAGGCTGATCAGGCTAAGCTTTGGCTGGCGGTTGGGCGGTTGAATATGGCTGATGGTGGCTTTTGCACGGCCACATTGATTGAACGATTGCACGTCCTAACCGCGGCACATTGCATATATGATGCCAAGACTGGAGGGAAGGTAGATGTCGAACGCTTGGAATTCCGAGCTGGCTGGCAGAATGGCTAAGCGGAGGCTTATCGTAAAGTCGACTCGATTGAGGTTCACCTTAATTTGTCCTTCACTAGGAAAACGGGCTTATAACGGGTGCCGAGCGATCTGGTTATTTTACGCCTGCTCACCCCGGTCCAACAGCCTGACATAAAGCCGTTTTCCGTGGCGCAAATACCACTGAAAGGCGCCTCTGTGGCGGTGGTATCTTACGCCCATGATCGCAGTGAGGGCCCGCAGTTTTACGTCGGCTCTCAAATTTTGGGTTGAAAAGAAAAGGTGCCGGTGTTCGGCTGTGAGATTGATTACGGATCCTCTGGCGCGCCAGTGTTTAGGCTGGATCAGGGAGTACTGATGATTTTGTCTGTGATCTTAGCAAAGTCGACCTACTCGGGCCACCCAATTTCTCTTGGGTCGACAGCAGTCGAGAAAATTGTGATTTTGACCGATGTGGCATCGACCAGCAGAGTTGACCCAACAGCCTCAAGTGGTGCCAGTTTTTGCGGCCTTGAAGCTTGGACACAGCCCCTTGAACTGCTCACAGGCGCTTACTAAATAAAATAAAGATTGCCCAAACGGGGATCTATATCGAAGGTCACGCTCGAATGGGGTGGCCAATTTGGAATCGCTTTTTAAAGGATACTCCTATGCGTTCGTTTGATTTTGCACCACTTTACCGTGCCACAATTGGTTTTGACCAAATTGCTAATATGATGGACCGTGTGTCAACTAATGATACTGGCCAATCGAGCTACCCCCCTTACAACATAGAAAAAACCGCTGAAGATGGTTACTGTATTTCAATTGCCGTAGCCGGCTTCTCGGAAGCTGATCTTGGTATTGAAGTCAAAGAAAATACTCTGCACGTATCTGCTCGAAAATCTGAACCTTCGGACGAAAAAACATATTTGCACCGTGGAATTGCAACCCGTGCTTTTGATCGTCGGTTTCATCTTGCCGATCATGTGCGCGCCACTGGAGCAAGCCGTGTAGATGGCATGTTGCACATTGACTTGGTCCGCGAAGTACCAGAGGCACTGAAGCCGCGGCGGATAGAGATCCAATCCAAAGCGCCGTTTCAGGCAGAAGCCGCTGTCGGGTAACAACGTTCAATTAAACACGACCTAAAGAAAAAGGCAGGAAAATCCCTGCCTTTTTGCTCATGCGGCCGCAGTGGTTAAACCGACATGCAGATATATTTCATCTCAAGATATTCATCCATGCCATGATGACTGCCCTCACGGCCAAGGCCTGACTGCTTGATGCCACCAAACGGAGCTACTTCGGTTGAAATAATCCCTGTGTTGACGCCTATAATGCCATATTCTAGTGCTTCAGCCACTTTATAAACCCGGCTGAGGTCTTTGGCGTAGAAGTAGGCTGCAAGACCAAAGATCGTGTCATTGGCCATGGCAATCACGTCATCTTCATCTTCAAACTCAAACAGAGGTGCCATCGGGCCGAAGGTTTCTTCTTTACTGACCTGCATATCTTGGGTCACACCGGTCAAGATTGTGGGTTGGAAAAATGTTCCACCCAAATCATGAGGCTTGCCGCCGGTGGCCACCACAGCCCCTTTGGCCAGCGCATCCGCGATATGTTCTTGCACCTTCGCCAGAGCTGGTTTTGAAATCAATGGGCCCAAATCGGCCCCTTCGAACCCATCTCCAATCTGCATCGCTTCCACGGCTTTTTTGAAGCGGGCGGTAAAATCAGCATAGACGCCGGATTGCACATAGATCCGGTTGGCGCAGACGCAGGTTTGGCCATTGTTGCGGAATTTGCACGCCATGGCGCCTATCACGGCTTCATCGAGATCGGCATCGTTGAATACGATAAACGGCGCGTTGCCACCCAGTTCCATCGAGCATTTCTTGACCTGTTCAGCAGCTTGTGCAAGCAAAATGCGGCCCACACGGGTGGAACCGGTAAAGGTAATCTTGCGCACTTTTGGATTCTCACAGAATTCTTTGCCGGAGGCTGAGGCGTCATTCGACGGCACAATCTGCAAAATACCGGGGGGAAGGCCGGCGCGTTTGGCCAAAACACCTAAGGCCAAAGCAGACAGCGGCGTCAGCTCAGAGGGCCGCGCCACAAAGGCACAGCCTGCGGCCAAGGCAGGGGCAGCTTTGCGGGTGATCATGGCATTGGGGAAGTTCCAAGGCGTGATAGAGGCGGCAACACCAATCGGTTGTTTGATCACTGTGATCCGTTTATCGGCCTGATGGCCCGGAATGGTTTCGCCGTAATTGCGTTTGGCTTCTTCTGCGAAGAACTCAACAAAGGATGCACCATAGGCGATTTCCCCCATGGCTTCCACCAGTGGCTTTCCCATTTCAGCGGTCAGGATTTTGGCAAGATCAGCCTGATTTTCCATCATTAAGTTGTACCAAGCCCGCAGGATGTTCGAGCGTTCCTTGGCGGAGATGGCAGCCCATTTCTTTTGCGCGATTTCCGCACCTGAGATGGCACTGGCAAGATCTGTGCGTGAGAGATCAGCGACTTGTGCGATCACATCTCCGCGTGCTGGGTTTTTAACGTCAAAAGTTGCTCCGTTTTCAGCATCAACCCATTGGTTATTGATGAATGCTCGCGTTTGTAGCAAGCTAGGATCTGATAACATGGATTTTAAGTCTGTGGATGAATCAAGCATTTTCGCCTCCCTAGTTATGAGATGTGAGATCATTTGATAGCTTATTTGTCCAGAGGAGATACGCTTTGAGCCTTGATGATGACTATGCAAATGCGGCCTATATCACAGATGCCGAAAGCTTTCTGGAGTATTGGGATGAGGCGTCGCGCAACTACCGTGAGGCTGAGCACACGCTTGGTCGGGCACAGTTGAACCAGCCCTATGGCCCGCATCCAGATCAGGCGTTTGATCTTTTTTATCCTGCAGGGCGACCTTTGGGTTTGGTGGTGTTTGTGCATGGTGGCTATTGGCTGCGCTTTGGGCGGCGTGATTTTTCGCATTTGGCGCAGGGGGCGTGTTTGCGCGATTGGGCTGTTGCGATGCCCAGCTATCCGCTGGCCCCCGAGACCTCTATCCCTGAGATAACCCAATCTATTGCTCTGGCCATCACTGAAGCCGCCTCGCGGATTGCAGGGCCAATTGTGCTGGTCGGTCATTCGGCTGGTGGCCATTTGGTGGCACGTATAGGCCAGGATGATGTGGATTTACCGAAAGCTGTGCGCGCACGCATTCAAAACATTGTGCCCATCTCACCCGTGGCGGATTTATTGCCCCTGATGCAAACTGAGATGAATGCGACCCTGAAGCTCACCACAGCGAGTGCCAAAGCCGAAAGCCCGGCATACCGTCCGAAGCCAAATGACTCCGATGTGCATATTTGGGTTGGAGCCGAGGAACGACCTGTCTTTTTAGAGCAGGCCAAGCTTTTGGCGACCAATTGGCAAGTGGATCTTACCGTTGAGGCCTCTAAACACCATTTCGACATTATTGCTGGTTTGGAAGATCCGCATAGTTCTTTGATGGTGGCACTGCTTGGAGATTAATGGTTCTAAGGACGGTGGCGCAGCGCCATAAAGGAGCCGAGATAGGTCAACCGATCGGTGCCAGCGGTTTCCAATTCGGCCTTGGCATATTCAAATATGATTACGCCGGTAGTGTTTAGGCCAAGATCGTCTTCAACCGCCGCACAATCGGCCTTTGAGAACCAGTGATTGAGGCGCGGGGTGGGGTTTCGTTGCAGATGACTTCCACCCTGCTGGGAATGAAGTCTTCGCCTGCATGGTCACGAAGATACGACAAGACCAGTCTTTGGCTGCTAAATACCCTGGCAAAGACATCCGTGGTTTGCCCGCTTGAAGTGGGCTGGGTCAAATGCAACGCACCCCGTCAACTTCAAGAGCAACCCCGGTGATCATACTGGCCTCATCGCCGCACAGAAAACTGACAGCATTGCCCATGTCTTGCGGTGTGGAAAAGCGATTGAGCGGGATGGTTTTCAGAAACTTTGCCCGCATCTCTGGGGTGTCCTTGCCCATGAAACTCGCCAAAAGTGGCGTTTCGCCCGCCACGGGATTAAGGGCGTTCACCCGGATGTTATAAGCCGCAAGCTCCACCGCCATGGCCTTGGTTGCAGTGATCATCCAGCCCTTTGAGGCATTGTACCAATTCAAATTTGGCCATGGCGAAATGCCAGCGGTTGAGGCGACGTTGAGGATCACTCCTGAATTTCCGCGTTTCAGAAGAGGGACGATATGGCGGGCTGTTAGATACACTGACTTGGCATTGACTGCAAAACTCAATCAAATTCTTTTTTGCTGACATCTTCCATTGGTGTGGGCAGATGGGTGATTTCGGCGTTATCGACAAGAATGTCTATGCGGCCCCAACGTGCCTCAGCGGCGGCGATCATCTGTTGTACAGAAGCATTGCTGGTCACATCGATGTATTGGGCCAAGCCACTGATGGAATTTGCCACGGTTTGGACTCCATCCATATTGATAGCGGCCATCATCACCTGTGCGCCTTCTTGCGCAAATTTCTGCGCAATACCGGCCCCAAACCCGGATCCTGCTCCGGTTATAATCGCTGTTTTTCCATTAAGTCGCATTTCAACCTCCGAGCTGTCGTAAATACGATGGTCAACACGCGCAAAATCGGCGATACAAAACCTGCATTCAGCGATGGCGTCGCTGGTGGGTGGCATATTTCACCTGCGCAAAATGGATCCTGAACGCCGGGATTTGTTTTTCAATGAGGTGTCGACATGACCCAAACACAACGCCCAGATTTTCATCGATTTCATAATGGATCAAAAGCGGCTCTGCCCTTTTCTGATGCAGAATACGAAGCCCGCCTTGCGGGTCTGCGCGCCATCATGAGAGAAACCGGTGTCACTGCGGCCGTTTTTACCTCGATGCACAATATCGCTTATTATTCTGGCTTTTTGTATTGTGCCTTCGGCCGGCCCTATGGGCTGGTTGTGACAGACACAGAATGTGTCACCATTTCTGCAGGTATCGACGCAGGGCAACCTTGGCGGCGCAGCTTTGGTGACAATATCACCTACACGGATTGGCAGCGAAACAACTATTGGCGCGCGATTGCTTCGGTTACGCGGCAAGGTGCCGTGGTTGGCTATGAGGGCGACCATATGTCCTTGATCCAAGCCACGGCAATGGATGCGTTTTTGAACCCAACGGCTCGGGTCGATCTGGCTAAGGCTACGATGACGCAACGATTGATGAAATCTCCAGCTGAGATAATGCTTATCCGTGCCGGAGCGGCGACTGCTGATGTGGGCGGTTACGCGATCAAAGAGGCGGTACGCGCGGGTGAGCGTGAAATTGATGTGGCCATGGCAGGCCGCGACGCGATGGAGGCTCATATCGCGCGTGAATTTCCTGACGCCGAATACCGTGACACTTGGGTCTGGTTTCAATCCGGCCTGAACACTGATGGGGCGCATAACCCTGTGACAGGCCGTGTTTTGCAGCGGGGAGATATTCTGAGCCTAAACACCTTCCCAATGATTTCTGGCTATTACACAGCTCTGGAACGCACAATGTTTGTGGAAACGGTTGACCCGGCTTCGCTTGCGTATTGGGAAGCCAATGTGGCCGCCCATGAACTTGGTATGCAACTGCTAAAACCTGGCGTCAGTTGCGCGGAGGTTACCGCTGGGGTGAATGCTTTCTTTGAAGAACGCGATTTGCTGCAATATCGCTCTTTCGGTTACGGTCACTCATTCGGTGTGCTGAGCCATTACTATGGCCGCGAAGCTGGGCTAGAGCTGCGAGAAGATATCGACACGGTTTTGGAACCGGGCATGGTGATCTCTATGGAGCCGATGATCACAATCCCCGACGGTCAACCTGGAGCCGGTGGCTACCGCGAGCATGATATCTTGATTATTACCGAAGATGGGAACGAAAACATCACTAATTACCCATATGGCCCTAAATTCAACGTGGTTGGTACACTATAAATATTTTAGGCTACTAAATATGTAGTGAGTACCACATCTTGCTGGCCTTTTATGGTGAGGCCTACTCGTGGCCTAATGCCAATTTATTGATGGTTGCTCCTACTTGGATACTTACATCCAAGTCGAGTGTTTAACGAGGGTACAGCCACATGTATCTATGTAAAAAGTTTCTGGTGGGGCTCTCGTTAGATTTGGACCGGCTCAAGGCCGCTGTATCCAATGGCATTAATTGGCATGGCAATCTACTGCGCTTGATTTGGTACATGAACACTAAAGCCGCTCCAGATTCTGAAGTTTATTCCGCGATGTCTTCAGCCCAAAGCTCTGGCTTTTCTTCAATAAAGCGATGCATTAGAGCGCGGCAAGCAGGATCATCCACGACAATCACCTCGATACCTTTTGAGCGCAGGAAATCTTCATTTCCGCCAAAGTTGACATTTTCGCCAATTACAACTCTGGGAATACCAAATTGAATGATGGTTCCACTGCACATCATGCAAGGGCTTAGAGACGTATATAAGGTAGTGTCTCGGTAGGTTTTTTGCCGCCCAGCTTTCCTTAGCGCATCCATTTCTCCGTGTGCGATAGGATCACCATTTTGGACCCGTTGATTGCGCCCCTGAGCTAATACCTCACCACCTCGCGCCAACACCGAGCCAATTGGGCATCCACCTTCTTTATATCCAGCTTCAGCTTCATCGTAAGCAAGACGCAATAAACGTGTGTCATCAGCATTCATATCATGGGATCCTTTTGTTCAAAATAGGGCTATCGTAATAGGGTAATGTCTCAATAGTTGGCTGCCAAGTGCTAGATTTTTGTAGCTGGTCCATGTGGTTTGCTATTTCTTCCAACGTCGCAAACCAGACATTCTTGTTGGACTGCGTCTTTGCAATCCATGCCTCAACCCTTTTCCAGCGCGCTAGTCTGCCAGTCAAAAATGGATGGATGACCAACATAAAAAAGCCACCAGCGTCGTATTGCGCATCAAACTCTTCCCAAAACCCTGCTAGACCCCTTGATGGCGATTTTACTGGCATCATGTATCCAATTTCCTCAAAATGGGCGAAGGGAGGCCAATCGTCAGCGCCCCAATGTACGGGCATTTCATACAATAATCCTTTAGAAGTTTTGAGCTGGTATGGGATATCATCCGCCATCATTGAGCTGTCATAGCGCATGCCATGTTCTATCATAAGGTCTACAACTTCTTGTGTGATGTTATAAACTGGTGCCCGGTAGCCGCGCGGTTTGTGTCCACATATGCGCTGGTGCACCTCCAAGGTTTGCTCAAACCATTCGCGTTGTGCCCCTCGCGTCGTAATAGGGTCTTCATGCAAATAACCATGGTGGCCGATCTCGTGCCCACCTTTGAGGATTGCTTCGGCAACGTCCGGGTAGGTTTCAATACACCACCCTGGAATGAAAAATGATTGCTTTAAACCGAGCCGCTCATAGGTATCCAGTATCCTTGGCAATGCTACTAAAGGGCCATATCGGCCCATCGATATTGGGTAGAGGCGGTCATAACTATCTTTTGGTTTGGCAATATGGATAAGACTATCGGCATCCATATCAAACGTAATTGCAACTGCACATTTAGCGCCATTCGGCCACGGTATTGGATTGCGGATCATAGGCTAGTACTCCCTAATAACATGGGCACTTTTTGCGTCCCATGAAAGCCAAATTTCAGTACCACCTGAAAGATCAAACTTTGATAATTCGCGTTCCTGCATTTGTACTTTAAATTCCTGTCCCTCCGCATCCTCAAGGAAAAGTGTAACCATTGAACCTACAAATTCTTCAGAAATTAGCTTGCAAAATACTACGTTTATACCAGCTGGTTTCTCCAAAGAAATGTGAACAAGGTCAGCGGAGATCACAAAACTTGTATTTTGCCCTTTCGTCAGTTGGACGCTATTTGTTGGCACCTTAAATTCGCCGGAACTTGTAGAAATAAGAGCAGTAGATTTTTCAAGCGATGTCACCGTCCCAGATAGGATATTATTGCGCCCAACAAACTCAGCCACAAACTGGTTTGCTGGCTCTCGGTAAATATCTTTTGGCTTGCCGATCTGCGCAATCTCGCCCTCACTCATTATGATAACGCGATCGGCCATTGCGAAAGCTTCAGACTGTGAATGAGTTACATATACAAATGTTATACCCAACTCTCGCTGTAAATTAGTCAGGACAGCTTGCATTCGAATTACTAGATTAGCATCGAGTGCAGACAGAGGCTCATCCAAAAGCAAAATCTGCGGTTCCATTACCAAGGATCGAGCCAGTGCCACCCGCTGTTTTTGGCCACCTGATAGCGTGGATATTTCGCGATCTGCAAAATCCAAGATGCCAACCTTGTCGAGCCATTTTAACGCACGTTCTTTTCGCTCGGCCTTATCTACACCACGCATTTTAAGCCCAAACTCAACATTTTCCCGCGTTGACAGAAATGGGAATAAAGCCAATGATTGCCATACGAGCGGAGTGTCTCGTTCATGTGGAGGAACATCATTCATTACTTGGCTTTTAAGGTGAATTTTCCCAGAACTGGGCGCTTCTAATCCTGCCAGCATCCTTAAAGTGGTAGTTTTCCCACAGCCTGAAGGGCCCATAATAGCAAGAAATTCACCCTCATAAATTTCAAAGCTAAGTTCTTTTACAGCGACAAATTTTCCAAAATTCTTTTGGACGTTGTCAAATGTTACTAGTGCGTTGTTCATTGTCAGAAACTTTTCATTTGGCGGCTGGCAAAGAAGATCTGTGCCAGAACAACCAGTGTCATTGATATTAAAAAAACGAATGTGCCTATAGCGTTAACTTGTGGATCAATATTTCCTTGTACAATTTCTAATATCAGTACTGGGAGTGTCTTGTTTAAGCCTGATACAAACCACGACACCGCGAACTCATCAAAAGAAACGGCAGCTGTAAGAAACAACCCAGAGAATATAGCTGGTTTGCAAAATGGGATTATGACGTGGCGCATTGTGGCCCATTCTGAACCACCAAGGTTCCATGCGGCAGCCTCTAGATCAGGGTCCATTTGACTAAGGCGCAAGCGTATGACAGCCATCGCAAAAGGCGCAGTTAAAACGCTATGTGCAATGACGATAGAATAGATTTGGCCTGACATGCCGATTTTGGAAAACCAAGCGAGCATTGCTAAAGCCATGATGATTAGCGGAATCGTGGGTGGTAGAAGGATCAAAGCAAGATACGGGCCTTTGAAACGAAAATTGTATCTGTAGTCTGAATATGCGGTGCAAAACCCAAGTAAGGTTGCAATGACAGCGGTGCAACTAGAGACGATGAGGCTGTTTCGTGCCGCGTCCCATACGTCTGGATCTGCAAGAATTTTTTGGTACCACTCTGTAGAGAAATGGCCCAATGGAATCGTCGGAAATCTTTGTGAGTTGAACGAAAAAATCATACTAAAGATTATTGGTGAAAAAATAAATACAAATATTAGAATTACATAAGTGGTGAGTATAATATTCAAGGTGCGGTTAGGTTTCATCAAGCACCCTTCCGCTTGCGATATGCCAGTGCTATACCTGTGAATGCAATAGCAAATAAAGTTGCCATCATCATAATCGCAACGACTGCTGCCCGTGGCCACTGTTGGCCCGATTTTGTAGTGTCGAGGATCAATATAGGCAGGGTCGTTTCTTGAGATCCTCCTAAATAAAATGGTGCCACGAAGTCACCAAAAGAAAGGATAAAACAGAAAATCGCAGCAATGATTAGGCCTGTTTTTGATAGTGGAATTATAACCTGCCAGATTGTGGCAAACGGCTTGCATCCAAGATTTCGGGCCGCCTCTATTAAAGTTTTGTCGATGTTTGACATCGTAACAGTTTGTAAAATCACAACCAAAGGTAAGGTCAGTGTCATGTAACCAACTAAAGTACCAAAATGCGTGTTCAGCATTGTATAAGGCCCAAGGCCAATATAGCCAAGTACAGCGTTTACCACGCCACTTTCGGACAATATAACAAACCACGAGAAGGTGCGCACGAGATAGCTGGTAAAGAACGGAATTATCAATAGAAAGATGGCCCAACGCCGGGTTGTTTCACTGGCAGTGAACGCTAGTGTGAAGGCCGCTGGGAAAGCTAAACTCATGGCGCAAACTGTGGAAACCATCGAAATGAAAATTGTATATTTATAGCTATCCCAAAAGTACCCACGCGACAGCATCTTATACCAATTTATAAACTCGAACGCCTCAGTCATTCGGTAGTTTTTGACGAGGAAAAATGACATAGAAACCATAAAAAGCACTGGGCCAACAAAGAAAAAAAACTGCCAGATGATAATCGGTAGTCGCCATGTCAGCGCATAGAGTTTGATGCTCTGGCCATTATTTATCGGCATGCTCTGCTTAAGTCCTTTTTGAAAAGGGGCAGTTTAGACGCTGCCCCTTTTAAATTCTCCTAATACTGGTCAGGCGTTTTTGTATTCTGACCAGAAGTCGTTCCAATCTTCCAGAGATTGTTGCTGCGGGATATCGCGATAATGAATGCGGCCTTCGTCGATCAGCGCGATCGGATCATTAGCCATCCCAGACATTTGATGCGAGCGTTTTGCCTCGGCGGGGTCAGCCTTAATTAAAGCAGAACGGCCACCCTTGGTGACACAAAATCCTGGATAGGCTGCCATCTGTGCTGATTTAACCTGGCCTTCAGGTGACAGCATGTATTGGATAAAGTTCTTTGCAAGATCAGCTTTTGGGCTATCTCTACCAATTGAATAGCTTTCCGTAAACTGAATGCCACCCTCTTTTGGTATTGTCGATGCTACTGGCGCTCCATCTTTCTCCAAAGGTGCAGTAATCCAATCACCAATCCCACACATAGCTTGCATCTCACCGTTCTTAAGGCCGTTGAATGAGCCCCCATAATCAAAGAAGCCTCCAGCTTGCTTGCGTAGGCTTAGC
>Ga0114995_10002051_pt1 | contig 13984 bp, 15 predicted proteins | sample ArcticOcean_MG_C_11_FD_87038 | JGI IMG/M metagenome (GOLD analysis project Ga0114995, IMG submission 87038) | Marine microbial communities from western Arctic Ocean - ArcticOcean_MG_CB2_154 | ecosystem: Environmental > Aquatic > Marine > Oceanic | place: Arctic Ocean: Canada Basin | collected... | reverse complement strand
TGCCGAGCATCGCGCCGCCCCCCGTGCAACCAGTTCCTCGATCATCTATCTTGCCGATCTGCCCCTTCTGCGTGCTAGGGTGACCCTCGTCGGAAGGCCGACGGTGCCGGCCGTGGCGATCGGCACCCGCCCTTCGGCTTGCCGGGCACTCAGGTGGATCTGGCCGAGCTCGCTCGGGCCGTCGCCCACCTAAGAGCAGCAGCACGTAGCAGCGCCAGCGGGTTGTCCGTGACCTAGGCGGGTCGGAGAAGGCCGTCGACTATGAGCCGAGTCAACTGTGCCTTAATGGCATCCTCTGAGAGGCGGCCCTCTGGCCGGTACCATTCAATGATCGAGTTGATCATGCCGAGGACTGCCTGTCGCAGCAGTACTAGATCCGTCGTCTCCGCCGTGGCGGTGTTGGCGCTACCGAGAATTCTCATGAACAGAACCTGGTACTGGTCGAGTAGCTCCTGATAGTGCGCACGTGGGGCATCCTGCAGCATGGGACGGTAGCGCAGGAAGATCCTTACGACGTTAGGCCGGATGATGACGAAGTCGACTTAGTAATAGAGGCTTGCCGTCGTGAGGTTCAGTTCGCGGGCCAAGTCGGAAATGGACGTGCCCTTGAACCCCTTCTGCGCAAAGAGGCGGGTTGCCGCCTCGATGAAGGCTTGCTCTGCAGTACCCGGTGTGTTAGACGACTGTCGAGTGGGCGTACGACGAGACTCCGGACCTGTGGATGTCACGATTCCTCCGTAAGATCTTCCGGGTCTCGGCCCGCCGCAAACGCTTGAAGGTTGTTCACGGCTCGTTTCCATGAACGGGGCCACACGTCGGGCACTGCTCCAGCGATGTGCGGCGTGATGGTGATTCCGCGTGAGGTCCACAAGGGATGTCCCTCGGGAAGGGGTTCCGGGTCCACAACATCAAGGATGCCACAGATTTGGCCGGCTTGTGCGGCCCTCATCAGGGCTTCGGTATCCACGAGGGCTCCGCGACCTGCGTTGACTATGACGGCTCCTGGCCGAAGACGAGCGAGGAACTCGGCATCGACCACTCGCGTAGTCGCCGGTGTCAGCGGCAGGGCAATAACTATGACGTCGGCGGCACTTGCGCGCGGCAAGAAGCTCTCCATAGTTATGACGCCATCGCGGGCAGTCCGGCCGACGAGAGTGACGTCGCAGTGCAGCAGCGCCAGTAGGTCGCGCGTGCGAATCGCCAAATCTCCCGCACCTAGGATTGTGACGGATTTGCCCACGAGAGTTCCCGTAGCGTGCCAGTTCCATTGCCCGCGCGACTGGGAGGCCGCGAAATCTGGCAACTCCCGAAAGTGCGACAGCAGTACGGCAAGCACCCATTCGGACACGCCGATGCCGTGCACGAAGCGCACGTTGGCAAGCTTCACTCCGGCCGGCAACCGCCCGACCCACTGCTCGTACCCCGCAGAGAGTGCCTGCACGAGTTCAAGCCGCGGCAGGGTGGTCATGTATGAGGCGGCGCTATCGACGTCGGGAACGGCGACAACCATCGCGCGAGCACGCTTCTGGTTGTCAGTTGCGGGGAGAGCCAGGTCGTACGGAATGAGTTCAAGGCTGTCGGGAGGGGAGCCCAGATCGAGCCCGAGGCCATCGGGAACGAGCACGGGAAGCAACCCGTTGTCTTCGTGCTGATGTAACATCTGTGCTTCACACCCCAATGCTCAACTGGCCACTCGCGCGGGGTCGCAGCCTCATGTCGGAAGCTTACCGATTATTCGGTAAGCTTCCGACATCACCACGCTGAGCTTGATAAGCCTGTGTTGTAGTTCGAAGTGCAACATTGTGTGGTTTGGATTGTTGTCAGTTCTTGGAGGACTTCTTGTGGTGTTGCCCAGCCATGTATTTTGCACGGCGGGTTGTTGATCTCGCTGCCGTTGTCGGCAGCCACTGATCTTCCAGCGCCCCCAGTTCATTTTTGACTCGACATGCATGGTTTCTTTCGTCCAATCCCTTTTGTTGTGAAACAATCTACACGCGTGCCAGCTGCGCGTTGACGGCTGCGATTGCCGGTTCCTTCAAATCTCGTCGCATCACTTTCCCTGTGCTTGTTTGCGGGATTTCCGAAATTATTTCGACTACCCAAGGGATTTTGAAGCTTGCGATTGCCCCCTTGCAGTAATCCTTTATCTGAATGCCCGTGACCTCAAATCCGGCGCGAAGGACAACAAAAGCAACAGGAACCTCTCCGCGGACGGGATGAGGTGCCCCGACGACGACGACCCGATCAACCGCCGGGTGGGCTTCGAGAAAGCTTTCAACTTCGGAAGGGGACACGTTGATGCCGGACGTCTTTATCATGTCCGAGTGTCGACTAATGAACTGCATGGTTCCATCGGCACGAAGAACTACCGTGTCACCACTTCGGAACCATCCGTCATCGGTGAGCGCAGCCGCCGTTGCCTCAGGATTTCCAATGTAGCCGGCCATAACTCTGCCGCGAATCTGAAGTTCTCCCATCTCTCCGATAGGAAGGATTTTACCCGATTCAAGGTCCGTCACTCTCAGCTCCACCCCTTGCAGGGGCGGCCCTTGACTAAATAAGCGTTCTTCGAGCGGCATCGTGTGAGGAGTCACGCAACAGTTGCCGTACACCTCCGTTGAACCATAAACATTGCAGATCTCGGGAATATTCAAGTCGACGGCAGCGCGTCTCACTTCCTCTGGACGACCAATGATGATGCCTGTGCGAAGAGAATCAATCTGCCGGATTTCCGCCGCAACATCCTCCGCGAGTGACATAACCATGCTGGGTAGAAGATAAGCAGCCGTGCAGCTCTCGGTCCTCAGAAGTTCCGCGGCCCCTTCGGATGTAAATCGTTCCTGAAGAACGAGACAGGCACCATGAGTCATGGCCGCCATGGCCGCGTTCGCGCCTCCAAAGCTCCAAAACAACGGCGAGCCGAGCCAAACTCGATCATTCGACGAAAGCCCCATGCATGTTCCAATTGCAAAACTGTTCTCAATCAGCTCTCGATGCACTAACGGTACCGCCTTTGGGTACTGCGTCGTTCCCGATGTGTACATCACATAAGCCGTGGATGGGCCGACGGCTAGATTCGGAGGAATCACCTGACCGGCCGCTTCACTCATCAGAACCCCATATTTTTGGGCACCCGACGGAAATTCGCTAGCGTCTGCCGAATCGCCGATCACAATCACGTGCTTCAACGACGGAAACTTCTCACTCGCAAAACTTCCCGGTTTCGCGGACCACAATTCCGGAATCAAGCCACGCAACTCCCCGAGCATGTCGGTTGATCGTATGGAAGGAATTGTGATGAGAATTTCGGTTTTCGATGTTGCGAGGAGATGTTCGAGATCCCAGGAGAGTACCCACGTATTAAATGTGTCTAGAGGAATGCCCATTCGCAATGCACCAAAAGCCGCCACGAGCCATTCTTCTGTGTTCGGTGCGAGAAGCGCGACGCGCGATTGAGGTGTCACCCCAAGCTCCTGAAGAACGCCAGCGAACTGCTGGGCACGATTCGAGAATTCCCGATATGTCAATCGGCTGGTACCGGCGACCAGCGCCGGAGCATCAGGCCGGATGCTAGCTTGATAATCGAGTAACTCAGGTAGAGTGCTACACGGCGGCGGAGTCATCTCCGGGGCCCACGGTGTTGGTCCAACTACTCCGTCGGCACTGATGGGGATTGAGAACACATTCATGGGATTATTACCAGTCTTCCTGTTTGATTGCGAGCATCTATTACGGCATGCGCTTGGGCCACATCGCCCAATGGAAATTTTTGTGAGATAAAGGGTCGGATTTGGCCCGTTGAAACCAGGGAGACAACCTCAACCAAATCACTTCGAGTTGCGTGGGATGACCCTCGAATTTGCAGTTCTTTGAGGATAGTTAGCCCAGGATCTAACTGAAGGGTTGCGGGGCTTACATTTCCGATGAGGACTAATCTCCCGCGAGGTCCCAGGGACCTCAAGCTCGTAGTGAACTGAGGAGCCCCCGTTATTTCGAGAACGGCATCGGCTCCACGCGGTCGATTGAACCCGGCGGCAGCCGCTCGGATTTCGCTCCCGCTCGGATTCACCAGCACGACCGTTGCCCCAGCCTCTTGAATTGGCTTAACTTTGCTTGGGCTTGTGGTCGTCGCAATCACGACAACGTTGAAGTGGGCCGCAAGCTGAACCGCATGCAAACCAACCCCTCCGCTAGCCCCCGTAATGACGATGACATCGCCCCCTTTTACATCGGCCAGCCGGAGGGCATGAAAACTTGTGCCGACACCACACGCCAAAATCGCCGCGGTCGCATCATCGATTGAATCTGGTACTTCAACAGAATTGAGGGGTCCGGCCACAACATATTCCGCGTAGCCACCCTGGACATCATCACCATAAAACCCGGGACCAAGACGGCAGTGTGATGTGTTTCCTGCGATGCAATCTGCACAATCACCACATGGTCGTCGTTGCACCAAGGCAACTCGCTTGCCTAGCCAGCCCTCTAACTCAGAGGAACCAACGGATTCAATCTTGCCCGCGATTTCGTGACCGAGAATGTCCCCCACCTTGGAGGAAAGTGATCCGCCGCGAGCCAGCGCATCATGACCGCACACACCGCACGCCCCGACCCGGACCAAGAATTCTCCTGGCCCAGGAACGGGAACGGGAACAGTGGCTGGTTCAAAGGCATCAGGTCCCCCCAGTCTTGTGAGCCGCATGACATTCATGACTCTAGATTCGGGGGCACTCTGCCGCATCATTCTCATTTTGGTCTTGATGAACGATTTCGTAAACGAGAAGGTTTAGACGCCTGCGGGCTCAAACCAGTAATCCGCAGCCGTTCCCGTTGGCTTGGCAGCGAAGTGAACAACGACATCTGTCCCGATTGCAATTGCCTTTACAGCCGTCGCCTGATCCGATAATTCAACTCCGCGAACATACCCAACCAAGGCGGTGTCTGCCCCTTCGAGCATGACGTATGCGATCGCATAGGGCGGTGCAGGCAATCCTCGGAATGGCTCGTACACAACCGTTGACATTACAATCTTGCCGGTGGTCCCCACTTCAATCCATTCGCCCGTTGCCGAATGTGTTTCGTCATCGAAGGAACGGGCAGGAACCAGAACTCTTCCCTTTGTCGTCTTGCGTCCGAGAATCTTTCCTTCTGTCAGCCCTTGCATAAAGCGTGACGTGGTCGATCCTAAAGCGTGACGGTATTCCAAGTCCCACGTTTGTTCAAAGAAAACGGGGGAGGCGTTCTTTTGGGCTTCTGTCTGCTCTTGTTGGATGGGGTTAGTCATGACTATATCTCCTCTAAGTCGGTGCTGAGCACCATCGTTGAATAAAACTGGTGGTCGCCGCCGATAGCACTTGCTACGGCAACGCGTGCACCGGGTACTTGATAGGCGCCCGCTCTATTTCGAACTTGATTTGCAGCTTCACCAACACGAATTGTTCCCGTGACCGCAATGGGGTTTGTGCAAAGCACCCCACCTGATGGATTAACAATCGGTCCGTCGCTTCCCAAAGCGAATTTGCCTTGAGATAACGCCAAGGGTGCTTTGCCTTTGTCTGCAAGACCGGCGGCCTCGATGACATGCAATTCCACACTTGAAAACGGGCTGTAAATTTCGGCAACATCAATTTGCGAGCGCGGATCGGTGATACCGGCCTGCGTGTAGGCAACCTGGAATGCTACGGCCAGAGCATCGGCGTCTCCGTGATCGCTCGCTGCTGTTGGTCCCACACGGTTTCCCATCCAGAAAGTTTCCGTATTTTGGCCAATCCCTCGGATCCATGCCGGGGTGAGGCCGTGAGCCTTGGCATACCGTTCCGACACGAGCACTACACCGGCTGCACCCGTAGACGCAGGGCAAGCATCTCCAAGCTTGATCGGCCACGCCAGCGTGCGGCTGGCCAGTACTTCTTCCACCGTGATGGGAGTGCGAAGATGTGCGTTAGGGTTCAAGGCCGCGTGAGCACGATTCTTGACAGTAACCAAGGCCATATCTGCCTCAGTGCTGTCATACAGGTGCATATAACGTTGTGCCGAAAGTGCCAACATTGTGATGGTGTTCAGGGGGACAGTCCGTTCGTAACCGGTATCCCACATTTTGTTCAAGACGGACTGAGCCGATCCTGATTCAGAGACTCGGTCTGCCCCAGCGACCAACACGACATCGAACATGCCCGAGGCGATATGCGTCCATGCGGTAAGGACCGCACTCATGCCCGTTGCTCCACCATTGTTGACGCGCATAAATGGCTTTCCAGACGCGCCTAAGGCATCGATAACCCAGCGCTCGCCTTGGCTAACGCCAATCAACGCATCGGGGGCGAGCGGGTAAACAAAGGCATCCACGTCTTCGATGGGAATTCCTGCATCCGCAAGAGTGAGATCAGCTCCTTCTTTTACTAACTCTGGAAAGGTCACATCTGTTCTCTTGGTGACGAACTTCGATTGACCAAACCCGGCGATTCCAACATTAATCATTTGACTTCTCCTTAGAACTGCTGAATACCATGACGCTGGCGCCCTGACCGGCAAACCCGTTAAACCCGATTCCCGCTGTCATGCGAGCCTTTGCACTTGAATCATTGGGGCTTTGCGACTTCCCCACGGAACGAATCGCAGCCATCATTCGACCCAGCCCTGCCACGTGAGGCGATGTCAGTTGTTCGCTCAGCGAGCCAGACCCATTCACTTCAACGTTGTCGCTGATGTCAAGCATTCGTACCGTCGCGCGAACGGCTTGTTCACTGTCACCGGCAATTTCGACAGCATCCCAGTGTTCTGGGGCGGCATCAGGATTGCGAGTTGCAATCTGTCCGAGCGCTGCTCTGAGCGAAGCTAAATCGCCCAAATCACGTGCGCCAATTTCATAGCTCACCGTCGCCCAGCCCGCGTCCAAAATCCACGCAAGTTCGGAGCCCTCAGGGAACGCGCCATCAACCGCTAACACTGCAGCGTGGACACTGTCGCCCCGACCGGGCAGGTCGTTCTTCGCTAACGGCCATACCGTTGCGTCTGGTGACCCCTTTTCTACGCCTTGAGCAACCCAGACCGACGACTGAAGAGCAGCGGCGATGGTCTGATTCATACCAACTTGACGGAGGAGGTAAGGCTCTGCCGACATAAGTTCGACTCGATCCGGATCCTTGGATTCGCTGGGTTTTGCCCACCCGACAACGAGGACATTCTTTCCCTGTCCAGCTTTCAGGCGGAGATAACCGTATGCAAGCGCATGATCTCCTGCGGAGGCTGTCATGGTGGTATCACGGTTCACTCCACCGGTTGGTCCCGCTGAGGCCATGATGCCGATGACGCGGCCATCAATCTGATCGTTTCCGCTCAGTACGATGCCATCAATATTTTTCGCCGTCAGACCAGCTGCTTTCAGCGCTGCCGTCGACGTATCGAACAACATCTCCTCCAGACTTCGCGTTGACTCGTTCTCAATGACCGTGCTGCACGCTGAGATGACGGCAATACCACTGTCTGTTCTGGATGTTTCTTCGACTATTGGGGACACAGAAAATCACACTTTCGTTTAGAGGTGGGCTACTAGGTTAGGGCGAGTGGGTACGGAATTAGGTGCCAATATGGCTATTTCTGGGGCAGGTTTTTTGCCAGCCAAAAGCCGTTCTATGGACACTACAGCTTCCTTAAGTTTTTGGCACACCTCTTCCAAACGCCCCCCCGTCAAACTGCTCGCTGGAGCAGAGACGTGTACTGCGCCTATGAGTGTCTCGTTGGTAGACCGGATTGGCGTTGCTATGCCAATAATTCCGGACATCGCTTCTTCATTGGTGATACTGATTCCACGCGACTTGATGCTTGCAAGTTCCCGCTCTAGCACGTGAGGATCTGTTCGTGTTCGCTCGGTAAGCATAGGGAGGGGACGTGCGAGTACTTCTCTGCGAATCTCGTGATCATACGCCGCGAAGAGCTTGCCCGCGGCTGTAGCGTGACGATAAAGAGGAAGGCCGAGCGGGACGTCAATGTTGATGCCACCCTGACCGCGGAAACGGGCGCAGTAAGAAACCTGATTTCCCGTGCGAATTGCGAGGTAGACATCAAAGCCAACCTTGTTGACGAGTCGCTGCAGTTCGGGCGCCGCAATTTTGGCTAGCTCAAATCTCTTTTGGACTTTGAAGGAGAGCCGCACGGCGGATGCCCCGATGTCATATCCATGTTTGGTCTCCTCAAGTAGGCCCGACAAAGCCATTGCTTTGAATAGATCATGCGTACTGCTCACCGGCAAATTGAGCGTACGGCTCACCTGCGTCACTGTTTGAGGGCCCTCATGGGCAATTAGTCCCAAAACATCGACAGCTCGCTTGAGGCGTGCCCCCATGACCAATCTCCTTCGATTGCCCGGCAGGATTATTTCTGAATAGAAATGACCAACTAGTTCCGGCTAGGTACAGCATATTCGGTTATTCGGAAAAAATCTTCGAATACCTGAAGTTAAGCAGCTTCACGTCAGAAGTGCAAGCAATCTTCGCAATCCCGAACCTGAGACTGCTAAAGCCCTACGAGCCAACGAACTTGGCAGGTCGTTTCTCCAAAAATGCCGCTACGCCCTCGGAATAATCGAGGGAATCAAAAGAACTATCCCTCAGCTCGATCGTGTGAGCGTCGTCACTAGCCTGCCCCATCTCAATGAGGTGAATAATTTCCTTAGTTCTGCGCAACGACATGGGCGCGCGTTGGCTTATTTCTGACGCAAGCGTGTAGGTCGCCGCTGCAAGGTCTTCGGGTTCATGCAATTCGTTGGCTAGCCCCGTGCGTAGGGCACGATCAGCATCCACGTGGCGACCGGAGAAGAGAATAAAACTGGCCTCCGCCGGCCCCACAACATCAATCAGTCGTTTCGTAGACTCAAGGCTGTAGACAAGTCCCAGTCGGGCAGGAGTGATTCCAAAAGCGGACTTTGTGTCGGCTATTCGAAAGTCGCACGCAAGCGCGAGACCGCAACCACCCCCGATGCAGAACCCGTGCACCATGGCGATCGTTGGTTTCGAAAGCCGCGAAATTGCGTGCTCGGCCGACGCAACCGCTGCGTTGTAAATTCGGGCCCCCGCACCATCGGCCCGGAGCGTTCTGAATTCTTTGATGTCGGCACCGGCAGCAAATGCTTCGTTTCCTGCGCCGCGAAGGACCAATACCTTAACTTCATCATCTGCTTCAACCCTGGAAAGAATGTGCGGTAAGCGCTCATACATCCCGTAGGAAATTGCGTTCCGAACGTGCGGTCTATTGAGCGTCAACGTGGCGATTGATCCGCTTCGATCGAAGAATAAATCACTCTCCGTGTTTTTTGCAGTCATTTCGTCCTCGTGGTTGTAGGCGACACTGGCTGCACAAATTCGGCGATCGCTGCCGCAAGCTCCAGGGGAGCATCGTGCTGAACATTGTGTCCGGCTTTGATCGTAACCGTTGAGGCATTACGAGTTCGGGTCGTAAATTCGAGAATTTGGTCTGAATTCAGGATGCCCTCGCTGGCGCACACGAGAAGAATTGGAACATCCAGTTTCTCGAGAGTTGGCCACAGCGACTTTGCATCAGAAGAGTTGTGGGCTCCCGCCGGCAGCGCCGCGAGATGATGCTTAAACACAACTCGACCATCTGATCGAATTTTAGTATTGAGCTTCACGCCACGTTCAAGGTCTTCGGCGTTTCTCCCTATTCCAAAAGCTATGGCGCGCTCGATAACTTCTGCCCGTGAGGCGTAGCTCTCCGGACCCGCAATAAACTCACTTATCCTGCTGTTGGGCGCTCCCGCAATTCGGTGGCCGGGAGTAACGTCAACTATCACAAGGTGAGATACCCGCGGGCCGACGATGTCGGCGATTGCAATCGCCGCTAATCCTCCAAGTGATTGACCCACAAGAACGTAGGATGGGCCCTCGAGGCCGGAAATTGTCGCCGCGAGCGGAATTGACAGGCTCCCGGGGTCGTATTCCGCACTGTCACGCCATGCCGAATCCCCGTGTCCTGGAAGGTCAAATGCGATGGCGGGTTCCCCGGAGGCGAGAATCGTAGAGTCCCACGAATGGCCGTTAAGGCCAGCGCCGTGCAGATAAACCGCCTCGGGCGCCGTCTCTCCCCAGACCAAAGCACTCAACGCTTCACCGCCTTCTGAGACAAAAGCTCGCCGTCTCACCGAAAGAAAAGGTGGCTCCAAGCTGAGTCGTGCAGCGTCGGCTTCGACAAAAGAAAACTCGTCGAAATCGTCGTCATTTTCGTGGCCGTCATGCATCAAAGCGGCCCTTCTTCGGTCGAAGCGACGTCGTAGCTCACGCCGGAAGAAGCTAGAAATTCGAGTCCGGCACGATGTCGGGCGCGAATGATATTTCTAGAGACCTCTGCAAGTTGGCCGGCATCAACAGGCAACTTCACGCCTCTGATGTAACGAGCGTTGCCTGATGCCGAGAAGAGGATGGTGTTAGAGATGTCTACTTTCTCAATCCAAGGGACAGACAGAAGGTTCAAAGCGTGGAAATCAGGCTCTGCGTCAGCTCTTCCAGATGCGCTGCGAGTCGCAACGCGTGCGAGCGACCTTGCCTGCCAGCTCCTCCGGAAATAAAGGCGACTTTGTATGAAACTCATTCCCATAATGACTCCTAAATTTGCATCCTGCGTTGATCTTGCGGTTATCCGGACGATAGCCACGATTTCGGGATTACAAAAGGGGTTTGGGCAACTTCCGAATACGACCAGCATCGCTCTCTTCTCGAGGAGGAATATGAAAGCGATAGACATCCGATAAAAAGGGAGGGGCAGCTCGCCCACCCCGTGTTCGGTGAGCAGGCTGTTCATGAAGTCGCGCTGCGCCTGCGGAATAAGCCGGTCGAGGTCCTGCAGCGCGGCTTCGGCCTGATCGTCGTATGAAGTGGGAATGAGCACGTCGACGCCGTAGGGCTGTCCGTCGGTGTGTTCGCTGATCCAGGTGAGTTCGGCTTCCAGCTTCTCGGGCGCACATGTGGACGCGCTGAGTACCCCGAAACCACCAGCCTTCGTGGCTTCGACAACGACGTCTCTGCGGTGCGAGACAGCAAAAATAGGAAGGTCAATCTTTAGCAGCGTGCAGATTTCGCTGTCCACGGTACCCCTCACGTTCGATTGGTTATCATTTAACCTTAGCTTTTCGCCGAGCTCGGCACTATCCGCGTGACGCAGCGCAGCGTCCCGCCAGCGCACGGAGCCGCAGCTCACCTTCGAGATCACGAAAACGCTTTCGCCGACCGATAGCCACACGTACCATTAGCAATACGAGTCATCTTCGATTTCGCGAAACAACATCCTGTATCGATTCACTCATCGCCGTTGGGGTTGCCCCTCAGCGGCCCAACCAGGGGACGAACTCATGAAGGCAGCAGTACTTGAAGCCACCGGCGGCACCTTCGTCGTGCAGGAGGTTCAGATCGACAACCCGATCTCACGCGAGGTGCGTGTCGACGTCAAGGCAAGCGGACTCTGTCACAGCGACCTCAACATCGCCGAAAACGGCTTCGGCTATCCGGTGCCCGCTGTGCTAGGCCATGAGATCTCCGGCATAGTTTCTGCGATCGGGCCGGACGTGAGCGAATTCTCGGTCGGCGACCACGTCGTCGGCTCGCTGATCTCACACTGCGGCCGCTGCGGACCGTGCCTCGACGGCAAGACATTTCAATGTCACCGCAAAGACGCGGTCAAACGTCGCAGCGGCCAGGGCTCACGCCTCAGCCGAAACGGAGTACCGCTCGCTCAAACCTTTGACCTCGGCGGTTTCGCCGAGCAGGCGTTAGTGCATGAGAACAACCTTGTGAAGGTCAGCGCCGCCGTCCCCTTCGGCCGTGCCGCTCTTCTCGGGTGCGGAGTGATCACCGGTGCCGGTGCCGCTATCAATACCGCCGGTGTCCGGGTCGGCGACACGGTCGCCGTCATCGGCTGCGGCGGCGTGGGCCTCAACGTTGTGCAGGGTGCGGCGATCGCCGGCGCCCGGCGCATCATTGCGATCGACCTGCAGCCGAGCAAGCTCGCGCTCGCGCTGAAGTTCGGTGCGACCGACACCATTAACCCGCTCGACGGCGACGTCCCGGAACAGGTTCGCAGCATTCTCGGAACGGATGGTGTCAATCACTCCTTCGAGGCCGTCGGCCTCAAGGTCACAGCGTCACAAGCCCTCGCCGTTCTCGGCAAAGGCGGGGGAGCGTACTTGATCGGAATGCAGAAACCGGGAACGCTGCTCGAAATCGACCCGATGGACGATCTGATCAGGATGCAGAAACGCATTCAGGGCGTCTGGATGGGCTCGACCAACAGCAAGATCGATATCCCCATGTACGCGGACCTCTACGTGCAGGGCCGATACAACCTCGATGACCTTGTGTCGCAGACCATTTCTCTGGACGAGATCAACGAGGGCTACGACGCACTGCGGGCAGGCGAAATCGCGCGCACCGTGATCACGTTCTAACGAACCACCAACACACGAACCGACGTATCAGGCTGTGAATCCGGCCACGGGGGGACTCTGGCAGAGCTCCCGACGGCCACGGCCGACGAAGCTTATCTACTGTGGCGTAACACCGCGCTGACCATTCGCCCCCAGATGCTGGCGTGTGTGGCAGCTTTGTACCCGGAGCGGAGGGAAGAACTCGCCCGTATCGTGAGTATCGAGGTGGGTAAGCCGATCACTCAGGCCCTGGGTGACCTGGTCCATGTCGACGTGAAGAAACTCGGCCGCATCCCAGACGGCGGCGGCAAATCACCCATAGACCGTGTTCACAACGTCAGTTGGAACAGCAGCTAGCCCACCAACTCTTCGGAGAAAAAACAGAGCTGAATCCGATGAAGTTAGCGCGCCGGTGTCGCCAGTTATCCCCGAAGGTCAGCCCTCTGCTTATAGATCAGCTTGGCTGCAAATACTGGGTTCAATCTAGATAGTCGATCCATCAACTTTGCATCTGAGCCAATGGTGATTCTTGGCTTGTTGTGCTCAATAGCATCAACCATCCGCCTTGCGGCAAAATCAGCAGCTGTTGTTTTTCTTGTGCTGTTCTCCGCAGCACCTTCTGGGATGACCATGCCTGAGTTCCCGGCAATGTTTGTTGCTATTACTCCGGGGAAGACAACGGTGACGCCAACCTTGGTTGGTAAAAGCTCTGATCTAAGGCCTTCGGTTAGGAGCTTGATGGCTGCCTTTGATGCACCGTAGACACTTTGTCCTGGTACCGGTACATAGGCACCCATCGAGGAGACGTTCAGGATGTGACCCTCTGGCCTTTTTAGTAGCCCTGGCAACAAGGCTTTGATCACCATTATTGGGCCATCAAAGTTCACGTTCATAACGTGGCGGATATGATCCATGGTGAGGTCGTTGACCATCACATAGGGCTGGATGATGCCGGCGTTGTTTATCAGCGCATCAGCCTCGCCCAGAGATTTTTTGACCTGTGCTGGCAGGGCAGCAACCTTCTTGGCATCTGTGATGTCCAGTGGGAAGGTTGCTACTTTCTGGCTGATTGCCTTGGCAAGGTTCTTGGTTTCTTCAAGGGTTTCGGATCTCATGTCTACCGCTGCAACCTTGGCGCCTCTTCTTAGGAGTTCCAGTGTTAGCTCCCGGCCCATTCCAGACCCTGCGCCTGTTACAACTACAACTTTGCCTTGAACCTTCATGTGTTTCCCGCTTTCTTCTTTGAAATAAGTGTTCACTGTCTTTCAGGCTACTCCCATCACGGCACCGCACTAGGTGAAATCTAGGTGGCCGGAAGCCGGCGAGAAATCAGGCCAGATGAACTGTTCGATTTGTCGCCTAAGCTGGTTATAGAGCGAGAGGAACCAAAGTGACATTAATCTGGCTGGGTGTAATCGCAGCACTGGTAGTCATAGAGCTAGTTACCTATGGCTTGTATTTTGCGGCTCTTGCTGCAGCGGCCCTAGTTCCGCTGGTGCTATCTCTTCTTGGTCTTGATATCTGGGTGCAGGCGCTTGGCTTTTTAGCCGCGGCCAT
>Ga0114995_10002049_pt1 | contig 13993 bp, 9 predicted proteins | sample ArcticOcean_MG_C_11_FD_87038 | JGI IMG/M metagenome (GOLD analysis project Ga0114995, IMG submission 87038) | Marine microbial communities from western Arctic Ocean - ArcticOcean_MG_CB2_154 | ecosystem: Environmental > Aquatic > Marine > Oceanic | place: Arctic Ocean: Canada Basin | collected... | reverse complement strand
TTACCTAAAGTTAATTTGAAGTTATCAGTTACGTTATAATAAGCATAAAGCTGGTTGACAATATTCAGTGCTGGACCAGAAGCAAATACGGCATCTGCACCCCTTGGACCAAAAACAAGATCTGCTACAAAACCTGCCTTGTCACCTTCGTATCCCATCACCAAATTAGCCATACCTAAAGAAAAACCCGGTGCATTTGCAAATGATGAAGTAGGCGCCAAAGTTCCTATTGTATCCATAGCATCATTGGTACCCCCACTCAAATTGGTTCTGAAATAGGTATCTACTGATCCTGATATCGTAAAATTAGGTTCCTCTTGTGCTACTGCGGCAACGGAAATGAGCATCGCAACTGCGATAATCATATTTTTTTTGATTAATTTTAAAAAGTTCATTTTGATTTATTATTTAAAGTGATTTGTTATTTATTAAATTAAACTTGAATAGGTCTTCACAAAGTGATTTTAGCGGTCAACTTTGCGAAGACTTTTTTTTAATTATTCTACTGTAATGGTATAACCTCTGATACCATGCTCGTGACTATCAAGACCTTCTTCCTCATGCTCTTTAGAAACTCGGATACCTGTCGTCATTTTCAAAACGGTGAAGATGATAAAGGCCGCAGGAAAAGCGACTGCTCCTACGATTCCTACTGATGTCAATTGCGTCATAAAAGAGTGATCCGCGTTGGTGGAAAAGATACCCACAGCAAGCGTGCCCCAGATGCCACATGTCAAGTGCACTGAGATGGCACCTACGACATCGTCTAATTTTAGTTTATCTAATCCGATTGCTGAGAAGACGACCAAAACACCTGCGACAAGACCCACAATAATGGATGACCCGGGGTTGATTACATCTGCACCAGCAGTAATCCCCACTAAACCTGCAAGAATTCCATTGAGGACCATACCTAAGTCCATTCTTTTGAAGACAAAATAACTTGTCACAAAACCACCGATCCCTCCAGCACAAGCGGCAAGACAAGTAGTAACCAAAACAAAAGAAGTCAGTGCTGGGTCAGCTGAAAGTACAGATCCACCATTGAATCCAAACCATCCTAACCAAAGCAAGAAAACGCCAATAACTGCCAAAGGAACACTAGAACCAGGTTTGTCGATTACTTTACCATCTACGTATTTCCCTAATCTAGGTCCCAATACAATGACACCCGCCAAGGCGCCCCATCCACCTACAGAGTGAACCAGCGTTGAGCCTGCAAAATCATAAAAGCCCATCATGTCAAGAGCGCCTCCGCCCCATTTCCAACTACCGATGAGAGGATATACAATACCCACAAAAATTACGGTGAATATTAAATAAGATGACAATTTGATTCTTTCAGCTACCGCACCTGAAACAATCGTGGCCGCGGTTGCTGCAAACATTCCTTGAAATAAAAAGTCTGTCCAATAAGTATAACCGGCACCGGCGTAACCCGCTGAAACGTCCGCATCTTCAGGAGAGCCCCAAAACATCGACCAACCTGCGGAATCAAAGGCAAACCAGCCAGAGCTTCCCTCTGCAAATCCTGGATACATTAAGAAGAAACCAAGACCAGCATAAGACAATAGACCAATTATAGGAGTCAATGTGTTTTTAAATAATATATTAACCGTATTTTTAGCTTGGCCAAATCCTGCCTCTACTCCTGCAAATCCTAGGTGCATGATAAAAACCAAAGCGGTGGCTAACATCATCCATATATTATTGGCAGTAAGCAAATTTGCCTCAATGGCAGCAGCGGTGGCTGCGTCAGCTCCTCCACCATCTTGTAGTGCGTCAAAAAAAGTTAAAATTGTTGATTCGTTTTTCATACTTTGTTGTGTTTTAGATTTATAATTTCTATCGAGTTAGGTTATTTATAAGGCGAATTTTATATTATTTTCATTGAAATAGAAGAGATAGGCTATTTTTTTACCCTATTTAGATAAAATTTACATTAATTTTAAAAAATGTGGTTATTTTTAAAATATCATTATCGGCATACCTCCTAAAGGATCATAACAAGAAGTATCATGACTCTTTTTTATCCCTTTCACCACTAAAACTGTCTAATTTTAGCTTTTGAGACGATTCACATATTTTCAATAAATGTACGAACCGTACAATATATGATTAATGAAATCCGTAAATATTAAAAATATTATAGCTTTTCAGTGAAATAAGCATCGATTGTATATTAAGGAGCCATGATTTTTTTTGGAGATCTATTTTAGAATCGCTTTAGATCTAGCCATCTATAATTATTGAAGATCAAGCGTTTCGCGGAGTAAGTGAAATAATAGAAAATCAAAGTAAATAATAACGCAATAGCGACATTGGATGATCAACCTTTATTTCAAGGCCATAGCTATGCTTACCAATCGAGCCTGCACTGCTTAGTACTATCGGTTAAACCCTTCGGGAGGTTTCAAGAAAAAGCGTTGATTCCTGTTATGTCGGCACCCAGAATCAATAAATGAATATCATGTGTCCCCTCATAAGTGACGACAGATTCAAGGTTCATCATATGTCGCATCATGGGAAATTCGCCCGTAATACCCATGCCTCCATGTATTTGTCGTGCTTCTCTGGCTACATTCAAGGCTACTTCAACACTATTTCTTTTTGCCATAGATATTTGAGGCGTAGTCGCCTTGCCTTGCTCCATCAACAATCCTAATTTCCAATTAAGTAATTGGGCTTTGGTAATTTCTGTTAACATTTCTGCCAATTTTTTCTGAATTAACTGAAATGATCCTATCGGCTTCCCAAACTGAATCCGTTCTAATGAATATCTGCGGGCGGCGTCGTAACAATCCATAGCCGCTCCAATCGCTCCCCAAGCAATTCCATACCGAGCACTGTCGAGACATTGCATGGGTGCGCCCAAACCTGTTTTCCCTTGCAATAAATTTTCTTTAGGAACCTTGACATCACTAAAAACAAGTTCTCCTGTGCAGGATGCCCGCAATGACCATTTCCCATGGGTCTCCGGCGTGGTAAACCCTTCCATCCCTCGTTCTACAATCAGACCATGAATTCTACCCTTTTCATCTTTTGCCCAAACAACGGCAATGTCCGCATGAGGTGCGTTGGAAATCCACATTTTGGCTCCATTCAACAAATAATGATCTCCTTTATCTTCAAACCTCGTCTCCATCCCAGACGGATTCGAGCCATGATTAGGTTCTGTCAAACCAAAGCACCCTAACATTTCACCTGAAGCTAGTTTGGGTAAAAACTTCTGCTTCTGCTCCTCAGAGCCATAAGTATAAATAGGATACATTACCAAGGAACCTTGAACGGATGCAGTGGATCGCATTCCCGAATCACCTCGTTCGATCTCTTGCATGATAAGCCCGTAAGAGATGTAGTCCAGTCCACCCCCACCATATTGCACTGGGACGGTGGGACCAAAAGCTCCAATCATTCCAAACTTTGACACAATCTCGTTTGGGAAGTGATTTTTCTCTGCCCAACCTTCAATAAAAGGGGTAATTTCTTTTTTGACAAAGTCTCTAATAGAAGCTCGAATCATCAAATGCTCTTCACTTAGTAGGTCGTCAAGCTGATAATAATCTGGAGACTCAAAATGATCCTGATGATTACTTGTCATTTGATGGCTCGGAGAAGATGAAGTTTTGGACATTTGGTTAACTTTGTTTCACATTGAATTATAATTCAAATTTACTTTGCAATGCATTCACTTAATCCTTTTTATGAGAAAATATTTTATTGGAGTTTATCATTTTAATCGTGGATAAAAATTATTATCTCCTCTTTTTTACTCTGTTCTGGACCTCCATCTGTCAGGGGCAATTATTACTTCAAAAAAACTATTTTGACGAACAAAATCGAAAAGTTGAAAGCGTCATAAGTATTTCCGTTAATGACTCCACATTGGAAGGGCCTTACCTCGCTTATTATCCAAATGGACATAAAAAAATCGAAGGGTTTTATCGCTTCAATAAGGCGGATAGCTTATGGACCTATTATCACGATAATAATTATGAAAAAGCCGTTGGCTATTTTCTGAAAAATAAGCAACATGGACTTTGGCAATATTATGACAGCTCAGGGGTCAAAAAAAGGGAAGTCACCTTTAAGAATGGACTGAAAAGCGGTTTATACAAAGATTATTATAGCGTAGAGAAAATAAAATCATCAGGAAAATTATTAAATGGCAAAAAAATAGGTCTTTGGAAAGAATATAATCAAGATGGAGTCTTAAATAACACAAAACGGATTCAGAATGATACCGTCGTAGTACAACGCTACTTTTATTCCAATGGGAATATAAAACAGCAAGGAACAAAAATAAACAAGGTGAGCTCTGGTCAATGGACTTATTTTTTTGAAAATGGTCAAGTGGCCAGCGATGGTTTTTATAAAGACAATACGAAAGAGGGTACTTGGGTTTATTGGAATGAAAATGGAGTAAAAAAGGCTGAAGGAAATTATACACTAGGAAAGAAACAAGGCTATTGGGAATTTTTTGATGAAAATGGCATCCTCAAAAGTTCAGGCGATTTCTCAAATGACCATGGCAATATAAAAGCTTTCGACACTGCCGGCAATATTCAATCTCAAGGAAGTCTTTTAAATGGTAAAAAATGGGGTGATTGGATTTACTTTGACACTGATGGAGAAATGATTGGTAAGGCCGTTTTCAAAAATGGATTGGGTGTCTATAAAGGTTTTTATCCCGATGGTTCTTTACATACAATTGGTACCTTAGAAAACGATAAGAAAATTGGGGAATGGATGATTTATGATAAAAAAGGAAATTTGCAAGGTAAGTACACTCCTTTCTACCAAAATTCATTAGGGATCCAACCTCAAACGGACTTCGACCAAATCATCAATCCAAACTTAGAATCACAAAATCCTGATTTTTTGTATAAGCCCGATTTAAATAGATACTTTAATAAAAGGAACCAAGAATACAGGGGATTGATTCTCACCTCAGGACTTCTCAATCCTCTATTCAATCAAATATCCATGGGTATAGAATTGTATTTTCAAGAACGATTGGGTTATGAAATCCTTTATAGTTATTATCGTGATCCCATCTTCAAAAAATTCTCAGATATCGATGACTATAAGCCATATGAATATGGTCATAATCTCCTATTTAAGCAAAAATTCTATCAAAATGACAGTGATTTGGGTATGCCTTATTTTGGCCATCAAATTTCTTTGATGCTGCACAAACACCAATTAAATGGGCTAGATCAAACAGCACTCCCCTTTCAACCCCTATTCATCCAATGCCGGGAAATATCCCTCGAATATGGTATCTATATTGGATATAAATGGATGAAAAAATCAGACGGGAAAGGTTTTGTCTTAGATGCTTTTACTGGAGTGAATATAGGCATGACAAAATGGGAAGGATTATATGGTGAAAACATCAAATACGATGATTATTTTAACGATGTAAAACTAGAGTCTTCTTTACTCACTTTTAACTTGGGTATCATGATCGGTTTTTCGACAAAAAGTATAAAATGAAAATACAAAAACACACGCTCATCATAGGAGCTTCTCCAAATCCATCAAGATATGGGAATATAGCTGCCCTCAGACTCCATGATGCCGGGAAATCATTTATCCCTGTTGGGATAAAGTCAGGACTGATTGCTGGAAAAAAAATAGAAGATCTCAGTACCCTTAAAAAATATGATGATATCGATACCGTGACCCTTTATCTCAACCCAAAAAATCAATTGGCCTATGAAGATTATATCCTTTCTATGAAACCTAAAAGAATCATCTTTAATCCTGGAACGGAAAACCCTAAGTTCATGGATCGTGCTCAAAAAGAAGGCATAGAGGTTTTACAAGCCTGTACCTTAGTTATGTTGGCTTCAAACACTTTCGATTAATTGCCGGCAGAAGTCCATTTCTCTACATACAGCTCATCCCATTCTAAGATTTTTTTTTAGATACAAATCTTTATTCCGATAATCAAAATATTCTCATGATTATAAGACTATTTTTAATTACTTTTGTATACAGAATATATATTTATGTCAGAAAATAAAGCACCCAATAAATCAGAATACTCAGCCAGTAATATTCAGGTTCTAGAAGGACTTGAAGCCGTTAGAAAACGGCCGGCAATGTACATAGGTGACATTGGGGTCAAAGGATTACACCATCTTATATGGGAAGTAGTTGACAACTCTATCGATGAGGCTTTAGCTGGACACTGTTCGGATATCAATGTTGAAATTAATACTGATCATTCTATTACCGTGACTGATAACGGTCGAGGCATCCCAACAGACCTTCACGAAAAAGAAAAGAGGTCTGCACTTGAAGTAGTCATGACCGTACTTCACGCCGGAGGTAAGTTTGATAAAGACACCTACAAAGTTTCAGGGGGTCTTCATGGGGTGGGTGTCTCCTGTGTAAATGCCCTTTCAAGTAAATTGATTGCTACTGTTCATAGGAATGGAATCATTTATCAGCAAGAATACAACAAAGGGATACCAAAATACACCGTTAAAGAAGTAGGTACTACGGACATTACAGGTACAGTTATTGAATTCCATCCTGATAAAGAAATATTCACGGCTACTGAATACAATTATGAGACTGTCGCCACCAGATGCCGAGAACTTTCTTTTTTAAATGCAGGAATTACCATCACTTTAAAAGATCATAGAGAGCAGGAGGATGATGGATCAACCAAAGGAGAAACTTTTTTATCCACGGGGGGATTAAAAGAATTTGTAGAGTATTTGGATGTCTCGAGAGAAACCTTAATCCCTCATCCCATCTACATGGATGGTGAAAAAGGCGCGATCCCTGTTCAAGTGGCATTGAGTTATAACACCTCTTATACTGAGCATGTCATCTCTTATGTCAATAACATCAATACCATTGAAGGAGGTACGCACATCGCAGGATTTAGACGTGCCCTAACCAGAACCTTGAAAGCCTATGCCGACAAATCGGGCATCCTTGATAAAGTGAAAGTGGAAATCACGGGTGATGATTTTAGAGAGGGACTTACTGCCGTAATATCTGTAAAGGTGGCCGAACCTCAATTTGAAGGTCAAACCAAGACGAAATTAGGAAACTCTGAAGTAAGTGGAGCCGTAGATACTTGTGTCAGCGAGATGCTCAATAACTATTTGGAAGAAAACCCAAAAGAAGCTCGACAAATTGTTCAGAAAGTCGTTTTAGCGGCTCAAGCACGTCATGCAGCCAGAAAGGCACGTGAAATGGTGCAACGAAAAAATGTTTTAGGTGGATCAGGATTGCCAGGAAAACTAGCAGATTGCTCAAATAAAGACCCTAAGGCCTGTGAAATTTATCTCGTTGAAGGAGACTCTGCTGGTGGATCAGCCAAACAAGGTAGAGACAGAATGTTTCAGGCGATTCTTCCATTAAGAGGTAAAATTCTTAATGTTGAAAAGGCACAAGAACACCGTATTTACGATAATGAGGAAATAAAAAATATGATTACTGCCTTGGGGGTTTCCTTCGGTACTCCAGAGAATGAGAAGGCACTGAATATGGAAAAACTGAGATATCACAAAGTCATCATTATGACAGATGCAGATATTGATGGCAGTCATATTAGAACCTTAATTTTAACTTTCTTCTTTAGGTACATGAACGATCTAATAGAAAAAGGTTATCTCTACATCGCTTTGCCACCCCTTTATCTAGTCAAAAAGGGGAAAACAGAAAAATACGCTTGGTCTGATGATGATCGTGATCGTGTGGTTAAAGAAGTTGCAGGCAATGGAAAGGAAGAAAATGTGAGTTTCCAACGATACAAGGGTTTAGGAGAAATGAATCCTGAACAACTCTGGACGACTACCATGGACCCTAAAAACAGAAGTTTAAAGCAGGTTACTATCGAATCTGCAGCTGAGGCTGACCGATTGTTTTCCATGTTAATGGGTGATGAAGTAGCTCCAAGAAGAGAGTTTATTGAGAAAAATGCGAAATACGCCAAAATAGATGCTTAAAACCATTTAATTCGTCTTCTTTTGTATCTATCTTTAGAAGATGAAGAATAGTTTACTACTCCTAATAATAGCCATGCCTTTTGTCTCTCTATCGCAGGGAACTTACTGGCAGCAAGCAGTAGATTACATAATGGAAATAGACGTTGATGTGGAAAAGCATCAATTTTCTGGACATCAAATACTGCGCTACACTAATAACAGTCCAGATACACTTCACAAAATTTACTACCACCTCTATTTTAATGCCTTTCAGCCCGACGGCATGATGGATGTGCGAAGTAGATCCATAGAAGACCCCGACGATAGAGTCATGGATCGAATTTCAAAATTGAAGGATGATGAAATTGGATATCATATCATAGAAAACCTCTCACAAGAAGGTGCTGAGCTATCATTCAATATAGAATATACCGTGATTGAAGTTGAACTGGCCCACCCCATCTTACCTGGATCCACAACGGAACTAAATATGAACTTCAAATCCCAAATACCTGTTCAAATCCGAAGATCAGGTAGGGATAACAAGGAAGGGATTTCTTATTCCATGGCCCAATGGTATCCCAAAATAGCCGCATATGATACGCGAGGATGGCACGCAGAACCCTATGTGGCCAGAGAATTTTATGCCCCCTGGGGACAATTTGATGTTTCTATCACGATAGATAAGAATTATGTCGTCGCTGCCTCAGGGATTTTAGAAAACAATAATGTAATAGGATATGGTTATCAAGACGATCCCTTGATTGACCAAAAGCATAAGGGCAGAAAACTCACTTGGCATTTTGTCAATGAAAAAGCCCATGATTTTATGTGGGCAGCCGACCCTGATTATATTCACCAAATAGCTCAGGTACCCAATGGCCCCAAATTGCATTTTTTTTATCAGCAAGGACAAGCCACAAGGCATTGGGAAAAGTTACCAGAAATAATTATAGCTGCCTTTCAGTATATGAATACTCATTTTGGAGCATACCCCTTTAGCGATTTCTATGTAATTCAAGGAGGAGATGGCGGTATGGAATATCCTATGTCTACACTCATTACAGGTAATAGAGATTTATCAAGTCTTGTAGGCGTGACCGTTCATGAAGCTTTGCATAGTTGGTATCAAGGCGTTTTGGCTACCAACGAAAGTTATTATCATTGGATGGATGAAGGTTATACCAGCTATGCGAGCAGTCTTACCATGAGCCATTTAATGGGAACCGACAACAACCGATCACATGCCAAAAATTATACCAATTATTTCAGTTTGGTCTCTAGTGGCAAGGAGGAACCCATGTCAACGCATGCCGATTATTTTGAAACTAATTTTGCCTACAAAAGAGCGGCCTATTCAAAGGGTGCAGTAAGCTTGTCTCAATTGGGCTACCTCGTGGGTAATGCATGCCTTGAAGAAATTCTATTGACTTATTTTGATCAATGGAAATTCAAACATCCCAACATGCATGATTTCATCAAGATAGCCGAAAAAGCTTCATCTATGGAGTTAGATTGGTATTATGACTATTGGGCCCACTCGATCAAAACCATTGACTACGGCATTCAAGAGGTTAATGCTGTTGGAGCATCTACCCATATTCAACTCAAAAGAATCGACCCCATGCCCATGCCTATCGACCTGGTAGTTACTTTAAAAAATGGGACTAAAAAATCTTATTACATCCCATTAGGTATCATGCGAGGTATTAAAAAACCAGAAAATGCCATGGCGCGTCAAATAATGAAAGACTGGCTTTGGACCCATCCCACCTATGATTTGCGTATAAAAGTTAATTTGAATGATATAAAATCGATAGAAATAGATCCCAGTCAAAGAATGGCTGATATTGACCGATCCAATAACAGCTATCCCAACGAATAAATAGCACTAGGGTATCAGAGCTTTCAGAGAGATTACCCGAGTTGAATTCGAAGGGTCATTGGTAAATAAAGTTATATTTTTAAACTGACGGCCTTTTCTATTGATCGGATCCAATTTAATCATCAAAACCGTACTGTCTCCTCCCGGAATATTCTCATCTTTTAAATTCCAATCAACACACCCACAATTAGATTTTATCGTCCTGATGTTTAATACATCAATTCCTCTATTGTACAAACTTAAATTATGAAATTTGGGCTGATTCGCTAATATTTTACCAAAATCTATATTTTCATCGGATAAGTCAAGTTTTGGATAATTGACTGAATCTACCCTGGATGATGGTCCAGCTTCAAAATATTCTTCAATAGTAGCTACCACACTTATCCGTTTTAGGGGCATCTCTACATCCGTAGTTATGATATCCAACCCATCTCTAAAAAAACCCAAATCTGCTCTATGAACGGGATCATAATTTAAAAGAAGGGTCCCTATAGATTTGGGAGGCAAGATATTGGGTATTATCTTTAATTGAATGAAGTCTGGGATTCTAGATGAACCCATCAGAAAGGTCATTACACTGTCTGAATTATTATAAATTTTAAATTCTTTTTCAACTATCTGGTGATGCCAAATAGCGCCCATATTAAGTAGTTTGTAAGGCAAAAAAAGATTTCCATAATGGATAGGGAATGCCGAAATCATGTTTTTGGCATTATTAATAACATAACCTATTATTTGCAAGGTGGTACTGGTTCCATCATTAGTCACCACATGAATGAGCTTATGGAAAGCTCCAGATCTCTTAGAGGCATTAAAGGACACGGTGATTGAGTCTAGTGCCTTGGGTGCTATTTTTGCGATATTCCATTCCGTTACCACGCAATCGCAGGAAGCTTTTACTGAGGTGATCCCAACACTATCTATGCCCTCATTTAAAAAGGTAAAAGTATGGCTAACCTCTTCATATTCAATGATATCTCCAAAACGATGAACAGTTTGCTGAAATTTAATATTTGACTGTCCGTAGCCAAAGAATGAAAGAAATATAAAAACGATTGAAAGGTGCCTCATGATATCTTCGCAATATTACGCGAAAACTCACAATTTTAGTCGTTAATAATTGATTTCTCAACTAGGAATTATAGGTTTGTAAAAAAAAAGAAAAATGGCCAGAATATTAACCGGAATCCAAAGTTCTGGAAAACCACATTTAGGCAATTTATTGGGTGCCATACTTCCTGCAATTGCACTCAGCAAGGAACAGCACAATGACTCCTTTTTTTTTATTGCTGATTTACACTCACTCACCACCATCAAAGATCCTGAAATCAGAAAGGAAAATATGAGATCAGTGGCTGCCGCCTGGATTGCTTGTGGATTTAATACTGAAAAAAACACTTTTTATCGTCAGTCAAAAGTCCCCGAAGTTTGTGAGTTGGCATGGATTTTAAATTGCTTTACCCCTTTTCCTATGCTGGCCAATGCCCACTCTTTCAAAGATAAGTCTGAGAAGCTCAGTGATGTGAATGCGGGTCTATTTGTATATCCCGTACTCATGGCAGCCGATATCTTGCTGTACGATGCTCATATTGTTCCCGTAGGTAAAGATCAGAAGCAGCACTTGGAAATGACGCGCGATTTAGGCCTTACATTCAATCGAAAATTTGGTGATACTTTTGTTATTCCTGAACCTCAGATCAGTGATCAAATGGAGGTTGTTCCAGGAATTGACGGCAAAAAAATGAGTAAATCTTATGGGAATACCCTCGATATTTTTCAATCTGATAAAAATCTCAGAAAGAACATCATGAGTATTCAAACAGACAGTTTAGCCTTGGAAGCTCCTAAAAATCCGTCTACCTGCAATGTCTTTAAACTCTACGAATTACTTGGATCTGATGATGAAATTCAAGCTTTACGTAAATCATATGTAGGTGGTAATTATGGCTACGGCCATGCCAAACAAGAACTATTTGAACTTATCCTCAAAAGATTTGCCATAGAAAGAAAAACTTATGACGAGCTCATGGCTCACCCTGAACTATTGGAAAAAATGCTTTGCGCAGGAGAAATTAAAGCCTCTAAAATCGCCCAATCCGTGTTGGCTCGAGTAAAGGATAAAATAGGTTTTTAAATAAATAAAAGCTGATCTGATCCTTTTTAAAACCCGTTACTTTAATAAAAATAGCATAAATGAATTTCAAAGAAAAAGCCCAATCTTGGTTGAACTCAAGTAAATTAAGTGATGCTGCCCGTCAGCAAATTGAGCTATTAAAAAAAGACCCCATTGCCTTTGAAGACGCCTTTTATAAGGATCTCGCTTTCGGAACAGGTGGCTTAAGGGGCCTCATGGGTATAGGATCTAATAGAATCAATGAATACACGGTAGCTATGGCGACTCAAGGGTTTGCCAATTATCTAAAAGAAGCCTTTCCAAATCAACAAATAAAAGTAGCCATTGCTCATGATAGCAGGAATAATACTGAATTATTTACCCGCATTACGGCCGAGGTTTTCAGCGCCAATGAGATTCTTGTCTACCTCTTTAAAGAGCTTCGTCCTACACCCACCCTCTCTTTCGCCATCAGAACCCTTCAATGTCATGGAGGCGTCGTCTTGACCGCCTCTCATAATCCCAAAGAGTACAATGGCTATAAGGCATATTGGAATGATGGAGCGCAATTAATCGCGCCTCATGATGACCATGTTATCAATAATGTCAAATTAATTAAATCCATTGATGAAGTAAACTTTGATAAAAAGAGTAACCTCATTAAATACTTGGATGATACCGTCGATCACCAATACCTAGACATGATCGCATCGCTGAGTCTGAGCTCCCCTCAGAAAAACAAAGCAAGTGAACTGAAAATTGTTTTTTCGCCTATCCATGGAACGGGGATTACTTTGGTACCTTCGGCTTTGGAAAAATTTGGGTTTGAAAATGTCACTGTTGTTTCAGAGCAGGCCCAACCAGACGGTAACTTCCCTACCGTCATTTACCCTAACCCAGAGGAAGCAGAAGCTCTAGAGATCGCCCTTAAAACCGCTAAGAATATCGATGCCGACCTCGTTTTGGCAACCGATCCAGATGCAGATAGAGTCGGGATTGCTGCCAAAAATGCAAACCACGAGTTTGAACTGCTCAATGGGAATCAAACCGCCGCACTACTCATCTATTATTTACTTACGCAGTGGAAAGAAAAAGGGCAGTTAAAAGGGCAGGAATACATTGTAAAGACCATCGTTACAACAGAACTCATTAGTGCCATTGCCGCACATTTTAAGGTAACCTGTTTGGATACATTAACGGGTTTTAAATATATCGCTGAAAAAATTCGTCAACTTGAAAGTACACAAACCTTTATCGGTGGTGGAGAAGAGAGCTATGGCTATTTAATTGGAGATAAGGTACGCGACAAAGATGCCGTAATGTCTTGTGCGATGATTGCTGAACTCACTGCTTGGGCCAAAGAACAGAACAAAACCCTATTTGACTTATTACTCGACATATGGATCAAATTCGGCCTCTACCATGAAGGGCTTATTTCAATTACCAAAAAAGGTAAAGCCGGTGCCCTTGAAATCCAAGAAATCATGAATAAACTCAGGAACAACCCTCCAATCTTCTTAAATGATTTTTTGGTAACTGAAATTATTGACTATTCAAACCTTACACATTTAGAAACCAAAACAAAAAAAATCCTCCCTTTAGACTCACATAAATCTAATGTTTTGCAGTTCATTACAGAAGATGGATCACGGGTATCGATCAGACCCTCGGGCACCGAACCTAAAATAAAAATCTATTTTTCAGTACATTCTTCATTGCAAAGAAAAAGTGAGCTGAAAGAAAAAAAGGATCAGCTTGATACCCAAATCTCAAAACTTTCAAAATCATTATTGAAGCATTTCTAATCACTTTAGATACTCTCACGCTCATTTTTTGAACATTAATGTTTAATTTCACCTTTGGTGAATTAAAGAAATAGAAAAAGCCCTCTTTCAAACAAGCCTAAAGCATGATGATCTTTTTTAATATTATTTTAATTGCCATTGGATTTGCGTTGCTCATAAAAGGAGCTGACTTTCTTGTAGATGGCGCCTCATCGCTTGCCAAAAGATTTAATGTCTCTGATATCGTTATTGG
>Ga0114995_10002044_pt1 | contig 14005 bp, 12 predicted proteins | sample ArcticOcean_MG_C_11_FD_87038 | JGI IMG/M metagenome (GOLD analysis project Ga0114995, IMG submission 87038) | Marine microbial communities from western Arctic Ocean - ArcticOcean_MG_CB2_154 | ecosystem: Environmental > Aquatic > Marine > Oceanic | place: Arctic Ocean: Canada Basin | collected... | reverse complement strand
TTGATGGACCGTTATTTGCAAACATGGTTAACGGTGGCCGTACACCATTATTGTCCGCCCATAAACTTACTGAAATGGGTTACCAGATTGCTATCCACCCAGCAGTTGGATTTTTGGCAATGGGCCACGCGCTCACGAATTCCTATGCAGATTTGCTCCAACACGGGGAAACCAGTAAAGGGGTACCACTCTACCCCTTTGACGAGTTCAACAAACTAATGGGCTTTGAGGATATTTGGGAGTTCGAAAAGAAGTTCGTAGACTAAGATATGGAGCACCATAAAAAAGACCATCCTTGGCAATTTTTCGAAAGGAGATTTTTATGACGGACGCAACACAGAGTTATGCTAATGTTTACAACAACAATGTGGGGTTTGGACAAAAGCCTGCATTGATCATGATTGACTTTGCGCATGCGTATTTTGATACTAATTGTCCTCTATTCGCTGATGTGGACGATGCGTTAGAAAGCGCGCTAAGGGTTAGAGCCGGCGCACATCACGCAGGTATTCCTGTTTTTTTGACCCGTGTTATTTATCAAAAGGATGGGTATGATGGTGGTCGGTTTTTTGAGAAGGCCAAACCATTGGAGGCGTTTATAGCAGGGCGTAAAACTGCTGAATTCGCAAAGGGGCTGGAACCACACGAAAATGAAACAATCATTACTAAGCAATATCCCAGCGCGTTTTTTGGAACGAGCCTTGCCTCCACACTACACGCTGCCAAGGTGGACAGTGTAATTTTAACAGGTTTGACTACCAGTGGCTGTGTGCGTGCTTCCTGCGTCGACTCGATGTCGCACGGGTTCACAACTAGTGTTGTAAGACAGGCGTGCGGAGATCGCCACGAAACGCCACATCAGGCCAACTTGTTTGATATGAACGCAAAATATGCTGATGTTATAAATGAATCTGACATATTATCCCATATGAAAACACTCATATGAGTACTGTTGCAATTATTGGAGCAGCGGGAGGCATTGGTCGGGTCCTTGTTGATGAGCTAATTGCAAACGGTATAAATATCATCGCCTTGGATCTTCCAAAATCTCTGAGCGCTCATCCTTTAAAATGTTCATCAATACCCATTGACGTACTTGATAGCGACAGCATCAATCTAGCTACCCGCATTGTCAGAGGTATGGATGTAGAGCTTGATGGGTTAGTAAACCTTGCTGGTTACACCAAGGGTGTTAGGCCTCTGGTAGAAATAGATTTAGCAGCTTTTGACGATACCATTATGGGTAATTTAAGAGGTGTATTCACAAGCACGCGTGCACTACTTCCACTTATGGCTAAAAACGCATCGGTTGTGACTGTGGCATCAGGGTTGGCACAATCCATTCGACCCGGGCACGGTGCCTATGCGATGGCTAAGGCGGGTATCATTGCAATGACTAAAACTCTTGCGATTGAGGAAGCTCCACGCATACGGGTAAACGCAGTTGCTCCAGGACCAGTACAAACTGCCTTTTTGACTGGAGGGACGGGAGTTTCTAATGAAGATCAGGCGTCTATCATCGATGTTAGAAAAATGGCATCAGCGACGCCACTTGGTCGGATAGCAATCCCTACAGATGTGACGGGCCCAATTAGGTTTCTGCTCAGCAAGCAAAGTGGTTTTATGACGGGTCAAGTTCTCTGGATAAACGGTGGGGCATATATGCCCTGAAAGTTGCCCAGCCAAAAAATTTATGCGCGGCTTCGTCACTCTGGCTACAGCAATAACTTAGTAATAAATAATATTTTTGTATATTATCTTCAAAAACCCTTTTCACCTAGGCGTTCGCTTAATACAATTATTTATTTAATATCTCATGTCTAAGTAGTTGCAGAGCAACAAAAATATTCCTTCATCAAATCCATTTTAGATCTAAACCAGAAAAGATCTAAAATGTTGATAGCTCCATGAGCATTATTTTGATTTTTTAGTTTAGCCAAATATTTTTAGCCTTTAGAATTCAATCACTATCTGAGAAAACGGGCATAAAGACATCTTCATGGCGTTTCACATAGCAGCTACCTGTATTCCCAAAGTGCATTGGTATAAGGAGTTTAGAAGTCGCGCACAGGCTATCCAAAAGTGTTATGCGAACTTGCCTAGCAAGCTTCTGGTCAAAGCAAAAAGCGCTGCTCCACTCAGGCTGAACCATTTGAATAGGAGAGTGAAGAACGTCACCACAAAATACGCCAGTATGGCCCTCACAATTCGCATCAATGCTCATATGACCAGGTGTGTGTCCAGCTGATGATTTCAAAACGAGACCGTCAGCTAGTTGAAAACCATCAGTGACCAAATCCATTTGACCTGATTCCATGACCGGCAAGACGCTGTCTTCAAAGCACCCATGGCCTACTATTTGTTCACTGGCAGCAATTTCTGCCTCCCAATGAGCATATTCGGTCCGCCCGGTAATATAACGAGCATTCGGAAAAGTTGGTACCCATCGGCCATTTTCAAGTTTTGTATTCCAGCCTACATGATCAGCGTGCAAGTGTGTGCAAAAAACAATATGAATATCTTCCGGTTTCAGCCCAGTGGACGCCAGCGCCTCCATCCAAGACGTATCCTTGCGTTCATGCCAATCAGATCGGGCTGGACGCCTCTTGTGATTTCCAACACATGAATCTACTAAGATATTGCGGCCTTTGCGCTTTAGGAGCCAAGAACGAACGGCCAAGCGGACATTGCCATGATTTAAAAAATTAGGCTCTAGCCAATGCAGATATCGTTGTAATTTTTGATGATCTGATTGAGGAAAAATTATTGCGAGAGGGATATCGAACGAACGTATATCGCAGATCTCAGTCACCGTCATATCACCAAGTGCAAAATTTAACATACTGGGCTCTTACAAGTGGGGAAACCCATTAAAATTTGAGTGATTAAAGATACTGTGATGCGCCTCATGCTGAAGTCCTTTGAATTCAGGTAATGTTAAGCAGACCTTATGCAATCCCAAAAGTAAATTCTTATGTTGCGGATGCAGTTAAAAAACGGGGATTTAATTGCACATAATTTACTATCTGAAATTAAATAATAAATAAAAATCTGAAACTATACTCGTAAGGTAGGAACTAGACTTCTTACCCCCTCACTTTTGGCATCAGCAACTTAATTACTAGTTAAAAAAAAGTTTAACAAGAATAGTCTCTTTACCATTCCAGATCACCAACCCAGCATCACCTGTGGCCTCTCTAAGAGCCATACGTTGCTTGAAGTAGCGAACAAGCATGTTTTGCGTTGCCGACCTTTCGGCATGCTGAAGCACCCTCAGTCTGCGTTAAATGTCACGTTCTTCGTGCGTCATGGAAACGTCCGCCATTCAGAAACTGGGGAATTTACAGAAAGTGTCCCGAAAGTCAGTACATACCTACAATCTAAAACATCGAATTTGGCAAGAAAAGTACCAGTGAAGGGACGAGTACCAATATGGCTAGCCTAATAATATCAACAATCCAAAAAGGAGTTACACCTTTAAAAATTGTTGTTGTGGAAACATCTCCGATCACACCTTTAAGCACAAAAACATTTAAACCAACAGGTGGAGTAATAAGGCTAATTTCGGTCACAACAACAACGATTATGCCGAACCAAACTGGATCAAAGCCAAGGCCTGTAACTAAAGGGAAGAAGATAGGCACCGTTAGTAAAAGCATCGACAAGCTTTCAAACACACAGCCTAAAATAAGATAAATAACCAAAATTATTAACATAACAAGCATTGGCGCAAGCCCAGCCGCAGATACTATGAAACGCAAAGCTTCAGGCAGGCCAGCCATATTAACAAAATTCGAAAATACCCACGCACCGATCAGTACAGCAAATAGCGCAGCTGTTGTCTGAACTGTTTCTATCAATACCTGCAGCGTTTTTGCAAAATTAAGCTTGCCGCGTGATAGCGCAATAAGGAACGCTCCTGCAGCGCCCATGCCAGCTGCTTCGGTTGGAGAAAAAGTGAGGTTAAGTGGCCAGACATCGAGGACGCCATAAAGCCCCCCAATAACAATAAAAAATAACAGCAAAACAGCCCAAACTCCGCGCAATGCGCGCAAGCGGTCAATTATACTGGTGCGTTGACCAGCAGGGCCAGCTTTGGGGTTGCGGATAATAGTATACCGTACGGCAACCAGATATAAAATAATGCCTAGTAAGCCTGGTACAATCCCAGCAATAAATAATTTCCCAATACTTGTTTCAGTTAAAAGTCCATAAATAACAAGGATGACTGAGGGTGGGATCAGAATGCCTAAAGTGCCGCCAGCGGCTATAGATGCGGTCGAAAGGCTGTCGTCATAATTGTATTTACGCATTTGCGGCATTGCAACCTTTGACATAGTTGCCGCTGTTGCCAACGAAGATCCACATATCGCAGAAAAGCCAGCGCAAGCAACAATAGTTGCCATAGCCAACCCACCCCGTAGATGCCCTAGAAAGGCATATGATACCTGATAAAGCTCTTTGGAGAGACCACCCTTATTCACAAATAATCCCATTAGGATGAAGAGTGGTACAACCGATAGCCCATAATCCTGTGATGTATCAATAACCAGTCTGCCAACCATTGAAATTGAGGCCCGGAAGCCTCTGATTTCAGCATACCCAGCAAAGCCAACCAGCCCCATCGCAATCGCGATGGGCATCCGCAAGAATACTAAAACAAGAACTACGCCAAGGCCAATTATAGAAAGTAGCATCAGACAGGACCTTTTGCGGAAGTGAAAATTAGCAGTGTGGCACGAGCTAAAAATGTGAGTGCAGTTACAAAAGTAAATAAAGCGATAAACCAGCCAATATAATGTTGCGGTAGATTGAGATACTCTGTGACGTCGCCGTAACTTCTAGCGCGTTCAGCTAAATCCCAAACACGTTTTGCAGGCCATAACAGAATAACACCACAGGTAAGGTCAATTGTAATATCCCTAATTAAGGCAAGCCTGCGAGAAAAAAATGGGTCCATTAGGTCAACGACAATATTATTGCCCTTCCAGCTCACAATAGGCAGCGACGAGAAAACAATAATTGCCATAAACAACCGTGTGAGTTCGGTAGCAGATTCAATGGGATTACCAAATAGGCTACGTAATACAACGTCAGAAAAAGTCATAGCCATAAGTATGAAAAGGGCACTTGCGCCGAGCCATGTTGGTAGAACGGCCACGTAGCCCCAAAACCCAGTTTGCCTAAATGACATATCCCAAGTGGCCTCTGGTAATGGCTTTGTAACATCTGGCTCATTCATGACAGTAAATCCGCTTTAGATGACAAGGCCCAGTGGTAGGCCTTGTCTGGTGAGCCTTCGTTAAATTGAAGGTGCTGCCATTATTCAGCTGCCATTTGCTCTTTTATGAATGCATGGACTGCAGATGCATCAACACCTTTTTCACTTACTTCTGCAATAACTTTTGTAATTAAAGGGCCAGTCATTGATTGCCATGTAGCTGCATCCTCAGCCGAAGCTTCTGTCAAGTTATTATCAGAATTTGCGTTTAAAGCCGCCATGCCCGCGGTGTCGATCGTATCCCAAGCCTTACCGGCCGCACGCGACAAGTTTTCACCAAACACTTTGCCAAGTGCAACACGGTCCACATCAGACAAATTGTCGAAGGTGTCTTGGTTCATAATAACAGCAAAAGACCCACGGTAAAAACCACCGGGCACTTGATATGTATTTTTAGCGACCTCAAATAGTTTAAAGCTCTTCTTAGCTTCCATGGGCATCATAACCCCATCAGCTGAATTTGAAGCTAACGTCTCATATACTTTTGGAGCAGGAACGCGGATACCTGTAGCACCCAGCGCGGCTCCAACATCGCCAGATACCCCCCCACCAAGACGCAGTTTCATACCAGATATATCTTCTAAAGAATTGATCTGAGCATTGGAGTGCAGAACTCCTGGACCATGGGTCATCATTGCCAATACTTTGACACCCTTATGTTCGCCTAAGCCCGCAAAGAATTTGTCGTAGGCGCGCCAACTTGCAACTGATGCAGCTTCTGCATTGCCTTCGTACCCTGGCAGTTCGATCATCTTTGTTGATACAAAGCGACCTGGAGAGTAACCATGGAAAATCCATGTAATATCTGCTGCACCGTCAAGAATTAAGTCAAATTGTGCAGGTGGAGAACCCAAACCATATTTAATTTCAGCACTAACACGACCGTTTGTTGCATCCTCCATTGCCTTGGTCAACTCGGGAAACATTATCGCATTCATACCATGTGTGGGTGGTGCCCAAGATGAAATTGTAAGAGTAGTATCAGCGGCATATGCGGCAAATGATGCTACAGAAAATGCAGCGGCAGCAAAGCCTGTTTTGAATAAATGTTTCATTGTGTATTTTCTCCCTTTTGTTTTCATAAGTCTAGCTATCCGCTTTGACCACGGTAGCGCCATCAATGGAATTGTTCGCCTAGCGGACAGGGTATTGGTTGTGCCAACTGGTGTTTGCAAGCCACACATCGTGCTTGGCGGGTTGGAAAATTGGCATTCGTCATGTCTTGATTCCATTAGTGTATATAAAAATATTAGTTGTTTTTTTAACAGAAAATAGTAAAATTTACTAAATATTATAAAAAATTAAAACAATTTCCATAACTTCCTGCGATATTTACTCAGTCAGGTCACCGACGCCTCAACCCGAGCTTTTCAGCAGTATTACAAGCACCACTACGGTATGCATCCCACTGAATGGCACGTTGTATTCCATTTCGGACGCTACAGTAGAATGACTTCACAGGAAACTTGGGAACGCGAAGGCATCGATAGAAGAAAGGTCATTAGTGCGATAGCTGCACTTGGCGAAAAACGATTCCTTACGAGTACAGAATTGCCCAATCATCGCTGCCATAGACTGTTTTTTGTGACATTACTCATATTGTGCGTTATTCTAAGATTACTTTAGCAGAAATCTCTATGGCAATTTTTTGCAACGCTACGGCATACCTTTCGATAGCACGCTCTAATTTCATTGCCTTGGTAACCCAAATAACCGATAGACACCCAATCACACGTTCATCAACAATGATTGGTACAGCAAGGCTAGAAGTTTTGGGTCTAAAAGATCGTGGGCCGCGTGTTGCAAAGCCTTGTTTGAAATAAGTAGTAAGGTTGTGGTCAAGCCAGCCCTTCTGCAAAAATAGAAAATCTTCGGTAATATTTTCTGCCCGTAGCAAATCGATTATTATTTCACGCTCTCGCTCCTGACAGACTGACAGATAAGCTCGACCAGATGAAGAGCGCAGCATTGGTAGAGAATAACCAACCATGCCTGGGTCAACCGATAGCGGGCTACGGCTATGAGTAGATTCTTGAATGACCATATGCGCGTCCTCATAAGTCGAAAGATCAACCGGCCAAGCGTGAGCATCAGTAAATTTTGTCAAAATTGGGGCCGCAATTTGGCAAAGCCTGGAACGAGTTGATGAGCTGTCACCTAAGGCCGCGGCCAGAGGCGACAAACGGACACGAGAGTCGGTTCCAGAGTAAAGAACGTAACCCTCATCTTCCAGCGTGTTAAGCAGGCGATACACTGTGGGACGAGGCAGCCCCAATGCAAAAGCTATTTCAGCAACGCGGGCTGCGCCCGCCCTGTTTAAGAACCGCAGTATATTTAGCCCACGTGAAAGAGCACGCACATTATCAGGACTTGACGACATTTACCTTGCCTTATCTCAGGCAAACAACATGCTCACCCAGGCTTGTAGTTTCATCCCGCAACTACGGATTGGTCAATAGCTCCAAAAATACTTTTTCCTTCACTATTGAACATTTCAAATCGGATAGTATCCCCCGGAGCCATAAACCGAGTGGTAACCTCGCCATTTCGTATGGTCTCAATCATACGTTTTTCCGCCAGACAGTTGGAGCCAACTTCATCATGATTTTCATTACTCACAGTCCCTGACCCAATGATGGTACCGGCCGCTAGATCTCTGGTACGTGCTGCATGTGCTATTAAATCTGTAAATTCAAAATTAAGGTCTTTACCAGCATGTACTCGCCCAAATTCAATACCGTTATACATTGTTATTAATGGCAAATTAATGCGGCCGCCGATCCATGCTGCACCCAACTCGTCAGGTGTAACACAAACTGGTGAAAAGGCGCTGGCAGGTTTTGATTGAAAAAAACCAAAACCTTTGACTAATTCTGGGCGCATGACATGGCGAAGACTAATATCATTACACAACATAATCAATTTTATATGTGATTTGGCTTGATCGGGAGAACAGCCCATAGGTACATCATCTGTAATAACAGCTATTTCACCCTCAAAATCTAGACCCCACTCCGTATCAACACACGGGATCGGATCAACTGGCCCAAGAAATCCATCGCTGCCTCCTTGATAAAGCATTGGGTCTGTCTCAGAGTTTACAGGCATGTCAGCGCCTCGCGCTTTGCGTACCAGTCGCATGTGACTTAAATAGGCACTACCATCAGCCCATTGAAATGCGCGCGGTAAGGGAGAAGCCAAAGCTTTGGGGTCATATGGGATAGTTTCAACCTCAGAAGCCTCCAGCTTGTTATTAAGATCCCGCAGCATAGGCTCAGTCCGTTCCCAATCCTCGATGGCATCACGAATGCTTGTAACAACCGATGTCGCTAGAACCATGCGTGACATGTCACGTGATACTATAACTGGCGTGCCATCACGGCCACCAATCTTCAATGACGCAAGTTTCATAATGTAAGCTCTCTTTCTTTTATTACCGAGATTGGTGAAGGCAGGCCAGTTGTTGCCATATCTATAATATCGTTTTCAAAAATAGCACTGGCAGCAATATATCTGTCGGGGCGTACCAATACTGCGTTCGTATTGAGACCGTCCAACACTTTGGCAAGGTTCGGGTGCGTCTCAGCATCCAAAACACTGATCACTGGAGTAACATTCCTATTCAGTGGATTACGAACGATTAAAACAGGAGAATAACCAACTGCATCATCCAATCGCTGGCCATCCCGAAGTATAGGTTGGCTGAACAAGCAACCACAGTGTGGACCATTACTGCTGACCAAGCCACCAAGATCACTAGCACCAAGGGGTGGCGTGATCGACGAAATACGCGCAGTTCCCGCCGCGTTATTTTCAGCCTGCGCCAGAGCAGACGGACTATCAATTGTATTTATCAAGCCACCAAGCCGTATCGCCATTTCAATAAATGTACGAACATGCGGGGAGCGTTCCTGCTGGTAGCTATCCAAAATACCTTCATATGCAGTTCCCTTAATGCGTAACGCCAGTTTCCACGCCAAGTTAGCAGCATCACGGATACCTGCACACATACCCTGCCCCATAAAAGGAGGGGTCAGGTGCGCCGCATCACCCGCTATAAATAAGCGACCCTTACGCCATTTTTTTGCCACGACTGATTGGAAGGTGTAAACTGCAGTCCGCTCCAATTCAGCATCCTCAGCAGTAATCCAGGGCCTAAGAAACTTCCAGATTGCGTCACTACAGGTGACCTCCTCATCAGTTTCTCCCTCTAACATAGTGATTTCCCACCTCCGCCGTTTGGCAGGGTTACGGCAGTAAGTCATTGGGCGCACAGGATCACAGAATTGAATTGAGTAGTCACCCAGATCAGGCCGCTCTCTTTTCAATAGCAAATCCACAACAAGCCACCGCTCATTAAATCCCAAATCATCTAAATCAGATCCAATAGCACCTCTCACTAAAGAATTCGCACCATCACATCCCACTAAATATTTGGCATTCAGTGACTGCTCAAGCCCATTGCTAATATCGCGACAAAGGACGCTTACGTTTTCAGCATGCTGCTCAATATTTATAACTTCGGTACCTTTCAGAACTACTGCAGTTGAGTAGCCAGAAAGCTTATTACGCAACAGTTGCTCCAAATCTGGCTGGTGCAAACGGTAACTGGCATGCCAACCTTGGAGCCCAACTTCTTGTGGGCGCGGCCACTCTAAGATCACAGATTTTTGGTGATCTACAAAACGCATGCCTGGATTTACCCGGATCTTTTCTCGAAGTGAATCAGAGACGCCAACCGTTTGAAAAATTCGCATAGTTTCATCGTCAAAATGTACCGCCCGTGGCAAGTGATACATCGCTACATTCCGCTCAATAACAACTACACGCACGCCGCACTGCGCAAGCAAATTTGCTAGAGTTGCGCCAGTAGGCCCATAACCAACAATGGCGACATCAAAAAGCTGAGTTCTGGCCTCTTCCATCAACCACGCCTGCGTAGTTCATAAAGCCATGGGCAATCTACAATAGGTGGCGCACGCAATCCGTCTGCAGCAGCTTTTAGCCGCATATCGACAAAAGCCTTTCGCTCTTCTTCCGGTAAATAAAGTCGATCATGACCCCAAAAACTGGGACCTACTGTAGTCTCATGAGGCTCCCAAGTTGTAGGATCTATCAGCCGGCCGCCCCAACCATTTTCAACAAAAAAACCTGAGGGAGTATTCGCATAGAAACTAGTAATATGGTCATTTGTATGGCGCCCTAGAGTATAGGCGATGCCATCTTTTTGTTGACTTGCAAGATCATAGCCTTGCCCCATGTCATCAAGGTTTTCATACTCTACCATGAAGTGGTGAAACCCAGACTTCCCTGAACCCACTAAAGCAAAGCTATGGTGGCGGCCATTGACGTGAAAAAAATAAAGAGGCACCGGCTTAAGCCCGTAATCACTAACAGCAAAACCTAGTATATCGCAGTAGAACGGCAAAAGAGATTCTGCGTCTGGAACATGCAAAACTGCATGCCCCATCCCTAGTGGACCTGTTTTAAATCCGTCAATTGGACGTCCAGGGGTAAAGGGTTCCTCTGCTTTCTGGGGGTTCCAAACCAGTTCAATTCGATTTCCAGCAGGATCACTGCACACAATTAAGTCTTCGACAAATCGACGGTCAGCTAGGTCCCTATCTCCTTGTCTTACTTTATGTCCTGCATTATCTAATTTTGTGGCAAAATATTGAAGGTCAGACTTTTGTGACACCTCCCAACCAATAAAAGCTAGCGTCTCACCGGGCTCATCAGATACAACAAGACGTTGCACGAGATCATCCATGCGAAAAGAAAGCTGGCGCCCACCATAGTCTGCCAGCTCCATAGCCAGCACTTTGCTCGCGAAGTATTTCCAATCATCTACCCTGTCAGACCGCACTCCCAGATAGCCTAAAGATTGAATTGGCATTTGAATAACTTTCCTATTTCTCACTCAAACTACCAAGCAAATAATAGTCTAAGAACCACTTCTCAACTTGAAGTCCATCAGATGGACATTTTTTATAATGTGGAATTGACTAACTAATAATAGTTGATTGATACTCAATTTTAGCTCAAAAATTGACCATCCGTAGATGTCTGACAAAAGGGGTGCAATGGCAAAGGAATGAGGTACTCGGTACCTTTGCTGTTCATTAACTTTGAAAAGATGAACTAAGGGGATGATTGTACTTCTGGTTGTTGCGTTATCGATTTTCAGTCACACTGATTATAGATAAAAAGGGGACCATCATGACTGCTGCGTTTGATTTGCAAAATGTATCTGATGGCTATCTTGCAGATCCATATGGTGTTCTCGCGAAACTTCGTGCAAAATCACCTGTCCACAGAAATCCTGACGGAACATTTGTCCTAACGGCGTATGACGATATTGTTCAAACATATCGAGACCCAATGGTTTGGTCATCTGACAAAAAAGCGACTTTCAGACCAAAATTTGGGAATACGCCTCTTTTTGAGCACCACACAAACAGTGTCGTTTTTATCGACCCACCAAACCACACGCGTATTCGTCGCCTGTTTCAATCTGCTTTCACTCGTAAGGCATTGGAGGCCTTTGTACCGCGGATAACCAGCTTGGTGGATAACTATCTGGACCACCTAGAGGATCAGGGTCAGATGGAAGTGGTGGAGGAGTTTTCATTTTGTCTTCCAATCGAGGTGGTCTGCGATCTTTTAGGCGTTCCACGTCAAGATCGTAAATTTATCCGGGGATGGGCAAACGCAATTCTCACCGCGTTAGAGCCAACATTGACCCAAAAACAATTTGATAGCGGCAATCAGGCAGTTGGCGATTTCAAACAATATTTGCGGGATCTCATTGCCCATAGGCGAGCGCATCCGGATGATGCACAGGACACTGAAGTTCTCACCGTCCTGGCAGATGCGGAAACCGATGGTGAACGCCTAACCGAAATAGAATTGCTGCATCAATGTATTTTTATGCTCAACGCGGGGCACGAAACATCCACGAATATGATCACACATGGTATCCATGAGATGTTGCAGAACCCAGATCAAATCAACAGTCTGTCAGAAAATCCAAATCTTATTGAGCCGATGGTAGAAGAGGTACTGCGCTATCAGGCGCCAATCCAAATCAACAACCGTAGGGCAACCTCAGATCAGATATTGTCGGGCGTTACGATACCAGAAAATACGACTGTGCATATGATGATTAATGCCGCCAATCGTGATCCAGCCCAGTTTCCAGATCCAGATCGTTTTGATATCACGCGTCGTCCAAACCGGCATTTATCCTTTGGTTTAGGCATCCATATTTGTGCGGGCAATGCTTTGGCCCGAATTGAGGCACAAATCGCGTTTCAGAGATTATTCCGCCGGTTCCCAAAGCTCGCATTGAAAAGTTCTGCGGTCATTGCCCCAAGAGTGAGGTTCCGTGAGATTTCGTCCATGCATATCTCTGTAACTTGATGCTTAGACCAGTTGCTGATTACACGAGCGGCTTTACCTTTTGGATGTCCTACACACCTTAACCACTTTCCTTAATAAAATTTAGTTAACGTAAAGATGTAAATCAATATTTTTAGGTATGTGGGGCCGCTATATAGTCCACAAAGGTTACTATTATTTTTAGCTAAAGGGACAGACGTATTACTTCTCACATCGGATACCTAAGCGTCTGTGGAACACTTCGAGACTAACCGTTTCGAGGTCTGCTTGCATAGAACATCGGTGTCACCAGCCACTCGGTAGGCGCTGGCGGTGCTCGGAAAAGCTAAAGAACATTGGTATTTTTGAAACTTCAAGACATTAAGCAACACCTGCAAAAGGTCTTTGGTGACCACCAATTTACACTTTCTGGTCATGAGCAAGGGATGCTAGTGGGCAGCGGGTTACTGCAGCTGTCAAGACCTAACTGTCGCTTAAGGGCGCTGGGTCGCATAAGCCCCTTGAGACCGGATCGACACGACCCGTGGCATACCTAATTGAGGTGGCGCAAAAGACAAACCCATCGATGCTTACTTCCCTGCGTATCGTTGCGCCTAAAGCCGAGCGATTTGACGTAAACACCGGCGCAGCACTTGCTGGTCGGCATCTGAAATTTTATTTACCAATTGGAAGTCAAATTGAGCCGCTTCACGGCTGAGGTCACTATACGCCGCCAGCCCTGCCCGTGTCAGAGTAAGTTCTTCATGGCGGCGATCATTGGGCAATTCTGCACTCGTAAGAAATCGTTTTTTACCAAGTGCAGCCACCGCACGGCTGACCTTCGTTTTATGAATACCTCCGCGGTCGCAAATTTCCTTTGCAGTCATTTTACCGTAGCATCCCAAATGGAACACAACCCGCCATTCAGTGCGCAACATACCGTAGTTGTCTTTGTAATACCGCCGAAATCCACAGCTTGAGGCGTCGGCAGCCTGACTGAGTAGGTACGGCAGGAAGTTCTGCAAATCGAATTTGGTTTTTTGTATCATTTAAAAAATTTAACCATTGTTAGTTACAAAAACAACTAATATTTTATATATATAACACTAAAAGGATGAAGACATGACGAATGCCAAGCCACCAACCACGATGCGCAGTGCGCCAACACCTATTGGTACAACCAAGGGTTATATGCCCGGGTTTGGTAATAGCTTCGAGACTGAGGCCCTGCCGGGTGCCTTGCCGCAAGGTATGAACAGTCCACAAAAGTTAGAATACGGCCTTTACGGTGAACAGCTTAGCGGCACTGCATTTACAGCCCCAAGTCATCAGAACGAACGCACG
>Ga0114995_10002040_pt1 | contig 14017 bp, 13 predicted proteins | sample ArcticOcean_MG_C_11_FD_87038 | JGI IMG/M metagenome (GOLD analysis project Ga0114995, IMG submission 87038) | Marine microbial communities from western Arctic Ocean - ArcticOcean_MG_CB2_154 | ecosystem: Environmental > Aquatic > Marine > Oceanic | place: Arctic Ocean: Canada Basin | collected... | reverse complement strand
GAACGTGGCAAGGGTGTTCGTACCGGTTGCACCTGCACCTAATCGTACAGGCTGGCCAACTGCGTTCGAGACTAGACCATCTTCACCAAGCTTCTCTACCACTAGGGCTACGAACTCGGCTCCTGTCTTCGTGTTTTCGATAGTTATATCGTCGCCATCGGCATCGAACAGAACCACTTTGTTGTTTTCAACTTTAGCCGTGACCCCAGAAGAGCCTGAGATTCGGTTTACTGCGTCTACGGCGTCTCCAACATCGGTGCTAGAGATAATGAAGTTGCCGGTCTGGTACCCATTGATTTTAACGTTATATGTGCGTGATGTTGTATCGCCGGAAGACAGCGCTGCATAGGTCTTAGCGTATGCTTTAACACCCGTTTCGGCGGTCAACAGATTGACCTTTTCGGCAACCTCTTTAGAGGTATCCTGAGTTGAAGACTCTACTGTCTTTGTCCCCAAGTAGCCGAAAATCTCGATATCTTCTGCAGTAGTTACCAAGTTAATTGGCGCAGTTGCTCCTGGTGTTTCTGGGTTTACACCAACGCCGATGAGGGTATGTGCGCCAATTTGCTTGGCTGCAATTGAATCTACCGAGAAAGTAATGTGTTCGCCTTCCTCGATACCCACCTGCAGCTGCTTGTTAATAAATGTGCCGTCTAGGATGAGCGAGCCGTTGTATCTAGTGTTCGCAGAAATTCGCGTAACTTCTTGAATCAGCAAATTTACTTCGTCTTGTAGATAGGTTCTGTCCGAAGCACTGTTGGTACCGTTGGCTGCCTGGATAGAGAGTTCGCGCATTCGCTGAAGCATGTCAGAGACTTCTGCGATAGCGCCCTCGATCGACCTGGTCATGGCAATGCCATCGTTTGAATTCTTAATGGCCATATTTAGGCCTTGGATCTGGGCAGTCATACGCTGAGACATCGCCAGGCCAGCAGCATCATCGGATGCGCTATTAATCTTTGAACCCGTGGACAGTCTTTCCATTGCCGTAGTCAATTCATTTTTAGAATCTGCAATGGCGCGTTGTGCCGTTAAAGACGATACGTTTGTGTTGATTACTAATGACATTTGCTTAACCTACTTGTTACTGTTATTTTTTTATTCGCCGCGAAGCGCTCGTTTAATGCCGCCAATTCTGTTTTCAAGAAACTGCAGAGTTGCTGTATATCGCGCGGATTCCTTACCAAACTGTGCTTGCTGATAGTTCAATTCAACTGTATTGCCGTCAGCAGCAGGGTTGTTTGGTACGCGATAGACCAAACCGTTTTTAGAGCCACCCATGTGGTCTATATGCGACTCGTGAGTGCGTCGCGTCGACATCGAACGTTCGTTATTCATCAAAGCCTTAAAATCCACATCCTTTGCTTTATAGTTGGGCGTGTCTGCATTCGCTATGTTTTCACCCAAAAGGCTAAGGCGCCTTTGACGAACTCCAATTGCGGTTTCATGCACACCAAAAACGTTATCTAAAATATTCATCTAACTTTTTCGCCCCATCTAAAAAGAAATTTCAATCTTTCCTAAAGTTTCGTAACTTGCGTTCGACTTATAAGATAAGGAGTAAATCCATCATCTCTCGTCACACGTATGACAAAGCAATTGCTGTGCCAACTTTGTTTTTCCCGATGAGAGCGCTGTTTAGCCTATGTTTTACGGCGCTTTTCACAGAAGCGGCGACTTTTATCCGGCGATATGTGTCCGCATTCGGTCGAAATTTGCCGACTGTCAAAATTCCGTCAGAGCAAAGCCGTAGAAATTTCGACGATTCGAGATGCCGTTAAAAAAAACATATATAGAAACAGTCTTCACCAAGGGTGGGGATGGATGGGCCGTCACAATGGCTCGGCTGGGTGTTTAGAGATCGCGACAAAGGATGGTTTTTAACAAATACATTAATTGGTAAGTGGTATGGCACCTTCATTGCATAGCCAGTACAACTACGCCGAAATCTGTCGGCTTATAAACTTGGCAGCGATAATCAACGTGCAAACAGCTCAGAGAGAAAATCAACGGCGGGGATGGACAGCAAGATTTGTTTTGCTTTCTGTTCTTCAGCTGGCCCTCACATCCACAGGTTTAGCTGTGCCGACCAGCGCGCTGTCAGATGCCCTAGATAAATCGGAGGCGATAGCCAATCTTGAGTTTCAAATCGCTGACTGGTCACAAGAGCAATTTGCACAGCAAGGCCTCTATAACTTCGCCACTCAAGATCGACGCTTACAGGTACCGGGCTGTAAAACTTTCACTTTTTCCACCAGCACCTCTTTAAAGGAACCGCAATCCGCTTTTATGCTTAAGGTAAGTTGTGCCGAGACTGGATGGTCACGGCTTATTAGAGCCAAAGCCAATGAGCGGGTCGCTGCCAAAGTCGCCTTGATCAACGTGCTAACACCCATTGCTGTCATTGAGGCCGGAAGAAAAGTCACCGCGAAAGATTTCACTGCGAGCCAGCTACCACCACACCGCACACCAAAGAGCGCCCTCAGCAAGCTGGATGGGTCAGTAAAATGGTTCTCCGCACGTGCCATGCGACCGGGCTATATCCTCACTGAGAAGGATTTAGTGCAACCGAGGAGGGTGCTAGTGGTTAATAAGGCTCTGCCTGCCGGCACTTTGCTTACCCAACAAGCTTTTGACGTTACAGAAAGAGCAACAAATATTCCTAGAGACGCCATTACTTCAATGGAAAATATTGCTAACTTGGCGGCCAGCAAACTCCTACACCCAGGAGATATTTTACGGCGCCGGGATTTAACCAAAGGCAAGCTCATCAGGCGTGGCGAAAAAGTTGCACTGCTTTCCCAGGGTCGCAGCTACGCAATTTCTTCCGAAGTTGTAGCGCTGGAGGACGGTTTTTTAGGCGAGCAAGTGCGATTGCTCAACACAGAGAGTCAGCGTCGAGTATCGGCAATTGTCACCGGCGCAAGCCAAGCAAAAACTTTATCTACTAAATAGTAGGTAAATTCGCTAAACATTTGATTAAACACGGTAAAGTGGCTAAAGTTTTCCGGCTTTTAGTCGATTGCCTTCTTAGATAGTTTTATAACGCTTATTCAGGAGCGAAACATGGTCGATAGTATTAATTCATCAAATAGCGCTGGGGTTGCTGCGAACAGAGCAGCCAAGCCAACTACAGCCCAGACATCCGGCGCACCAAGCGCTGCAACTGCCAGTGAGCGCTCTGCAAGTGTAGAAGTTACGCTGAGCAACGAGATACGTGCCGGCGGCGAAACAGCTAGTTTCGATGACGCGCGCGTACAAGAAATGCGCCAAGCAATAGAATCTGGCAACTTCCCTCTCGATTCGCGCCGTATTGCAGAGAACTTTGCAGCGTTGGAACAGTTAATTTAGCCAGCTGACTAAATGTCCAACGTAGAGGTCATAACCGAAGTCATTTCTATTGGTACTCTTCTAAAGAATACCTTGGAAGAGGAATTTATTGCACTATCGGAAAAGAACTTAGAGCACCTTGAAAACGTACAAATTCGCAAAGTAGAACTGCTACAAAAATTAGAAAGCACTTGGCCAACCGGCGATACCCAAGCTCTGGCATTAAACGAGCCTCTATGGGACGAGGCAAGAAGCTTAATCAGCGAGTGCAAAGAAGCACATATTCGCAATGACTTGTTACTGAAACGCCAGCTCGAGGTGGTAAGAACAGTGCTTGCGTCGCTCACTAGGAGAAGTACTGACAACTCAAGTAACCTCTACGACAAAATGGGCAAAATGAAGCGCAAGCGACAGCCCCTCTACTGATTCAAACTTGCCTTTAGCTGATCTTCCACTGACCTTTCGACACATCCACTCACTCTTTGCGCTCTGGCACTTTGCCATTCAACCAATAGGCCCAAGACAACACCGTGGCTACGGATTGGTATACCTCTTCAGGTACTTCTTGCTCTAGCTTCAAATATGAAAGGGTTTCCGCTAAGACAGGGTCCTCTGCCACATGAATGCCGTGTTGCTTAGCAATTTCAATGATCTGCCAGGCAACAGCCCCCTTGCCCTTGGCTTTTATTATCGGCGCACGCACCTGGTCATACATCAACGCCACCGCTTTCTTCTCACTGTGATTGCCGTCAATAAAGACGCTGTCACCTTGTCTGGGATTGTTCCAGCCACTTTTATCGTTAGACTTAGGCATCGATATTTAGCCCCACTCTTTGTTCAGGCACATCATCAGTAATAGGAATTCTAGAGGTGGGGAAAATATTCAGCGTGGCCAAGGTAACGCCATGTTCGCCCAAGCGCTTAGCCAGTTCTTCTTTTGAGGCTTGAGCAACCGTGAATAATTCCACTGACGGTAGCCAAATCCGTACTTCTATCTGTTTTGATGCATCTACCCGAATATTCGCGGACATAGATGTTTGCGCATCTAAGCCGGCCTCTATGTCTACAGACCAAGTTTTTTGCACGCTGTTGTCAGCATTTTCGGGGGTTTCATCCTGGCTCAAACGAATATACACCGGCCATTGATCAGCGAAGGGAATCACCCAGGACAACGATGTTTTACCTGCTACTTGCTGGGCCAGACTTTCAATCTGTCTTGCCTCTAGTTCATCTATCGCCCCGGACAATGACGTGGTATCTAATTGACGACTTTGAAAAAGAGCACGCAAGCCAATAAGCACAGATTTAATACCCTGATTGGCAGGCGCCATGCCGGTCTGGCGGATCTCACTTTCGGTAAATAGACCAAAGTTATCTAACGATCGCCGAATACTAGAGCTGCTGATTTCTCGCGAGTTCATTAGCAGTCCACGGAGTATTTGCCCAAGTTCACCATTAGTAGATGCGCCCAACACCTGGGGCATAACGCTGGGAGAAAATAACCTTCCTAAGTGCATGCCACCTGCATGACCCAGCAGTCGCCCGAAGCGTGCATCTGCGTCAGCACGCTGATTGAGTTTATTTGCATTACTGGGGTCGACTAAGCTCAACAGCATATTGCCATTGACCACACTGACCAAAAAAGACGCGACTCCTTGGGGAAGAGCCATACGCGCTGGCATTGCCAACTGCTGATTACCAACCAACAACAGATTGCCGTCGGCACGCTGAGCCACCACAGCATTAATCACTTGGCCTTCTCTCAGCCCTAAGACCCGCGCTTGTTCAGGATTAATGCGCATACCGGCAGCGGCGCCTTCGACATAAACGATATTAGGTCGCATGGACAAATTCATGGGTTCTGCGGTCAACATTCTTGCGCCTCCACTGAGATTATTTGCAGCTAACCCGGCGGGCTGTGCTTGTTTCAATAGGAAATTATTGCCTTGTCGATCCACCACCAAAGCGACAGGAGCTTGGGACACGACAAATCCTCTGGGCAGACTGAATTGTCGATTGCCTACTTCAAGTAACGTAGTTGATCCCTTACTGATCACGTTGCCCTGCAGCTGGCCTTGGTTTTCTGGCCGCAGTTGGCTGGATAAGTCTTTGGCTTGACCGGCACTGACGGCAATCCTAGATTGGCTTTGTGCGTTAACTTGCTGCGCGGCTAAAGGCACGCCTTGGCTAACACCACCGGCAAGTTGAGTGCCTGCTGCAAGCAAAAAGTATTTGGGTGCGCTTTTGCCACCCGCATCACCAGGCAAACTAACTAGTTGTAAAGCTACTGGAGCCTGAGCATTTTTCAAAATTGCCGGCAAAGGCAGAGTGCCATTACGTAACTTCAACTCGCTCCCGGCCGCGCTGTGGCGGACCACTGCTGTCACCGTCTGGCCCACACGCAGGCCTAGTTGAGTCATTTGGTTTTGAGTTAGGCGGGCCAATTGTTTGCCCTCTAACTGCATCAAATTATCCCGGGGTAGCCCTGCACCAGAAGCCGGTGTCGAGAGACTGGACGGTGGCAAAGTTGAACCCTGAGGGGTCAATATATATTGGCCACGCTGCAACGAAACGGTGAATTGCATAGTTTTCCCGGGCGCAACAAGCCGCTGGGGCAGGGCGATCGAGTTTTCGCCAACCCGCAACGTCGTGGCATTGCCGCGTTGCTGAACTGTGGCTTGGATAGATTGACCAACCACTAGACCCAAATTTCGCGCCTGTAACTGACTCAGTTGAATAAGTTGTGGATTGGGGCGGGCGTTAGCGGTTTCTTTGACAGTGCTTTGCGCTGCGGGCTGGACCACTGTCAGCACTTGGTTTCCATCTACTACTTTAACTTGCAGAGTTATGGGTTGATTGGGCGGGATAACCTTGGCCGGTAATGTTGCCGTAGAGGGCAACGGCAGTTGTTGCTGCTTAATTTGTAATGTGCGTACATCACCATTGACGATAACTTGCCCCTGCACCAGTTGCCCCGGTTGCAGATTCAGCACGCGTGCTTGGGCGGGGGGAATACGCACCTGGGTCCCAGTCAGTTCCCTAGCAAGAACGGCTGAGGCTGGAATTGCAGTTACCGGTGCATTATTCAGCAAAGGAAAGCCTTAGGGATATTGAATCCAATCTTCATAGGGGTCGACGCCGCCAGCTTTGGCCTTATTTGGATCTATGTCCTTAAATATGACCTTCTTAATATCATCTGCATCCGGCACCTTGAGGCGTTTATTGGCCAACATCCAGTTTGGATTAGAGCGCTTGAAAGCACTTGGGTTGGCCCGCACAAAGGCACGACGCAAAATTGCAGGGCGAATAGTAGAGTTGCCCGCAGTTTGTTTGATGATCTTGTCTAGATAATCACCGGGCTTCACAATATATGTGCCATCAGCAGCAAGTACTGCGTCCTTGGTATTCTTATCTACCACTCTTGTGGCTTCAATGGCCGCCTCTAAATCCCGGATTAACCGAGCCAGTGCCGCATCTAGTTCAGCTGAATCTATTGCTTCAACAGGCGCTGCCTCACTGACCACAACCGCCTCTGGCTCTACACTGGCGCACCCTGAGAACAAAATCAGCGCCGCCAGCAAAATGAATAAGTTACCCACAGTCCCAGGCGGCAACAAAGATTGAACGCTCATACAAATTCCTGATTTTCTTTTAACATCGGTCTATTTTCTTTCGTTCCAAAGAGCGCGTTCATGGTGCTAATGCGGCCAATGGAATTGCAATCATACTGTTATATGAACGTGGCTCAGGTCCAGCATAAACGTCAATACTTGCCGTATGATTGTTCAGCCTCGTTATCTGGGCAAGTCCGATCGAACTTAATGCGCGCTCCAGCCCTTGGCGCTGGACCAATGCACTATTTGGCATAATAAGGAATTTTTGCCCATAAAATAGACCCACATCCTTGCCAGCCATGAGTAACCCACCATCTGTCTTGTGCGCGATGACGATAGCAGATCCGGTGTCACAGCGAATATTTGCGCCCAATGCCGTTACCGCCTGAGCCGACCATTGCGCTAGCTCAGTCGCAGCGGCCTTTGGCAATCCAAGCCAAGCTTTTTGAGCGCGTTTGTCCGCAGCGTCAGACTTTACGAGAATAGAACCGCTTTGACGAAACTGCACGCCTAAACTCGATTGAGCAATGATCTCAACATTCAGACGAATAGGGCCTCTAGAGGATTTAGTGATCCGAAAGCGCTCGAGGATTTTTTTCTCTGGCCGGCCCGATAACCTAATCATCACTTCTAGGTCCGTGGTCACGGCTTCGCCTAGCACCATATATTGTAAGTAGTCTGCACCAGCTGACGCGCCCATTATTTTGGACTCTATCATCGTTGCATCCTGGAGGGCGCCAAAACGGGCAGCCTGTTTAAAGTCTTCTCTGATTAATCTGGCGCCATCACGTATTAGGTTAAGTACGCTGGTATCAGCAGATTCGCCAGGTGCCACGATTAACTTTAAACGTTGTCGTCTTGCCCCAGGGCGCGAACAGCTTTGCTCGGCGGAACCATCTATTGAATTTGCGGTATCGCTTTCTACTAACCGGGTGCCTTTTAAGCCGAAGCGGTTAATATAGGGTTGAGGGCGTAATTTCTCGAGTTGCAGATTGCTAAACATCATTACTTCTTCGTTTAGCGCACCGTCATTATCGGTCCAACTGGCAGCCGCTATACTGGCGTTACGATCCATCGCGTAGTCAAGGACAGACTGCTTAAGGATTGCCAACTGTTCCTCACTATCGATTTCATTTAGCGAGGCCAGTCCATTGTTGCCCTGGCTCATTGTTGTAGCGGCTTCGGCAGCCGCTGTTGCACTGAACATATTCAAGACCAATACAAGCACACCTAGCATCGATGCCATCACTTTGCGCTTGCTGCAACTTGTCACTGCTTTTGATCCCGCCAATGTCATCTTTACTACCTACCAGGACTGGCAGAACTTCTGCCGATTTTAGAAACCTGCAAATAATTGCGGACCAACTCGTTGATGGTTTGTTGGCTTAAAGAAAGCTTCGTTTCATAAGTCTCTCCACCAATTGGCGTGATACTGACCAAAACCGCACCGTAAATAACACCCTCGACACGACTACGCATCTGGTTTTGAGTAATTGCCATGTCGACCATTGTTCCGGTGGCATTTACATACTGACCATAAACCTGCTCAGTTAAGGCTCGGTAGGCATCCAACTTGGAGGCCTTAATCGCCATCAGCCGTTTCTGCGCAGGAGTATTTCCATGTTGAGAAGAAATAACCGCATAACCTGTGGCAACAATGCCTTGGCCTTGAGTCATGCCATAGGCATCTTGGCTACGTTCTTGGCTAGCACAACCACCTGTAATGGCGACCAAAGTGATGACAAATAGCCATTGGCTTAACTGCTTTTGCAGCGAAGGAGAATTTGCTCGGCCTGAACTTGGTAAATACATGATGAACTCTATGTTGCTTTTCTACTGTACCTTCAGTCGGTCAAAACTCAAATTTCTTGAATAATTTCCGCAAAGTGAAAATTTTTTCAGTAATAGGCACGGTTCCTGCATTTCTAGCGTGTGGACGCATTCCAACCACGTGAATTTGCGAAAAGTCGGTATTTTTCGTCAATAATTTTAGCAGCGAACAAGGTTTTTAAACGAAATGGCATCTAGTTCTTTTACATTGTCAGATCTTCGACAGTTGTCACTGGACATCCCATGGCAGTCACTGGCTATGCCGGTCGTGATCGTATGGATTTTGACCATGCTGATCTTGCCGTTGCCACCGTTCATGCTGGATATTTTCTTCACCCTGAACATCCTGTTGGCATTGCTTATCATTATGGTGGCGCTAAACACCTCCTCTACCCTGGAGTTCTCATCTTTTCCGACCATCATTTTGTTCGCCACAATGCTACGGCTAGGACTGAATGTTGCCTCTACTCGTGTTGTTCTTTTGGAAGGACACCAGGGCGGCGACGCTGCTGGGCAAGTCATTGCAGCATTCGGCGAGTTCGTTATCGGTGGTAACTATGTTGTCGGCTTTATAGTCTTCTCAATTCTGATGATCATTAACTTTATCGTCATCACTAAGGGTGCTGGGCGCGTCTCCGAAGTAATCGCTCGCTTCACGCTAGATGCCCTACCAGGCAAGCAGATGGCCATTGACGCGGACCTGAACGCAGGCGTTATTGATCAAGCTGAGGCGAAACAGCGGCGCATGGAAGTCACCCAAGAATCTGACTTTTTTGGTTCAATGGACGGTGCCTCTAAATTCGTTCGCGGTGATGCCATAGCGGGTTTATTGATTCTCATCATTAATTTGGTTGGCGGCCTCGGCATTGGCCTACTGCAATACGATTTAACCCTGGCAGAAGCAGGCAAGAATTACGTTCTACTGACTATTGGCGATGGCCTGGTGGCACAGCTGCCGGCAATTATTCTATCGCTAGCTACGGCGATTATCGTAACTCGAGTAGCTACTTCTGAATCCTCTCCCGAGCAAGCAGGCAAACAACTGGCTAACCCTCTGGCATTTTTTATTGCTGGTGGCATTTTGTCCTTTATGGGTGTTATTCCGGGCATGCCAAACTTGGTGTTCCTATCATTAGGTGCAGCAGCGCTAGGATTGGGTTTCTATATCACTAAGCAAGAAAAGCTGGCCCGGGAATTTCCTGAGACTGCGCTGGACGGGCCTGATGCGAATGCTGCGCCTGCGGATCCAAATTTACTTGAGCTCGATTGGGATGACGCCGGTCAGGTAGATGTCATCAGTTTAGAGTTGGGCTATGGGCTTATTCCTATGGTGGACTCTGAAACTGGCGGTCGTTTACTAAATCGCCTTAAAGGCATTCGTAAAAAGCTCTCGGCCGAAATGGGCTTCCTGCTGCCTTCTATCAGAATTCGCGACAATTTGGACAATGCGCCAGATTCTTACCACATTGTGCTGAACGGCTCGGTACGCGGCATGGGCACCATCGCGGTAGGCAAAGAAATGGCCATTAATCCGGGTAACGTCTTGAGTGAAATACAAGGTCAGGCTGGCAAAGATCCTGCATTTGGCTTAGATGCTGTATGGATTGAATCCTCCGAGCGTGAATATGCTCAAGCTGTTGGTTATACCGTTGTTGATTCAAGCACCGTCATTGCCACGCACCTCAATGCGGTGATTAAAAACAATGCTGACGAACTGATGACCTACGACGTAAGTCAGCAGCTCATCGATAAAATTGCTGAGACCTCACCGAAACTTATTGAAGACTTTATTCCTGAAAAACTTTCCTTGGGCACCGTTGTGCGAGTGTTGCAAAACCTTCTACGCGAACGTGTGCCACTACGTGATATGCGCACAATCCTCGAGACTTTGGCAGAAGAAAGCGGCCGCACTCAAGACGCTGGCCAACTTGCGGCCCTAGTCAGACCAAAACTGGGGCGCTTAATCGTCCAAGAGATTATTGAATCTGACGACGAACTCGCAGTGATGACCCTTGACCCAGAACTAGAACAGTTAATGAGCGACTTAGTCAGCCGCGCCAACAGCTACGACGAAATTGCCTTAGAACCGTCTTTAGCTGAGAGTTTCTTCAAGTCTGTTAGAGACACCATTGAAGAGCTAGAACAGCAGGAATTGCCCGCTGTATTAGTAGTTTCACCGCTACTTAGGCCTTGGCTAGCACGCCTGCTACGCAGATCTTCGAAAGATCTAACCGTACTGTGCTACACAGAAATCCCCGACGATCAGCCCATTCGCGTGGTCTCATCTATTGAAGTTAACCGACGAGAGATTGAGCAAGACTAATTCTTGCGAGAGTAAATTATGGAACTAAAACGATTTGTAGCCGCTGATACTAAATCTGCCATGGAGCAGGTAAGGGCCAGTTGTGGGGAAGAAGCTTTAATCATTAGCACCAACCGTATTGGTAACAAGACTGAGATGATTTGCGCCGTTGAAATTGCGCCGGAGGAAACTCCAGAGCCTAGTTCTGCCACGGCGGTTGTTAATATGCTGTCCAAGGCGGCGAAATCCTCAGTCAAAGAGCCAGCTGATACGAGTCCAGCGAATAACACCGCAAAGGTGTTTGCTAATAACTCTTCAGTTGACCCTGCTGATGGTTTTGCCAAGTTGGACAAAGACAGCTTTTCAAGTCAATTGGGTAGCGCACTCCGCTCATCCACAGCGGAAGCGGAAGCCAACGAAATTGCCGTCGAACCTAGGGCTAAATCTGAACAACAAGCAGCAACACCCATTCGAGAGTCAGAGACTTCGATGAGTGAGATGCGACAGCTTATGCAGACAATTCAGTCGGAATTCTCGGATTTACGCGAAACACTACAGCATCAATCCAACGCTAATGTTCCTATTGACCGCGCAAGAGCCGCCATCTCGTCATTTAACCGGCTAATTCAACAACGCGGCGAAGACCAATTCCAGAACGTCTTAGAACAAATACAGCGGCTAAATAAACTATGCCCAGGGCAACAAAGAGATTGGCAGGGCGCCCACCTTTTTCTCGGCCTACCAGGCAGTGGCAAAACCAACTGCATCATGCAAATTGCGGATAATTTGGCTGCTGAGGCTAGCGCTGCTGATCAACCACATAGACCTATGGCACTGATCACTTTGGCGCAACCAGACTCGGCAAATACCCAAAGTGACTATTGGCCAGCACTCAGCCGGCAAGCGCAAAAACTCAACATCGCCTATTTTCAAGCCGCCGATCAGCAAGCCTTGGCAAAACTCCTAGAAACCTATGGGGCCAGCCATAACATCCTCATCGATAGCCACGCAGATCAGCTCAATGATGACGAATCTTTGTTTAGCTTGGTGAGTCAAAATGCACTGATACCCCATGTCTGTTTCGCCGCAGATAACTCGCTGCTAATACTCGAAAATTTGAGACAGCGCGCGCCTTGGCTAGTATCCTCTATTGTTCTGACTCGACTAGATTTGGCTCCAGATTTCGAATCGCTGATTAGCGCGCTGGAGGTGGTAGGAGCCCAAGTAGATTGCGTCACAGGATGTGCACCCAGTGAATGGAAGCAAGAACAAAGCGATTACTAAAATGAATATAATAAAAGTCGCCACAATAATTAATCCGAGCCAGTGCAATAACGATGTCTGAATCAGTTAATACAACTTCGGTAATTGGCATTGCTAGCGGTAAAGGCGGTGTTGGCAAAACCACTATAGCGGTCAATCTAGCCTTAGCGCTGTGTCGAGAGAATCGCAAAGTCGCATTGTTAGATGCAGATCTTGGTCTCGCCAACTCACAAATTATTTTGGGTATTAATGCCCCCTTTAACGTCAGCCATGTGTTTAGCGGTGAGAAAAGTGTCGAAGAGGTCAGTGTGACTAATGACGACGGCTTGCTACTGATACCTGGCGCATCTGGCAATGAGTCTTTAGCAAATATTACCGCAATGCAGGCTAAGTCGTTGGTCGAGCAAATTTTGCAAACCTACCATGATCTGGACATTTTGATCATCGATTCTGCAGCGGGCTTATCTAGTTCTAACATGAGCTTCTTAGATGCTTGCGATGCGCGGTTGGTGATTCTACAAGATGAACCAGCATCTATTGCCGATGCCTACGGCTTAATCAAGCTTGAAAGCCGCAAAGATCGGCTGGAAACGCTCTTTGTTATTCCAAATAAAGTTGCCTCCCAAGACTCTGGGCAAAGTCTGTTCAATAAAATGAATCGGGTCTGCATGCAGTTTCTTGAAGAGCCGGTGAATTATCTGCACTCGGTTATACAAGATGACCTTTTGTCTCAAATCATCAGACGGAGAGAAAGCCTGCTTACAGACCATCCGAGTAGTCGGGCGGCAACAAACTTTAGAAACTTCGCTAAATCATTAGTCGCATTACTAAACTCGCAAAAATTCACCGCCAATCCCGCGGAAAAGGTTAACTAGACGGCTTCCCTCTATGTCTGATATCGACGCATATTCAGAAAACCAAGCAGATGCAACTAAGGGTATCTCTATTGGCCAGCACTATACGCTGGTGAAACGTATCGCCTACCATTTACGAACAAGGTTGCCCTCGAGTATTGCCACAGATGATCTGATTCAGGCGGGCATGGAGGGTTTAATCCATGCGCAAAAATCCTTCGAACCTTCAAGGGGTATAGAATTCGAGCTTTTCGCAAAAACCAGAATTAGGGGTGCAATGCTTGATGAAGTGCGGCGCATTTCCTATTCGACAAGGTCTGCGATCACTATTAAGCGCGAGCAGGATCACGCCAGAACATCCCTCAGTAGAGAGTTTGGCCGACCACCAAAGAGCAGTGAAGTCGCCAACTTTTTGAATAAAGACGTCGCTACCTACGAAAAAGAACGAATTATTGCCGAGGGCGTGGATATTGTCAGTAGTGATGCTACGCCTAATCAATTTGAAGAATTCACTCAGAAAGAAGATGGGCCTGACGAAAATCTCGAAAAAGAACAAATGATTAAAAGTTTAGCCGACTCAGTGGAGCAACTTCCTGAACGAGCAAAATTGGTTCTAGCCCTTTACTACCAAGAAGAAATGAACCTTAAAGAGATTGGCGCCATTCTAAATGTCAGCGAATCTCGAGTTAGCCAGATTATTTCTGAAACAGCAAAAAAACTTCGCGGATTGATGAGTTAGAGAACGTCTTTGACTACCACTATCGGTAGGTAGGTAGGTAGGTAGGTAGGTAGGTAGGTAGGTAGGTAGGTAGGTAGGTAGGTAG
>Ga0114995_10002037_pt1 | contig 14025 bp, 19 predicted proteins | sample ArcticOcean_MG_C_11_FD_87038 | JGI IMG/M metagenome (GOLD analysis project Ga0114995, IMG submission 87038) | Marine microbial communities from western Arctic Ocean - ArcticOcean_MG_CB2_154 | ecosystem: Environmental > Aquatic > Marine > Oceanic | place: Arctic Ocean: Canada Basin | collected... | reverse complement strand
TTCCTGCGCCATAAATGAAAGCATAAATAAAAGTTTTAGCTTTATCACGAGTGGGTAATCCTGTGGCTTTTTGATTGATGGTATGAATATCATCTTCCAAAAGTTTCTGTGAAAAATCTCCGTTGTCATAGATATGCAAATAATGAGCCAACACACGCAACTCCAAACCAGAAAAGTCAATGCCACACATAACCATACTGGAAGGAGCAGTAAATAAGGAACGAAATTCTTTACCAAATGGAGAACCACTGTTGACACACTGTGCAAGATTTGGGTGATGATGCGTACACCTGCCTGACAATGCACCATTAGTAATGACTTTTCCATAGATTTTTCCTTTATAATTTAATTTAAGATATGCTTGTTCCCCATCAGCTAACTGTCCTAATCTTTTACTTATCATAAGATATTCTGCTAGAAGGGTAGCTTCAGGATATGGAAGTGCTTTCAATATTTTTTCGTTCACTTCTGGTTTTCCTGTCGCTGTAAATGATGTAGGTGACCACCCTAGTATTTTTTGTAACCTGTCTGCTATATGGTCTCTACTATTTGGATTAAATATTTCAGTTTTGAATTGTTCAACAGGAACTCCTGCTTTTATTCCTCTTTTAATATTGTCTCTTTTATAAGTTTTAAAACCTGTAGACTTCTTCCATTCAGAAAAGACTAAAGATAGCTTGTCACTAATCTCCAATCTTTTCTTTGTAAGGATTGAATGTAGGGTCTCAGCAGACCTCTCATCAAAATCAATACCTTGTTCTTCTTGTTTTTGTATCCAATAAGCAAACTTATGTTCTAAAGTAATTGCATCTTCAGAATAATTAGTTCTTATAATTTCTTTAAATAATAAATCTGTTACCTCTACATCACGTTGGCAATACTCCAACATATCTTGATTGTATTCATCAAATGTAGAATGTTCTTGGTAATCGCCTTTTCTTAAACCTAATCTATAACCCCAACTTTCAAGAGAATGTCTTCCATAAAGTTTAGGTGGCATTTGTTTAAATTTGTAATCAAGTTCAAGTCTATTAGTCCATATAAGTCTTGAACAAAGTAACGTATCAAATGCTTTACCTTTAAAGTCATAATTTAATACTTGCTTTAACACCCTTATGTCAAAGCCTGTAATATTATGTCCAATAAGAACTTCAGCTTTGTTTAGTAACTCTAGTGCATCATTAATAGTATTAGGATTATATGAATAGACTTCACCAGTCTCTATATCCTTGCAAACTATACAATGAATTACTAAATCTTTTTTATCTAGAAAACCATTGGTCTCTAGGTCTAATATTAATTTCATGTTTAACTTTCTTTATTGAACCAAATGCACAGTTATTTTTTCTATACTTGGTAAAATTGATTGCACTGATTTAAGTGCTTGATTGATTACTTTCCTAGCTTGTAAATCTCCACAAACTATTACAGGAAATATGTTGTCGTGTTTTATTGACTGGTAAATTGCAGTCATTATTGTTTTAAATGTTTCGAAGGCTATTCGTTGTTGTTTGCCTGATAATTTTAAATACTCAGGTTGATTTATTAAATAGTTTAAAATAAATTTAGTAAGCATTGCATCATTCATCAAAGCTACTCTCTGCTAAACGACCAGTTTCTTTATTGTAAATAAGACTTGTTGCTACTCCTGTCTCTCCACTAAATCTATTTTTCAATACTCTTACTATCATTATGTTGCTTTCAGTTTCAGACTGTTGGTCTCTCTCAAAACCTATTACTGCATCTGATAATTGTGCTAATGAATGTGAACCTCTTAAATGTGATAAAGAAGTTTGAACCCCTTCTTCATGTCCTAAATTTCCACTCGGTCTTTTTAAATGTGAGACGACAAACATTGCACATCTAACTTCTTCAACAAGTTTTCTTAATTCAGTCATGGTGTTATCTATAAGTCTTCGTTCATCTCCATCATGTAACCCTGAGATAACTATTGAGATATGGTCTAAGATAATTACTTTGCAATCTAAAGATTGAACCATGTATCTTATTCGGTTCATTAAGTCTTCACTGTCACTACTTCCAAAGTGGTCGTAGAAAGCTATCTTGTCTTTTACTTTATCAAATTCTTCTAATAATTTTTCGTCACTAAATTTTTTTCTAACTTCAGGATTATGTATTTGTGCATTTAAACCTACACTAACTATTCCTCTAATACTTCTCTTTACACTTTCTTCTAATGCAATGTAGCCAACCTTGTGACCTTTAATAATACAGTCATAAGCAATCTCTCTACACATCTGAGACTTACCTGTACCTGAACCACCACATAATAAATTAAGTTCACCAAATCTTATTCCTTGTAGTTTTTGATTTAGTCCATTCCATAGATAAGGAATACTTTCTACTTCCTCATCATTTAATAATAAGTCTTTAGTATCTGAACCTTGAATAATACCTTGTGGTGTATAAGACTTAGCTTCCCACATAGCATCTATAATTTTAGAGCCTTGACCATTTTGTAATAACTCACTTGGGTCTTTAGCAGGTAGTCTTGCTATCTTAACTTTTCTTACTGGTAATAAATTAGCTACTTCAATCGAAGCCTTAATTCCTGCTTCATCTGTATCAAACATTAAAATGATACTGCTAAATTTTGATAAATATTCGAGTTCTCTTTTAATAAATTTCTTAGCACTAGCTGAACCTGAAGGTATAGAACAAACTGGATATTTGTTACCCTGTACTGCACTAACAGAAAGACAATCAAGTTCTCCCTCTGTTAAAATTATCTTAGACTTCTCCCCACCATCTCGCCATACTTGTTGACCAAACAATGTAATTTTATCTGGGTCTCCTAACCATATAAATCTTTTGTCAGCAAACCTTAGTTTCTGTGCAACTTTATTATAATCTTTATCATAATAATTAGCGATATGTACTGGCTCACCTTTGTAAGTTCCAGTTTCATAATTAAACTTTTTACAAGTCTCACTATTAATTTTTCTGCTTGGTAATGCTTCTGTTATTCCTTCAATCATATTTGTAATTTTCTTAGTTGTGGCAACTTCAGGAAGTTCGCCATTAGTTTTTTCGTAGCTGTGACAACCAAAACAGTAGGTATGACCCTGACTTCCGTCAGAGTTTAGGTAGATAGCTAGATTGTTTCGGCTATCACAGTTTTCGCATGGTGCATGTCTGATGAAATTGCTAGAGTTCTCCTGCATCTTTCATTTCCTGTATGTCGCCATCAGTGACTATGCTGTCTGCGAATTTGTAATCTTTAATGTCTTCGTTTAATAAATATTCTCTGACACTAAAGTTAGGACATGTTTTTCTTTCATCAAGTTCGTAATGTCCTACAATTCTTGCTTCTGGGTATTTAATTACTAGTTCTTCTAGAACTGTCTTTAAACTTTCCCATTGTTCTGCTGTAAAATTATCTTCTGGTAATTTCCAATTATCTTCTTCTGCACCACCAACTACACATACTGATGTTGATACATGATTGTAGTCTTTAACATGTGCTTGTAGTTCATTATCTTCCCTGCCTTGTTCAACAGTGCCATCTCTTTTAATAACTCTTGCATAACCAATTTTAAGCCACCCTCTTTCTCTGTGCCATCTGTCTATATCTTTAGCACCTATGTCCTGACTTGGTCTAGTCTGGGAACAGTGAATTACAATGTATTTAGTCTCTAGTCTTGCCATTTTGCTTTTCCTTTATTTCTTTTAACCATTCATCTGGTATTTCTTTTTTAGTTGATTGAACGCAATGATATTTAAACCCAAACATCTCACACCATTTTCCATAAGTTGTTTTTGATTTTTTACCAATTTTAGTTTTTGAATTAGAAAATATAAATCTAATATCGAATTTTGTATTTTGTGCTTTAATCAGCTTCATCTTTTTTCTATCTGCTGAATTAAACTGACCTTTAGTTTCAATAATTATATTTGAATTAGAAACTGGAAAGTCAGGTGTGTAAGTTCTCTTTTGTTCAGGGCTAGTGAAGTTAATCTTTATGCCTTCATAAACAAACGTACATTTGTTTTTGTTTAAGCAGTTGTAGACAACTTCTTCTAACCCTGATTTAAGGAAAACAGATTTAGAAATCTGAACTCGTTTGAACGTCTGTCTGTGCATCTGAGTTGACTTCGGCTTTATAGCCATCTTCTTTTTCAAAAGGTGTATCTGATTTACCTTCCACAAGTTCTAAAATTTGAACTGCTTTTATTCTAGCTGTTATACCTGCACCAAATGGTGCTGAGTAAGGAACTAGTTCATAAGCAATCTTAATCTTAGAGCCACCCCAAATTGATTTTTCAACAGGGTGTGGTTGCTTCTGTGCATCAAGTAACTGAGGTCGTTGTATAAAACTTTCCTTAGTTTTTTTATTAACTCCTGATGCTTTTAGTTTAAATATAAAGAAGACATTATCTCCTTCAACTTTGTATCGTGGGTGTGGGCTTTCTTGTACCTTTTTGCCTTTGTTTTCTGCAATCGCTAATTTTAGACTATCTGCTTGTGCATCATCAAATAATTTGACCATACTAGTAGCATCTGACTTAGCGACTTTCAAAGTCACCTTATATTCCCCTGCGTCACTAAATTTAACGTCAGGTTTATTAAGATGTGGGTAGATTGCTTCACCTACAACACTTACGTGTGTCGTTAGTTTCTGCATAGATTTACTCCTTTTTGTTAGTCTATCTAATAGTGGCACTTAGTCCTTGCACCTGTGCATGTACCTAAATACAGAAAAATATAGACTGTTTAACTAAGTCTAAATCCAATGTTCCTTTTTTAGGCATTGTTGGAAATTTCTTCTGGTTTTTCTCAGATAACATTGCATACATTTCATCAGCAAATTTCTGAAGTACATCTTTCTCATATACCTCACAAAATGCTTCTCTCAATGCTTTACCCATTAAATGACTGTCACTAGACACACAACCAAAGCTGTCATGTATCATACTAAAGTTGTCTACTCCTAGTTCTTTAGCTTTAACTACGCATAATTGTAAAACTGCTCCATCTAGTTGGTGAATGAAATTTGGACAAATCCCCAAACTGGTCGCCCTTCTAGATATTTTATTCGTATCATGTGCTATGGAAAGTTTAACTATACTATCACCCATTTGTGTCTTAACTCTTTTACTTTCCTTCTCATAACATAACATCTGAATAGGAAAATTATTAGGTGAAGTCCAACATACAGGTAAGTTTTCTGAAGCTACAAGTTTTGCTATATTTTTTAAGTATTGCATAATCTCTTTTGCTCCAACAATAATCTCATTGATACTTTCCCATAGTATAGGTGTTAGCCAGTTCGTTGCTTTAAAAATCCCATCTTCTTTTTCTGATACTCTAAAGGCTTCGATTGAAACTCCTCGTTCATTAAGTTGTTTCTTCATGTGGTCTTCAATATATTTTCTACATGAAAATTTTGTGAGTGAGTAAGGTAGACACATAACTGGTTTCTTACATAGCTTCCTATCTATTCCGTAGTCTATCCACTTCTTAGCTAAAGGTTCATCTTTCATATCTCTAAGTTTCATAATTAGTTTTTGTGCAACTAATCCATAGACATCATTAGGTTTATTAGAAGGTACTAAGTTAGTAGCCTTACCACCTATCTCATCTCTCATCATTGCTGAGTAGTGCTGTAGTCCTGAGTTTGAACAATCAGCTTGTATTGGCAATGTAGTTATAAAATCAGGTGAGTAACCACTATTAACAAAGTCTCTAAACTCTATAGCCCATGCAAGAAAACAATAAGGTTTATCTGCACTCGCCCACCATGTTTCTTCTAAGGGTTTATCTGCTGATGCAATTATCTTATCAGTATTATCTTTGACCCATTGTTCTCTTATAGGTAATTCTTCCTTATCAACTTCTCCATATAAGTTAGCACCTGCTATTGCAAAAACACTATAGCTATCATTATTACCCATTCGCTTACCAAACTTAAATTTAAGTAAGGCTCTTGAATAATCTGCTGACTGTGGTGATAATAAACTAGGCTTCGGATATATTCTTGCTCTAAAATCTAATTGATATGGATAGAAGAAACCACCCTTATCTAATAGCACATCAGCTTCACCCATAATAAGTCTAACTTGAATAAATTTAGACATGGCTTGACCCATAGATTTATGAACATGTTGTGCTTCACGTTTCCATTTGGTGAGTGCTTCTTTATTAGTTTTTATATCAAAGGGTTTAGGTGGTAGTTCCATTGATTTAGGATTTACTGGTAGCTGACCTAAATTAAAATCATTGTCCATACATGTTTTTATTAATTCATATATAGGCTTATTAATAACCCATTCAGTTTCTTGTATGATATTTACACTGTCATAAACAACTGGCATCTCATGTACCCTATTGTTTAGTTCTTCTAAATATCTTCTATTACTTGCTTTTACTAGATTGTAGTGCATCAACTATCTCCTTCGGTTTGTTATCAAAATTGTGTTTCTTACCGTAGTAACCACCAATAAAAGGTGACGTAAATTTACGTGGTGGCATTAGCATGGGTAAATACTTAGGAAACAATGCTTCATTTTTAATGTTGAAGTTTTTTATTTCCTTAATTATTTTAGGTGTAGGTTGAACATAAGTAACAGTCTTGGTCTTATGAAGTTTCATATTACCTACCTTAACTAAGCCTAGTAACTCACATAGATGTATCATCTGCACACCTAAATGTAGCCTATGTTCCTTTGTCCAATCATCAAATGCAAGTTCATGTTTGTTCATGCAGTAGACCCAAACATTCTTTTTATACTGCCATCTATTAGTCTTCTGGGGTATGTTCTTACCTTCTAATCTCTTGGCTACTTGATTGTATTCAGTCTTCTTTTGCTCTTTAAATAGAAGTATTCTAGCTTCAAGCATCAAAGCATTGCCTAATACTATAGACAATTTATTAAGAGTACATTCACTAGAAATACCATCAATAACATTCTTTAATATTATCAATGAACATGTATCAAATATGCTCTGGTTGTTTGACACCTTTTTAGTGTCTGAATTGAAGGCACTTTCAGGAAGGCATTGAACTATCTTTTTAATAGCAATGTGGTGTGTTCCTACTTGACCAGTGTCTATTTTTTCTACCTTCAAATGGATTAAACTAGAAAGTTTATCTATATATTTTTGTTGGTGAAATAGACCATACATGGTCGTACTCTCTTGCTTCTTGGTCTTGGCATCATTAATGGTGTGATTATACCTATCAATACCACCTCTTAACATCTTTTCTTCCCAATCTAACTCTGCTTGTATTTTCTTAGTGTAATCTTCTGTATCTTTAAATTTACCACCTACACCAACCTTAACTAACTCAGTTAATTGTTCTTGAAGTAAATCGTTCTGTGTATCAGACATAATGTGAACATTTCCTTACATTTTGTATGCACCTGTGTGTTGTAGCATTGGTTCTGTTGCATTTGCTACGAGACCATTGCACAAGTGCATATATACATTTTAAAAAAAAGGTGTTGCTATTAAAGAACAATAATACAGCAGTGCATGTAATTTTTTTGGAAGTAGTTCCTAAGACCAGTGTTTCTTCGTAAGTCCTGTTACTACTCCCTTTATAATTCATACAGTGCAACACATCATTCATAATGCAACACCTTGTGCAACTAGATTAACCCAGTAATTGCTTCTGGTAGGCGAGATAGGATTTGAACCTACACTTCTTGCGAAACCAGTTCCTAAGACTGGCGTGTCTACCAATTCCACCACTCGCCCTTTTGTGTGAATGTAATTAGCAGTGTTCATTTATTTAATCAACCCTTTAGAGTTATGACCTAAAAATCTTTGATAACTTTCTCTTTTAGCTACTTTTTTCATGTCATATTTTGGTATAACATTATGATAAGTCTCTCTGTCATCTAAAGTTTGAGATAATATTTTTTTTATATCTCCATCATTACAAGCATCAATTACTTTTTTAATGTAATCTTTGCTTAAACAAATTTGACCTTGCCAAATATAAACATCTGCACAATCATAATGATTTTTATAAAAGAACTCTTTTGAGTATTGTTCATCTATTACATTAAATTCTAAATCTTTTGCCATTTATTTAATCAACCCTTTAGAATTATGACCCATCAAAGGTATTATATTACTATCACTAATACTATTCACAGCTTCTCTTAATGCTTCTGGTGTTTCCTGTGCATAATATTTTAGTACAGTCTCAATGCTTATACCTGCAAGTTTAGATATAACTTTAACTGGTATCTTGGTTTCACATAACCTTGTTATAAAAGTATGTTTCGTTGCATAAGGTGTGAAGTTTTTTATATCTAACATTTTTCCATATTTTTCGAAAAAAGTTCTCATACTTCTATTAGTTACATTCGGAAACAACTTTCTAGATTTGTGTGCTATTGCAGTCTCTCGATACTTAACACAGATACGATAAGCAATATCATTTAAAGGTAAATCACCTGACCATTGCTGTGTCTTATGTCGAAAAAAATTAATAGTTTTATTTTTATAATCAATACAATCAATATTAAATCTTGGGTCGTGAAATTCAAACTGTAGTCTAATTCCTAAACCATTAATTTTATATTGCATTGCATCAGCATGTTCTTCATCACCATTAGCATAAGCTACTTCCATAATTCTAGCTTCATCTTCTCTGCTAATTGGTTTTTTACTTTTACTTTCTATGACATGAAGATTACTCCAACCCATATCCTTCTCTCTTAAATCAGGATTAAGTAATTTAGACTGGTCTAACATTCTTCTACCAATAGCTTCTCTAAATGTTTCTCTTAATACTGAAAGTCTATGATTGGTCGTTCTTGTATTAAATGTAGAGAGATGATTACTTGCTCGTTCAGTAATTGTCTTCTCCATGTATTTAATAAACCCATTGTAGTGACCATCAGTTTGCATATCTTCAAGTGTTATGTCAGTTGAGAAATAATTTAAAATATCTCTTATATAAATTTTGATATTTGTTTCATTCCCCTTGCCTTCCCATTGTTTAGTAAAAGACATCTCTAAACATTCTTTTAATGTACCTTTGGTAATTGACTTCTTACCGTTCTTTCTGCTGTGATAATTTGCAGGTACAAGTGTTGAGTTGTGTGTTTCTTTTAACTTGATTGCTTCTGCTAGTGCCTTCTTAAAAGATGTATCACTAGTGTCTTTTATTAGAATAGTATCATACGCACTATCCTTTACTTGTTCGCCATCTACTATCATTTTTTTTCTAGTATGTACTGCAAGGGTCTCACCTCTTAAATAAATACCTGCATGTAGTTTTAATATAGCTTCTCTACTATTCATTATTTTTTACTCCTTTACTGTTAGGTTTTGTTAAATCTTTTTTAATAAATTTATTTAACATTGCTAATGTGTCAGGATTTGTAGTTCTAAAGACTGGCTTACCATTCTCAAAACGTACAACCTTCATCATACCTACCTTATCACCTACTTTTAACTTCATCATGTTACTCCTAGTTCGCAGTTAATAATTTAGAACTTTTAAAAACAGAAGGTATAGTTTCCTGCGTTGAACCTAAAAAGAACTTCTGTAGTTTCTTGCCTTCACCAGTTAATTCAACATACGTGTATCTCTTATCTTCTGCGAAAGGATTGTCCGTATATTTAATTAAGTTTAGTGTCTCATGTAAGTAGGTTAATGTTCTACTCAATGAAGATTGATTGATACCTCTACCTAAAATCTCAATGTAATTTTTTGAAATTTCTTCAGTAGACATATCGTTATCTTTTAATAATAACAGGATTTGTAGTACAGCTATATAATGCTGTGGCACTCCGTTAGTATGTAAAGTCTTGCCTATCTTTTGCTCTACCTTCTTAACATGATTAAGAAAGTGGTATGTAAATCTTAGACTAAAGACTGCTTTTGTGTATTGCTCTCTCATTGTTCCCTTTTCTACTTTCTAGTTTAACAACATTAGTAGATGCGTGAGTTTGAACAGTTGTTCTAGCTAATGCTATAGCAACATTCTCATTAAACTCAGGTTCAGTAATTTCTGTATCTCTAACATCTCGATATTTAACAAGGGTATCAAAACTATATTTGATACAAACGTCACCTATCTTTAATGCTGTAGATTTTTCCCAGTCATTACTAACAATGATTTGTTTTTTAAAAAAAGGTAAGTTATTCACTCCCTTTAAAGGTTTAACTTCGTAACTGAAGTCTTCAACACGTCTTAAAAAAGACTGACATCTGACTTTGTGTACTACCTTACAAATTAACATTGCTACTACCATTATTGTTTTATTTGTTATTGTATTCATCTTACTTATATTCCTTACTTGCACAAGTGTTTAATACTATTGTAGGACACTTAAAAAAAAAATAGATAATCAATGTATTGTGCATAACATTCCTACCTAGATATTGTGCCTGTGTCCTTATATGCTAACTATATGTAGTTTCGCAATAGAACAGCTATAGAACATCAAAGAATAAATTGCTTGGGGATTATAATGTATAATCTAGCAAATTAAGTCTTCAATGGTCTCAGTTACCACCACAATACTGTACTCTGTAACGTCAGTCTGGTTCTCACTAAAGGTTTTCTCAGCACTTATCAAAGCCTGACCTAAATGATTGAACATCTTTGGTGACGTTGCAGTTTCCAGTATAGGTAGTTCACCTTCAACTATGTTTATTGTTGCCATGTTGTAGTTTCCTTACCTTAGAACAGCTAAAAAGCTGTCTCTTTGCTAATGGAAGATAAATTATTTGTGCAGTAGGTTTTAGGTCGTTTCTTACCTTATCTACTACTCTACGTAATTCATCAGTTAAAATGTCTTGTGGTTTAAATAAGACTTTCTGCATTAAGCAGTTCTCCTTCTAAGAAAATCTAACTCATGTTTTGTTGCTAGTTCTTCTGCTGTAGGTGTCAGCTTAATACTATCATGCACCTTCTTTTCGGATTGTTTTCTTTTATGTATATTTTGTATAGCTAAAGTTAATCTATTAACTTGTGTTGTTAAGTCAGCTACTTGTGATGTAAGTACCTGTATTTGGTCTTTGTTTTTATTAAACATATCACTCCTTACAGTTAATGTTTTATATATGAACTTATGTATCATATATGAGTAATTTCTTTCTAAATTATCATATATAATCTGTCAACTCTTATTTGAAAATAATTCTTGCTTATGAGTTTTATATCTGATTATGTTTGACTTATAACAAAAGGTGGTAGATATGATTAACATTAAATTTATTGATAATTCTAACGAACATATGGACAGCGATAACACTACATTAGAAGACATTTCGTTACATATTAATCAACTAATAGCTAAAGAAGGTAGAGAAAAAATTGTAGCTAAATCAGGGATTGATAAGAATATATTATATAGATTATCTACTGGTGGTAACACTAATCTTGACAAGTATTTAAAGATTAAGAACGCATTTCCTACAGCATTTAAAAAGAAACAAAATAATAAATTACTAGTTGATTTGCCTATCTTAGGTCAACTTGTGGAAGATAATATGGTTAGGTTATTGAATGTATCTCAACCCACATCAACTAAAGTGTTATCTAATACAGCTAAAATATTTGCACCTTTGTTTGGTTATTTAACAGTGTCAACTACCTCTTATACATCTTGTGTTAGTTTGTTTTCTACATCTAATATAAACTCTACTAAAATAGGGAAACAATGTATTAATAGAATAATTATGGCTTATCCTGAAAATGAAAACCCTATCTATGGTGTAGTCATGGCTAGTGGTTATCAAACTACAAAAAGTTATAAACTAATGCACCCCATCACACATAAACTTCTTAAAGAAATTCCTGCTGACAATAATATTCAGTGGGCTAAATGGATTGCTATTCAACCCTTCTCATTTGCTGAGAACCTTAAAGCTGATGACGACAATGAACATGACCACGAACTTAATGAACAGTATCTAAAAGATGTTCAGAATGTAGGTCAGAACATGCGTGAAGACATAACGAATGTCAGCAAGTTAGCTAAATTTAACAAGAAGTAATATATAAGTTTAAGTTTAAGTATAGTGGTGATGTAAGTATGAATGTAAGCACACCCACCTGCCTATAAATAGAAGTGAGAATGTACTATCATAATAAATAAAAGCGACAATGTACTATCATTATTTTTTCGTACCAATACAAAAAAACCCTAAGAAATACAACTTAGGGTTTTAAAGTAATTTTATTATTTAATTTTAATTAATCTTAAAAATTTACAACCTTTACAATAACAAAGCCATGAATATTCAAATTTAAAAAATCTTAGAACCTTTTTAAATATATTCATTAAGCCACCTGCCTAACTTCAACTTTTTGAATATAGGCTTTTTTAGTAGGGTCTAATCTTAATGCAGGGTTTTTAACTTCAACTGGTTGCAACCCATTCAAGTACATTAAAGATTTATTAGCTAAGCCACTTGCATTCATTAAAGCAGTAGGCTTATCTTTAAGACACTGCACCCATGATTTCAAATATTTAGCATGGTCTACACGTGGTGTAGCACTTATGCCTAGTTGATTGCATAAAAAAGCACTGCCCATCTCAGCAACTAACTCTTCAAACGCATAAGACGTTGAACCCTTCCAACCGTCAAGTTTTCTATTGCATCTATTACTATCACCAGTCCAGTGCGTTAGTTCATGGAATAAAGTCCCATAATACCCATCAGTTGCACTAGCATTAGCAGTTTTTATAAAGTTACTTTTAGTAGGCATTGAAATAAAATCTTTAGACGGTACATAATAAGCGTTACCACCATCTAAATGTTTTATAGTTGCACCAGTATTAGCAATAAAAGTCTCAGCAGTTGCACTTACTTCAACTTCACTTTTATTACTAGGGTTGTCAATATTGTCCCATTTTGAGACATCACCGTCAACATCTTCAATATTAAAAGCATTAAAAGTACTAAAAAATTTGTAATGCTTTGTAGCAGTTTCAACACCGTTTGGTGTCTCTACTTCAACATCTTTAGAACCAATAATAGGCTTTAACATTGGAATAGCTTTAGAGCCTTTTTTTACTTGTAGCCCTTTAGACTTCCATTGTAAGTAAGTACCATATATTTTACGGTCTCTAGGCTTATCGTCTAAAAAACCACCGTCAATCATAGACAACCAAAATAAATTCATGCCACTATACTTATGACCGTCTAAATTTTGGAAGGCTTTATTAGTCCAACCCTTTAACCACTTCGTATTGTCATCACTTTCCATCTGTTTAATTAAATGGTCAGTTACTTTTTTAACTATTTCATTTGCTTTTAGTTTCATATCTATCTACCTCTAGTTAGTTATTTATATATTCACTACTGTAGTACACTATTGCATAGATAATATATGTGCTATACTGTCGCATGTACTATCATAACTATCATTGCCCTATAGATACAAAAAAAGCCTTCTAAAAGTTTCATTTTTAAAAGGCTTTGAATTTGTTACTGAGTTACTTGCTTAACTTCAAATTGTCTTCTCATCTTATTATCAATCATTATATTATTAAAATACTGCCTTCTATTCATACAGACACCACTATAGAAAAACCTAGTTTGAAATTTCAAGCCTTTATATTCAACCCTACCTTCGTAAAAGATTTCAGTTGCTAAGCCTTCAAATCTATCCTTTAAGCCTTTTTGTTTATCAAAAAAACTTATGTTGTTAGGTGGTGTATCAAACGTAATACCTAGTTTTTTATTGCTTATGATTTCTATTATATCTTTTATTGTATTCCATTTTCTAACTTTAAAAACGTGGTAACCAGTTATTGTTATTGTTTTATAATTGTCCATCTATCTACCTCTAGTTAGTTATTTATATATGCACAACTGTAATACATTACTGCAACCAGTGTCAAGCCTTATAGCTATCATAATTTTACTATCATTATTGACTTAATAACTTATTGAGTTCTAAAAGTTTTAAGAACAGATAATGAGACACATGAAAGCAAATAAAAAAAATCAATAAATAGTTTATAATCATTCTAATCTAGTAAAATATATAAAAATATAGTAGTCATTGGTTGCTATAACCAGT